>ERZ1046876.1916-NODE-1916-length-12985-cov-7.855530_pt1 | contig 12985 bp, 13 predicted proteins | sample MGYA00383094_ERZ1046876 | MGnify/ENA primary metagenome ERZ1046876 (study PRJEB29581, sample SAMEA5548364) | metagenome | biome: marine; feature: coastal; material: water | depth 50 m | study: Short-term variability in the microbial, nano- and picoplankton...
GGAGATGATGAACGTAGGTTAATTGATAACACCATGACAAAGCTTAGAAGTCTTGTTGAAGAGACAGGTTGCGGTATGGTGTTAGTGTCTCACTTAAAGAGAGTAGATACTGGACATGAGGAGGGAGGACGAGTAAGTCTACACCACCTGCGTGGCAGTCAAGCAATCGCACAGCTAAGTGACATAGTCATAGGACTAGAGCGTAACCAACAAGCTGAGACTACATCTAATGAGACACGAGTTCGTGTGTTAAAGAATAGATTCAGCGGACAGACAGGACAATGTACTACTCTTGGTTATGACCACGACACAGGACGATACAAGGAGGACAGAAATGTATTCGAAGATAAAACAAACCAACCATTCTAAAATGAAATTAAATTATATATACAATGAAAGCTGTTTGGACACGTTGGCGTCGCTGGATGATGACTGCGTTGACTTAATAGTTACATCACCTCCATATAACAAAGGATATTGGAGCAGTAACAGAAACTTAAACAACGGATTTAAAACTAAAGCTAGAAGAATAGAGTATGATAGTTTTGATGATTGTTTAGAACCTGAAGTTTATGACGAATGGCAGACTAAGGTTATAACAGAATGTTTGCGTGTGTTGAAACCCAAGGGTTCTCTATTTTACAATCACCAACCCATACAGAAAAATCATCAAGAAATCTTTCCCAATTATGTTTACAGATTTCCTTTAAAGCAGACGATAATATGGGATAGAGGTAACACGCCTAAGTTAGATAAGTCTTATTATTTTCCTACTATAGAATATATATTTTGGATACAAAAAACAAAGGAAAGCAGAGTTAAGTTCAATCGTAAAAGCAGTCTGCTCAACAAAGCGATTTGGAAAATAAACCCTGATAAAAACAATAAGTTTCCAGCACCTTTTCCAGTAGTGTTGCCTAAGAATTGTATTTTGTCTTGTACAGATGAAGGCGATATTGTCTACGACCCTTTTATGGGAAGCGGAACTACAGCTGTTGCCTGTAAACAAACTAACAGAAACTTTATAGGCAGTGAGATAGGTAGCCTTGAAATGATAAATGAAAGATTAATTAATGAAAACACTATTCTTTGATATAGAAACAAATGCGATAGAGGACTGGTCTAACTTGACTGATCTAAAGGTGGTACACTGCCTCTCTATCTACGACCCTACCACTCCAAAGATGATTACCTATCACGGTGCTGGTATAGAGAACGGACTAAGAGAGTTAGCTAAGGCAGACAAGATCGTCGGACACAACGTCATAGGCTTTGATCTACCTGCTCTGTCTAAGCTGTACAACTTCCACCCTGCTTTGATAAAGGTACTTGATACTATGGTCATGGCTAAGTGTATAGTACCTGACTTACGGAACGATGACTTCATGCGTAAGAACTTTGATAAAGCTTTGGTCGGCAGTCACTCACTTAAAGCGTGGGGTAAACGGATGCACAAAGTAACAAAGCTATCTTATGGTGAGGAAGACGGAGCCTTTGACAGCTACAACGAAGAGATGCGTAAGTACTGCGAGCGTGATGTAGTGGTGACACAGTTGTTGTTTGAATACCTCATGGGTCAAGAACCAGCAGAAGAGATGTTAGCTATTGAACATTGGTTTGCTTTCTGTATGCGTATCCAAGAGAAGCGAGGGTTTGCATTTGATGTAGAGAAAGCAGAGAAGCTAGAGCTTAAACTTATATCTCGTCGGGCAGAACTACTAGACAAGTTACAGAATGAGTTCCCTGCTAAGACAGAGGAGATGAAGACACCCAGTGGTTGGAAGGTAGAGATTGAAGGTGTTACTTATGAAGCTGATACTAAGGTGCTACTAAAACAAGTACTGAAGGAAGCCAAGCAAGTACAAGCTAGAGTAAAGGATGCAGTACCACTCGCTAACAAGCAGAAGGTTCTACCTTTTAATCCCGGTAGTCGCAAGCAGATCGCAGAACGGATGCAAGACTTAGGCTTTGAGCTACCGAAAGAACCTGATGCAACAACACCAAAGGTAGATGAAGCGGTACTAAAAAGTATAGACCATCCATTTGCTGCTGTGTTGTGCGAGTACTTACTTGTAGCTAAACGACTAGGACAACTAGCAGAAGGCAATCAAGCGTGGCTCAAGCTGATGAAGAACGGACGCATACATGGCAGGGTTAACACCAATGGTGCAGTAACAGGTAGATGTACACACCAGAATCCAAACCTTGCACAAGTACCTGCTTGTCGTGCTGAGTACGGATCAGAATGTAGAGACTTATTCAAAGCAGCAGATGGCTTTAAGTTAGTAGGGTGTGATGCAGCAGGGTTAGAACTTCGTATGCTTGCACACTACCTTGCTTTGTTTGATGGAGGAGAGTACGCACAGACTGTAGTGACAGGAGATGTACACACATTGAATCAGAAAGCAGCAGGACTAGAGACTCGTGACCAAGCTAAGACATTTATCTACGCTTTCCTTTACGGTGCAGGTGATGCAAAGATAGGAGAGATAGTGGGTGGATCAGCAGCAGAAGGACAGATGTTGAAGCGTAAGTTTCTTAGTAATCTACCAGCACTGCGTAAGTTACAGATGGCAATCAAGGCGAAGGTAGAACGAGGAGGTAAACTCATCGGACTAGACAAACGCATCCTTCCTGTACGCTCACCACACGCAGCACTAAATATGTTGTTACAAAGTGCAGGAGCTGTATGTATGAAGGTATCCTTGATCCAGTTGTTTCATAAGCTTAACAACTTGAAGTGGGCACACGGTGTAGACTATGCGTTTGTAGCGAATGTACACGATGAGTTCCAAGCAGAAGTATTACCTGAGAAAGCAGATGTCTTCGGGCAGTTAGCAGTCGGAGCAATCCAAGCAGCAGGTAAAGAGTTAAAGTTAAACGTAGCCCTTGATGGCGAAGCAAAGGTAGGTGATACATGGGCACAGACACACTAATAGAACCGGAGCTTGAGTACGACTATTACTTGAAACTAGCAGAGTTGTACGATACTATCGACATCGATGTACCTTGGGACTGGAAACAACAACACGTAGAATCTACTATGCCTTCATCAAAATCACAACGAATAGGAGCTATCGCAGAGCAAGTGTTTATAACAGAGTGCTTAGAGAGAAACTTCGAACCGCACACACCTGTAACGCCTATGCCTTGGGACTTCATTGTCACTTGCCCACGAGGTATATTAAAAGTACAGATCAAGTCTAGCACATTTAAAAGCAGCGAGAGTTGTTACACTGTTACTACAGCATCAGGCAGTACAAACAAAGCAAAGATGTGTGATACTATTGATGTAGTCGGCTGTTACATTTCACCTATTAATACATGGTGGATTATACCAAGAGAAGAAGTAACAGGGGTATCGGTCAAACTAAACCCGGATCCCTCGAGTAAAAGTAAACACAAAAAATACCAAGAAAATTGGAGCATATTCTATGAATAATAAAACATTACTAATCGACGGAGATGTCCTAGCGTTTGAAGGATCAGTCATAGCAGAAGAATCAATCGAGTGGAAGGAAGAGATGTGGACAGTCCATGCTGACATGAACATAGCAAAGAACAGAATACTTAATCGCATTGTTGAGTTCAAAGACTTGATAGGTGCGGATGAAGTAGTAGTAGCTTTGACTGACCGTGCTAACTTCCGACGCAAACTATATCCCGCTTATAAATCTAACAGGTCTAAGTCACGACTGCCTATCATACTTAAGGAAGTAAAGAAGTGGATGCTACAGGAATTAGATGCACAGCTGTGGCCTAACCTAGAAGCTGATGATGTGTTATCAATCCTTGCTACTGATAGATGCATGGATGAAGAGACTGTTATAGTAAGCATAGATAAAGACTTCAAGAGTGTACCCGGTATCTTCTACGACTATAACAGAAAGGAATACCATCACCCATCAGAAGAGGAAGCCGATCAGTTCCACCTCATACAATCTATAACAGGTGATTCTACAGACGGCTTTGGTGGTGTACCTAGAGTAGGGCCAGTCGGTGCAAAGAAAGCACTTGAAGCAAACGGCTACACATGGGAGACTGTTGTAAAGATGTATGAGAAGGCAGGATTAACAGAACAAGAAGCACTAACTAATGCGTGGATGGCACGGCTGTTACGCACAGAAAACTACAACCAAAGAAGGAAAGTAATAAAGAACTTATGGACACCGAGAAACTACCAAACCAAGGATATACTAAAGATTTCACCACAGGCAGCAAGCGTGACGGGGACACTGGACGCGGACGACCCAACCTTATACCTCCAGTCGCCTTACGCTCTCTCGCCCGACGATTTGAAGAAGGAGGAAAGATGTACGGAGACAATAATTGGCAGAAAGGATTCCCGCTTTCCCGACTCTACGACTCCATGTTCCGCCACCTTCTAGCACTAGCTGAGGGAGATGACAGTGAGGATCACGCAGGTGCTATACTTTGGAATGCTTCAGCTTGGATATGGACGGAGCAACAGATTAAAGAAGGCTCACTACCACAGGAACTAGACAACATAACATATAGAAACAATGAACACTAAAGAAGAAATAGTACTGCCTACTCTATCTAAAAACTTAATAGATAAGCTTGACAAATTGTTTCCTGATAAATGTGCAGACTTGACGGACGCCGACAGAATGGTATGGTATAAGTCAGGACAACGTAGTGTAATTAAATACCTACAACAGATTTACGACGAACAACTTCAAGACTCAATTATAACAAAGGATTAATACTATGTGTATGTCATCGCCTAAAATTACAGCACCGCCTCCACCACCTCCACCGCCACCACCACCTTTGGCTATGGCAGAGACAGCTCCTGCACAAGCAGCAGCTAAGAAGCAGACTAAGCGTCGCAGAGGTACACAGCAGTTGACATCCCGTCGTCGTCCTACTATAGGTGCTGGCATGGGTGGAGGAACAGGTGTTAATTTACCAACATAATAAAAACAACAACAGGAGATAATATATATGAGCCTTCGCGCACTAGACAAAAAGACATTACTTTCAGATGCTACTTCAGCAGGGGCAGGTAATGCATTCTCAGTCGAGCGTTCTAAGGGATGGACGTTTGTAATAGCAACGACCGTCGTAGGAACAGCGACTATTGACATTGAAGCCTACATCGGTGGGGCTTGGCACGTCATACACCCTCAATCAGTATCCGCATTAGGATCAATTATGATTCGTGATGACCACGGACACTACGAAAAGATTAGAGCTAACATCAGTGCTTACACATCTGGAACTCACAGCGTCTACGCTACAGGTAGTGTCGACTCTCTTTAATGTCTTTAACATTCCCAGAACTTGGTACGCCAAGTAACATTATACCTCTCCCTCTTAACCTCCTTCGACCTGAGTTTGGCGAGTTGTATGGTTTTGATGCAAGGGATTTAACATTAAGAGCTTACTACGACACGCAAGCATCAATAGAAGCTAAATCAGGGGAGCCGATAGGCACGATATACTTTGCTTATGATGTTGATAGGTTGTACGTATACGACGGAACTAATTGGCAGTACTATACATCTACATAGATATGCAAGAAACAGCACAGGGTTTATACCACTCACTAGAGAACCAACGGTACTCTTTCTTAGATCGAGGTCGTACCTCTTCTGAGTTGACCCTGCCGTATGTTCTACCACCTGACGGTCACAACTTCGCTACTAAATACTACACACCTTATCAAGGCATAGGAGCTAGAGGTGTATTGAACCTAGCGTCTAAGTTATTACTGGCATTACTTCCACCTAACGCTCCGTTCTTCCGCTTGGTTATTGACCGGTATGAGTTAGACAAAGCAAAGCAGGAGCTAGGGCCAGAGGGAGCAGAGCAGTTACGCAGTGACCTTGAGAAAGCTTTAGCTGATGTAGAGCGTAGCGTATCACAAGAAGTAGAAGTACAGAACTTTAGGAACGGTATATTCCAAGCACTCAAGAACTTACTTATCAGTGGTAACAGTCTGTTGTACTTACCTGATGAAGGTGGTATGCGTGTGTTCCGTCTTGATCGTTATGTCGTAAAGCGTGATCCAATGGGTAACGTTACACACATAGCTATTAAAGAAACAGTAGCACCTATGATGTTACCTGAGTCTGTAAGAGAAGAAGTATACAGAGAAGAGAAGGAGAACAGCTGTGACTTATATACATCTGTTGTACGAGAAGGAGATAAGTATATTGTACAGCAAGATGTTAAAGGTATTGTTATAGAAGAAAGCCGTGGGGAATATCCTATTGATAAGTCTCCTTGGTTACCCCTTCGCTACACACAGATTGATGGTGAAGATTACGGTAGAGGTTTCGTAGAAGAATACATAGGTGACATCAAGTCGCTTGAAGCTTTAACAAAAGCAATCGTAGAAGGTAGTGCAGCAGCAGCTAAGGTATTGTTCATGGTTAATCCGAACGGTACTACAAGATCCCGCACACTAGCAGAAGCACCTAACGGAGCTATCGTACAAGGCAGTGAAGGAGATGTATCTGTACTACAGCTAAACAAGTTCAACGACTTCCGCACTGCTCAAACAACCATGCAAGGTATAACAGATAGACTGAGCCAAGCATTCCTGTTGACTAGTGGTGTAGTAAGAGATGCGGAGCGTGTAACAGCTGAAGAGATACGGATGCTAGGACAGGAGTTAGAAGCTGCACTGGGTGGTCTTTACTCTTTGTTATCACAGGAGCTACAGCTACCAATCGTTACTCGCTTGATGGATAAGATGTCCAAAGAGAAGAGACTACCGAAGTTACCTAAAGATATTGTTAAGCCTACTATTGTTACAGGAGTGGAAGCTTTAGGTAGAGGTAACGACTTACAACGACTCGACCTATTCCTTGCAGGAGCTAACCAAGTAGTTGGCCCACAAGCAGTAACACAATACTTAAATGTCAGTGACTATTTTAAACGTCGTGCTACAGCTCTCGGTATTGAAACTGATGGCTTGATCAAGACGGACGAAGAAATTCAACAAGCTATGCAACAAGCTCAACAACAAGAGATGATGATGAAGTTGGGAGGCCCTGCTGTAGCACCCGCTATTAACGCTGCACAAGAGCAGTACATGAGTAATCAACAACAAGAACCACAACCACAGGAAGAATAACAGATGGCTGAATTACACCGAGTAGAGATAAATGAGAAAGTACAAACCGAGATTGAACCAGATGCAGCGGACGCTGTTGAAGCAGTACCTCAAGAACAAGCAACAGAACAACAAGCGGATAGACCTGATTGGTTACCTGAGAAGTTCAAGAGTCCTGAAGACATGGCTAACGCTTACAACCAGCTTGAGAAAAAGATGGGACAAGGTACTACTGAGGAAGAACAACAACAACAAGATACTACTACAGGAGAAGAAGAAAGTGACGGAGATGTACAAGATGATGACGATAACAATAAAGAGAACACTGAGTATAGTGCTGTTGTTACTGATGCTTCTAAAGAGTTCTTTGCAAATGATGGTCAGCTCTCTGATGAAACTTACGAGAAGCTTGCTCAAGCAGGTCTACCGAGAGAGTTAGTAGATAGCTACGCAGCTGGACAACAAGCTCTGTTACAATCTGAAGAAGGAGAGATCAAGAGTGTAGCCAACGGACAGTTCGATGCTATGGCAGAGTGGGCTATCGATAATTTAGGACAGGAGGAGATAGATGCATTTGATGATATTGTTGATGGAGGAACTAAAGAACAAGCTAAGTTTGCAGTTAAAAGTCTTTATGATAGATACGAGCGAGCTAATGGTTCTTCACCTAAACTTGTACAGGGAGCCGTTACTGGTGGTTCTACTATGCCTTTTAAATCAATGCAAGAGTTAGCTCGTGCTCAGTCAGACCCTCGATATAAGACAGGAGATAAAGCTTATCACGAAGAGATTGACAGAAGACTTTCTGTGAGTAGACTATAAATTAATTCATAACAGATGTGTGTGTGACGCCTTGGACTTCCAAACTTTTCTCCCTGTGCTTATTGGTTGGCATAGGTTTTTTTACTATTGGATGTTCCAAGGCGTCCTTCTATCCAGCCATAGGAGCTACAGGTGGAGCCGCTGTTGGTAGCCTCGGTGGCCCTGCTACTGCTGCTGGCGGTGCTGCCGTTGGATGGGGAATAGGAGAAGTATCCAAATACATAGAAGAAAACCAACATTTAACAGAGCAAGTAAAAGCTTTGAATGAAGGAGATGTACAGAAACTTGTAAAGAATCAGTTAGATGAATCAATGGACAACGGCTTCTTTGATAGTATGCTCACTGAATTTTATGGCTTGCTAAAAGTGTGTCTTGTGGGTGTAGTTTTATGGAATGTCATACCGATCATATATACGAGGTACGTTCACAAGAAGGCAAAGGGTTAAGTTCCAACTCCAAAGATATAGTAGGATTTACAAAGCTTTAAGTAACAAAGATAAAGCAGTAGTATTGACAAGCCTTTGTTTTTTCACTTTACTTATAGTAATAATTTTATAGACAACTAACGACAATTAGTCCCTCGACCTACTGCGGTAGACAATCCTGTGTTGATGAAAGAAGTGAAAGTCCACAAAAACAAAACACTAACAATAACTACAACATATAAGGAGATAATATAATATGGCTAATGGCGATACATCCCCCTCACGTGTAGGACAGGTTAACTCAGCCGGCGATGTCGATGCTTTGTTTCTTAAAAAGTTTAGCGGAGAAATTCTGCAAACCTTCGAAGAGTCAAACATCTTCAAACCACTGCATACTGTTCGCACAATCGAAAGCGGTAAATCCGCTCAATTCCCAGTAACAGGCGTTGCTTCTGCTGACTACCACACACCCGGTGAAAACATTGCCGACAGTGAAAACAGCTACCTAAGCGACATCAAGAAAGCTGAAAAGATAATTACCATCGACAAGATGTTACTTGCTTCTACTTTCTTATCAAACATCGACGACGTAAAGAACCACTACGACATCCGCAGCGTTTACGCTAGTGAGTTGGGTAAGGCTCTTGCTGTCCGTTTTGACACAGCTATATCTAAAGTGTTTATCGGTGCTGCTCGTGCAGCTGCTGCTATCACTGGTGGTAAAACAGGCGGTGTTCTTGATGTTTCTGCTAATGTAATGGGAGACGTTTCTGACTCCGGTGACGACGCTGACAACACAAGCCCAACAGGTGCTGAGTTAACAGCTGCTCTTTTCACTGCTGCTCAAAAGCTTGACGAAAATGACGTTCCTAGTGACGGTCGTTTCTGCGTATTGCGTCCTCAAGAGTACTACAAGTTAATCACTGGCGGTGCTGGTGCGTTGGCTATCTCTACTTCTGCTGTCAATAAAGACGTAGGAGGTTTAGGAAGCATCGCTTCTGGATCGATCCCACAAGTTGCTGGTATCACAATCTACAAGTCCAACCACATCCCTTCAACTGATTTGTCTGCTGTTGCTACTGGCGACGGAGCTGCATCTAACGATGTATTCGGTGGAAGCGGAACAGGGTACAACGGTAACTTCACTAATACTCTTGGTGTTGTTGCTCACAGTGCTGCTGTTGGAACCGTTAAACTACTTGATCTTGCTACTGAGTCTGAATATCAGATTGAGCGTCAAGGTACTTTATTTGTAGCTAAGTATGCTATGGGTCACGGAGTTCTCCGTCCTGAGTGTGCTATCGAGCTTCAGAAGTAACACTCTCTCTCGGTGCTGGGGAGGTCTGTGATTCGTTCCGCTCCCCTCTACCGAGTATTTTTATTTATATAAAGCTATGGCACTGACTACTAAATTAAACGCTGTTAACACAATGATCTCCGTTATCGGGGAATCTCCAGTAAATACATTAGGAGGTACAAGCGTACCAGTAACAGTCGTCCAAGCAGAAACCGTATTAGACGAAACAAACAGAGCTATCCAATCAGAAGGGTGGCACTTTAATACGGAACACGAATATGTGTTATCTCCCGACGCAGGAACAAGTAAGATAAACTTACCGAGTAACACACTAAGGGTAGACTTAGACCCACAAATTTATACAGACTCAGATCCTGTGCAGCGTGGACTTACATTGTATGACCGCAAGAATCACACGGATGTCTGGTCTAAGGAGGTTAAAGCCTCCATTACTTTCGAGTTGGAATTTACAGATATGCCTGAGCAGTTCCGACACTACATCACAGTTAAAGCAGCTCGTATCTTTTCTAACCGCTTCTTAGGCAGTAGAGAGATAGAAGGCTTTGCTTTGAGAGATGAGATAGAAGCTAAAGCTAGGGCAGTAGACAGCGACTCAGAGAACGCTGACAGAACTATATTCGATAACTACAGCGTACTTCGAGTGCTTGACAGATAAACGATGCCGTTACTCGTAACAAGTGTACCGAACCTTGTCCAAGGCATATCACAACAGCCTGACAATTTAAGGTATCCCGGTCAAAGTGATGAGCAGATCAACGCTTGGTCTACTGTTGTGGAAGGACTTGTTAAGCGTCCACCTACTGAGTATGTTAAGAATGTAAATGCAACAGCACCGGGTGACAGCTTGTTTACACATTTTGTTAAGAGGGAGGAGACCAATAAGTATGTGCTGAATATGTCGATGGTAGGTTCTACTCCTACACTTAAAGTTACAAATACAGAGACAGGTGGTGATATTCCAGTTACTCCTTCTCCTTCTTCTGTAGCTACTAATTACCTTAGCAATATAACAAACCCTAGAGAAGATGTTAAAGCACTGACTGTTGCTGACTACACATTCCTTGTTAACAAGAAGCGGGTAATACAAAGACTAGATGAACCTGCTGATTATGTTACTTACAGTGGTGACATCTATAAATGTATAAACCCTCACACTTCTATAGCAGCTAACACTCCTGATGTCAGTGATGACTGGATAAAAACAACAGAGGTTACAGCAGCAGATGCGTGGGCGGTTGATACAGATTATATATCGGATGTGAAGACTAAGCCGTTAGAGACAGAAGCTTTAGTATTTGTTAAGTTAGGTGACTACAACAAGACATACGACATTTACTTAGACGGCAGTGTCGTAGAAGGTAGCATTTCTAGCCACACGTCCCCTAATCATTCTTATTTGTCAGGCAACTCTGGAGGCAGACACGCTGATACGGAATATATCGCACAACACTTAGGTACCGTGCTTGATACTTTCTTGGGTACAACAAGCGTTGTAGGAAGTGTAACGATAAGCGGTGGAGCTGCGTTTGAAGCGACTCAGAACTTACCTACACGCCCAGCACCGTTGAGTCCAACTGGAGTAGTTGCAATTCTACTCCCATCAGGTGCACACCGTCAAGTGTCGTATGAGTTCTTTATAGAACAATACACAGATAACACGCTTACTACTAAGTTAGCTGCTGGTGCTAAAGGTAAAGTTGTTTTTGATACAAGTGGAAATGTGCAGAGCTACAGATTAACTCATGGAGGCAATGGTTATGATGGGACTTTAGCTGCAGATACTTTAAAACTTGTTATTAGGAAGCACGTAAGTATTACAACTGTAACAAGAAACGGGAGTAAAAGATCACAGTCTACATCTACAACAAAGACAGATATAACCTCCGATACACCCGGTTATGTAATGCCTACATTTACAGCTTTACTTCCTACTGAAGGTGCTTACTCGGTTGAGAGAGAGGGAGCTGTTATAAAAATTAAAAGCACAAGTGACTTCAGTATAAGAACGGAAGACGGTTTAAGCGGTCAAGGTTTAGGTTTAGCTTATAAAGAAGTAGATAATATCACAGACCTACCGAGACGCTGTTTTAATGACTTTCGCATCAAAGTAGTAGGAGATGCTGAGTTAAATCAAGACGACTATTTTGTAAGATTCCAAACTAAAGATCGTGAAGATTTTGGGGACGGTTCTTGGGTGGAGTGCCCCGGTTGGGAAAGCGATACTAGGTCAGCTACTTTGTCTAGAGGTATAGATACTTCGTTTGATGTTGAGACTATGCCTGTGGTGCTTGTGCCTTACTTTGCTGCTGATAGTGATAATATCGAAAGCTTCTCCTTACAAACACCAAACGAGTTAGCTAATGTTGTAGAGCATAATAGTGTTTACTACAATTTAATAAAAGACCATAAAGGAACTGCTAATACCGAGCCGGGTGTTGGTGCTGATTGGGAGGAGTATTGGGTAGTAATCACAGGTTATACACTAGCCCGTGCTTGGGCACTTAACACTACTTACAACCACAAAGGAGAAGGATGGATAACAAGACAAGCAGGAGATGACCTCACTAATCCTTTCCCTTCCTTTACAGGTGCTACCATAAACGACATCTTCTTCTTCAAGAACCGCTTAGGTATTCTTACTGATAACAATATTATCTTTAGTGAAGCAGATGAATACTTTAACTTCTTCCGTACTACTACACAGCAACTACTGGACAGTGCACCTATAGATGTAGGAATCAGTCATACAAAAGTAGCACAACTGCAACACGCTCTACCTTTCCAAGAGAAGCTTATGTTATTTAGTAGGCAGTCTCAGTTTGTGTTGAGAGGTGGAGACTTGTTAACGCCTAAGACTGTAAGTATATCACCTGTTACAGAGTACGATATATCAGACAATATAGACCCTGTTGCTTTAGGTAACTACATCTACTTCCCATTTAAGCGTGATACGTTTGAGGGGATGTATGAATACTTTGTTGATAACAATACTGAGGTGTTTGAAGCTAATGAGATAACAGCACAAGTGCCTAAGCTTATTAATGCTAACATCACGCATCTTGTAGGCTCGGCAGCAGAGAACATGATCGTAGCTAAGTCTAGCACAGATGACTACACATTGTTTGTTTACAAGTATTACTGGCAGAACAAGGAGAAGATACAAAGTGCTTGGATGAAGTTTACATACAGCCGTAAGATCCGAGGCTTTGACTTTATAGACTCCGACTTGTTGTTACTAACAGAAGACACAGAAGGCTTACACCTAGAGAAAGCTACAATGGAGAACGGACTTGTTGATGACGGTCTTACTTATAAGTTGTACCTTGATAGTAG
>ERZ1046876.1921-NODE-1921-length-12969-cov-6.372619_pt1 | contig 12969 bp, 12 predicted proteins | sample MGYA00383094_ERZ1046876 | MGnify/ENA primary metagenome ERZ1046876 (study PRJEB29581, sample SAMEA5548364) | metagenome | biome: marine; feature: coastal; material: water | depth 50 m | study: Short-term variability in the microbial, nano- and picoplankton...
CGAGTTTGGCTACTTTAAGCATGCAAATGGTAATTGGAAAAGGGTAGACCTCTATATATGCTTATATTTTTGCACGATTTTGATAATTCAACAAGTTTGTATTTCTAAGCTAGATCTCCCCACAACCGGCAGCTAAAATATTATATCAAGAGAAACTTACCGTTAACCAAATTATTAAAGAAATTAAAGTCATCTTTGAATCGGTTCTTGCCAGTTTGGTTTTTTTTCATCCATGCTCAGGTAATGACAGCCCAACCCTCACCCGCAGATTCCTACTGGAGTGACAGCCTAAAGCTCGTAGGAAAATTATTAAGCATCTGGTTTCTCGTATCCTTTGGGTGCGGTATTCTCTTCAAAGATTACCTAGATCAATTCTCCATCGGAGGTGCTCCTCTCGGATTTTGGATGGCTCAGCAGGGTTCTATTATTTGCTTTGTCCTTTTACTAGTCACTTACTCCTTCTTGATGAACAAATTGGACGAAAAACACGGCTTCGGAGAGGAGGAAAACTGATGGACCAGACAATTTGGAACTTCATCTTTATTGGAATCACTTTTGGGGTATATATCGGGATTGCGATATGGTCCCGGGCAGGATCAACCAAGGAATACTACACAGCTGGCGGAGGCGTTTCCCCATTCGCCAACGGCATGGCTACCGCGGCCGACTGGATGTCGGCCGCAACCTTTATTTCCATGGCTGGCGGTATTGCTGCTGCAGGTTATGGGGCCTCTAAATTCCTTATGGGTTGGACAGGTGGTTTTGTTCTGCTCACCACCCTGATGGTTCCGTATCTTCGTAAGTTTGGCAAAGCTACAGTGCCCGATTTTATTGGGGATCGTTTTTATTCCAACGGAGCCAGGCTAGTGGCTGTTATTTGTGCAATCTTTATTTGCATGACTTATATAATGGGACAAATGCGAGGTGTGGGCATTGTCTTTTCCCGGCTTTTTGACATCGAGATTTGGATGGGAGTAATGATTGGCGGAGGAATTGTATTTTTCTATGCCGGATTGGGAGGGATGAAGGGAATTACCTACACCCAAGTCGCTCAGTATTGCGTGATGGTATTCTCGTACACAATTCCTGTAGTTTTTATTTCAATGATTCTTACCGGGAATGTCATTCCCCAGCTCGGACTTATTGGAAATTACATTAAGGATGGTTCAGAAAACGCAGTTCCTCTAATTGTTAAGATTAATCAGATTTCCACCGATCTGGGCTTTCAGGAATATACCGCCAGTACGAGCAACACCCTAGACATGTTTTGTATTACCGCCGCATTGATGATCGGTACCGCCGGTCTCCCCCATGTGATCGTGCGTTTCTTTACCGTGAAAAATGTAAAGGCAGTAAGAAAGTCAGCCTGTTGGACACTTGGATTTATTGCTATTATTTATTTAACCGCACCTGCTCTTGGGATGTTTGCCCGTACTAATTTTGTAGAGGAAATTAACCAAAAAAAATACGAAGAGGCACCCGAGTGGTTTAAAAACTGGGAAGATCAGGGAATGATTGCCTGGGTGGATAAAAACAAGGACGGAGTTATGCAGTATCAGGCGGGTGCTGTGTTTGCAGAAAAACCAGTTTATACTGACGAAACCCGTGTGGCAGGTGGCCCTCGTCCAGTATCCAATAAATTATCAGATTCTGCTAACGAGGTTTATTATGATCGGGACATTATTGTACTAGCCAACCCGGAAATGGCCGGCTTACCCAAGTGGGTCATTGCCTTAGTTATGGCGGGTTGTGTAGCTGCCGCCCTATCAACGGCTGCCGGCTTGCTCCTCGTTCTGTCCACCTCCGTCTCACATGATTTAATGAAAAAAATCATCAAGCCAGATATTTCGGACAAACAGGAGATTCGTTATGCCCGCATGGCTTCGTTCGGAGCCTTAGCTGTGGCCGCTTATTTCGGGATCAACCCACCTTCTAGCTTTGTTGCAAAAACTGTCGCGTTTGCCTTCGGCTTAGCAGCTTCTTCCTTCTTCCCCACTTTGATCATGGGAATTTTCTCCAAGAAAATTAACAAGCAAGGGGCGATTGCCGGGATGATTTGCGGGATTGGATTTACCCTCGGTTATATCATACATTTTCAATTTCTAACTGAAAGTAAGGATTATTGGTTGGGCATTTCTCCTGAAGGGATTGGATTCCTTGGAATGTTCATAAACTTTGCTGTGGCCTTTGCGGTTAGTGCAATCACGCCTCCCCCACCCCAAGAGGTTCAAGAGCTGGTGGAAAATATTCGCGTTCCTCAGGGTGCAGGTAAAGCAATCGATCATTGAGGTTTATTTTCCCAATTGCTGGCTCTCTATTGGCTGGCCTTTTTTTATTGGGTAACCCAACCACTCACACCCTCTTTAACGGAACCACGCTCGATGGGTGGGAAGGAAACCTAGAATTCTTCCGGGTTGTGGATCAATGCATTGTGGCAGGATCATTGGAGCGACCAATCCCCAGGAATCAGTTTCTTGCCACCGTTAAAGAGTTTGAGAACTTTGACTTCCGCTTCGAGGCCAAACTTGTAGGACCAGGCAAAAATGCCGGTGTCCAATTTTGGAGCCAACGAGTTCCAAGATCAAATGAAATGATTGGTTACCAGTGTGATATTGGCTCGTTCAGAGATGGTCTACTTTGGGGGTGGTTATATGACGAATCAAGACGTTGCCGATTTCTCGCATCTACCAATCAAGAACAGATGCAACAAATAGTTCGTCCCCAAAGCAGGTGGAATCAATTACGGGTAAAGGCTAAGAATAATTCCATCTCTATTTGGGTTAACAATCAATCCACCGTTCGTTATCTCGAAGAAAAAAAAGATATACCCTTTAAAGGCCGCTTTGGACTGCAAGTACATGGTGGCCCACCCCTGGAAGCCTGGTACAGAAACTTGTATCTAGTGGAATTGTAAGAGGTGATAGAAAGAACTATCTACAACCAGCATTGCCCTAGTCGTTTTTGACGATCTTTGGTTCATGATCCCACAGCCAGTAAATGGGGTATTTTATAGCCTCACCGAAATAAGCAAGAATTCCACGGTCTGATTTCCACCAATCATCGACCGCAAAGACCTCGTTGGTTGCACCGGCTACCTGTGTCTTAATATCGCTCCCTGAAAATACTTTTTGAAAAGCAAGTCGAGCACGTCGGGTATGAAACTCATCGGTTACAAATATAATGTGTGTCCATCTCTCCTGCTTGGCAAATACAAGGGCATCCTCAGCCTCATCAAAGGTGGAGGTAGCTCCATCACTCAAAGAGGGTAACCGTTCCCATTTTGCATTCAAATGCATCCTCTTGGTAACGGCCTGAGCAAATTCGAGGTGACTCAGTTCTAAGTTTTCAAACTCTTTACTCCTAGGCTTTTCTGTCGTAACGAACAAACGTTTAGCATAGCCATCCTGCCAAAGCCTGAGACATTCAGGGCTCCGGGTTTGGCGGCCTCCAGATAGGCATATGATGGCATCCGCGCCCTTCTGAGCGTCACTAACGATAAACCATCGCCCATAAAGGGTGAAAAGTTGAGTATGAAAAACCCAGAGAATAAAAAGACCAACAAAAGATACACCCAAACCCCACGCGACTTTTTTTATCATACTCACTCTCTAATTTGAAAGACCCCCTCAATTTCAACCATGACTCCGCCAGGTAATCCGGAAACTCCCAAAGCACTTCTGGTACCCACACCATAATCATCTCCAAACACATTCTTAAAAAGCTCGCTGCAGCCATTGACCACCTGTGGGTGTTGAGTAAATCCGCTTGGTGCCTGAACTAGCCCAAGCAACTTAATGACCCTGACCACCCGATTGAGGGAGCCAAGTCCGGCTTTCAATGTGGCCAGCATATTTAGCCCGACTTGACGGGCCGCACCATGACCCTCCTCGATTGATCGGTCTTGCCCCACAGAGCCAAGCATCATTTGCCCATCTTCGAGAATCGGTAAATGCCCGGATAAATAAGCGAGGTCACCAACAATCGTCATTGGTTTGTACAAGCCAGCAGCAAGTGGTGCTGAGGGTAATTGGATACCATTGGAAGAAAGATATTCATTTGTATTCATATATCCGAATAAATGCCCTCCTCTCCCCCAAATGGGCAAGCGTCAAATCGAAGTAATTCCCCGTTGCCTATCTACAGGTTAATTTATTTGATCGAGCAATGAACTCTTCTTTTTCAATTTCAAGACGTCAATTACTCGGTGGAGCAACTTTAACTGGTCTATCTGGCACTTTGTTTTCGCAAATATTGACCCCAAAAAAAGAGGCGAATCCAAAAATTCACCTGAAGCCTGGAGCAACCCTACTTTTTCAAGGAGACTCCATAACCGATGCTGGACGTCAAAACCGCAAATCGCCCAAGCCTAATGATCAGGCATCGATGGGGAATGGGTACGCATGTATGGCAGCAGCTGGGATGTTAAACAGCCGAGCAGATTTGAAACTTTCTATTTTTAATCGAGGAATTTCTGGCAACAAGGTACACCAACTGAATGCCCGTTGGCAAAACGACTGCCTGGCACACAAGCCTGATATTCTGAGCATATTAATCGGAGTGAACGATATTTGGCATGGATTGACGGGAAAGTATGATGGAACTGTTGAACGTTACGAAGAGGATTACCTCGGTCTGATCGCCCGGACTCGTCAAGCATTACCCGCCATACAACTCGTTATCTGCGAGCCCTTTGTCTTAAAATGCGGGGCAGTTACCTCGAAATGGTTTCCCGAGTTTGATCGTTATCGGGAAGCAGCCCGCAGGGTTGCTGATTCCCATTCTGCTACTTTTGTTCCGTTTCAGTCTATGTTTGATCAGGCGTTAAGCTTTGCCCCCCCCCAGCACTGGGCTCGAGATGGTGTCCATCCGACTGCTCACGGCTCTGCCTTAATGGCCGATTACTGGCTTCAAATCGTTAGAGGATAAAAATACCAAACTTCTCTTGATCGTAATGAACCAAAAAGTCATCACCTTTTACCGTTTTGCCGAATTCCCCGATCATCGCGAATGGAAACCTGTCCTTGAAGAACTTGGAAAAAAAGAAAAAATTACTGGGTCCCTTATTTTGGCAAAAGAAGGGATAAATGCCACCCTATCTGGATCGGAGCAAGGACTTGAACGCTTTGTCGGGCACATCTCTGCGGACGATCGATTCTCTGAACTCCCACTCCGATCGATGACCACTCCGCGATCGACTTTTTATCGGCTACGCGTAGTTATCCGTCGAGAAATTGTAACTTTGGGCGATCCGTCCATTCTTCCCTCCAACGGATCTGGTAAATACATTGAGCCCGAAGACTGGAACGCCTTGATTTCAGACCCCGAGGTCGAAGTGGTTGATGTGCGCAACGATTACGAAGTGGAAATCGGAACTTTTGAAGGTGCGGTAAATCCAAAGACCCAAACCTTTGGCCAGTGGGCAGACTTTGTAAAAAAACACTGGGGGAAACAAAAAAAGAAAAAAATAGCCATGTATTGTACTGGTGGAATCCGATGCGAAAAAGCGTCTGCCCACTTGGTTCAAAATGGATTTGATCAAGTTTACCATTTGCGGGGAGGCATTCTTCACTATTTGGAAAAAATGAAAGCAGAAAAAAGCAAATGGGAGGGAGAATGTTTTGTTTTTGATCATCGAGTCTCAGTCACTCATGGGTTAGTGGACGGAAAGGCTAAACTTTGCTTTTCTTGTAGATGGCCACTCGATGATGATGACTATAAATCTCCTGAATTTGAAGAAGGCGTATCCTGTCCAAGGTGTAATCGGTCACTGAGCACGGAAAGAAGGGAGGGTCTACGGGAAAGGCAGCGTCAGATAGCCCTTGCCCAAAAGCGAAACACCCAACATATCGGGAAAGAAATGCCTCTTAAGCAAAAGAAAAAGCCCAATCCTTGCACCAGTCAATAAGTTGTACTAATTTATAATTACCTTTTAATTGTGATTAAAAAAGAAGAGGAAAACAAACGCCTTAAACAGGAGCAAACAGATGAACTCCTTCCGCGTTCATGGAAAAGTGGGTCGCTGAAATATGACGAACTTCACCCACTCGGAGAAGGAGGCACAGCTAAGTTGTTTTTAACAGAGGATGTAAATCTTCACCGCAAGGTAGCTTATAAAACCCTTCATCAAGATCTTCAAAATTCAGAAATTGAAACCCACCGTTTTGTTCGTGAAGCCAGAGTAACTGCCAATATCCAACATCCTGGCACTGTGCCGGTATACGAACTTGGCCGTGACAGGGAAGGACAGCTTTTCTTTACCATGAAACGGGTGAATGGGCAGGACCTCCGACAAATCCTTCTTGATTTAAAGCATGAAGTTCCAGAGATCGTAGAAAAATTCCCACTGCCCCGACTCCTTGATATTTTGATTCAAGTAAGTCAGACCATTGCATATGCTCATGAAATTGGAGTGATTCATAGAGATTTAAAACCCGCAAACATTATCGTGGGAAAATTTGGTGAAGTCTATGTTCTTGACTGGGGATTAGCCAAGGTACTCGGAGGTAAAAGCTTAGCCCAAAAACTGGGCGGAGATGGTAAACCTGCGGACCTCAGCTTAACTCGTAGCGGCATGCATTACGGCACTCCACTTTATATGACTCCGGAGATTGCTCGCGGGTTAAACGACCTCGACGCAAAATCAGATGTTTTTTCTTTGGGTATTCTCCTTTTCGAAATGCTCACGCTGAAACCTTTTCTCCAAGGAGCCGATATTACAGAAATTAAGAAAAAACTGTTGGACGAACCCTACCCCCTTCCTAGAGAAGTTGCCCCCGAGCGTAATATCCCAAAAGACTTACAATCTATTTGCATGAAGGCACTACATCGATCCCGTGGTCATCGCTATTCCAAAGCCCGTTTATTTTTAGAAGACTTGCAACGATTTCGACACGAAGAGGAAGTCTCGGTTTATTGGTATTCTGGTTGGGAACGCCTTACTCGTTGGAACAACCAAAACGCTTATTTAATCATCTCGGCACTTTCTGCCGTTTTGGGTGCAGGTATCTACGCCTTGTTTTCTCAATAACCGAAAAAAATTTTCAACTAGAAATGATCACTCGGGAAATAGACTTCCCTTGCCGATCTTTTTTACACGACAATCCTTGCACACACAACCCGTCCCATGATCATTATCTGGTTTTTTTAAGCCAGTTGGGGAGGTGTTGTTTAAAAAATCTTCCGCTTTTTGTGGCAGTAAAGCTTTGCTTTTTAGCATACGTACCGATTTGGGAGGCAAAGTGGTTTGCCCCGAAATATTAACCTTTTGAGTAGAATGTTGAACCTGTTCCCTAGGGGATACAGAAAGCTGATTAATTACTTTTTTTTTATCGTATGGATTTTTAACAGCCTTGCCCATTGAATTCATGAGTCTGACATATTTCGGAGCCACAACTTCAACAAAATTTGAATTTACGACCTTTATGGTAGCTAAAAGTTTATCGCTATTCAACTGAGCCACGACCAAGTAACCAGCAGCTGAAGGATGAAAGCGGGTGGCCCGCAATGCACCTCCGACTGGAACCGGCACCTGAACTTGCTTCGATCGATCAGTAAGCGTAATTCCCTCGTTGGTCAGAATAATTTCTGCAGGGAAGGAAAGGGTCGAGTTCTTATGTGCCCAGCTTAGAACTTCATCCACAAATGACTGGCTAACTTTTGTAACGCCTGATTCATCCTTGGCTACCTCAATAGGACGTGCTCTTTGTGCTCGCACAACATCGTCTTTTGCGTTGCTTAAATCACGCTCAAGGCTGCGAACTTCGTCCTTTAAATCATCAACGGACTCGGCAGCATCTGCCACCTCTTCCTCCAATGCCTCATTGCTTTGTCGCAATGACTTAGTTTCTTCGACCATCTCAACATTCTCACCCTCTAATTGTTTTTTTAGTTGAAGGTAAAAAGATTCGTTCTTTTCAAGTTTTTCCACCTTTTGGGCTAAGGTCTCAGCCCGTTCCGCGACTGAATCGTCAATCGAAACGAACAATCCGATCATCCCCAATGTACTTAAAACAGCCAAAGCACAGGCGACCAAAGTTAAAGGACTAATACCTGATTTTTTAACCGAACTGCCCTTAAATGCGTTCTGCATATTCGATACCTTACCCTGCATCTGCTTAAGAGCCTCTGATTTTTTCTGATCGGCGTCCGAGGCCGATTGCAGATGCTGCAGAGACTCCTGAAGATCACGTCCCATATCGAGGACCTTTTGGTTGCCGTCGACCAGTCGCCCGGAAAGGATGCTTGCTACATTCAAACATAACTGACCGCCGGCAAATCCATTCTCTCCGATAAACTCCAATAATCTTTCGTGGTCCATCCGCCAAAGGATACACTCACCCACGGCTTGCACAGTGGCAGAAGCGACACCGCCGCTAAGAAAGGCCATTTCCCCAAAGGCAGCACCGGCAGATAAAGATGCAATCTCCTGGTTGCGTCCTTGCCCATCTGCCTTGTAAATTCCAACATTACCATTCACCACCATGTAAAGGAATCGTTGCTCATGACCGTCCGAAACCAGCACTTCGTCACGAGCGAGAACCCATTCCCCACCAAACTTAAGGGCACTCATTTCTTGCTCTCCGATATTGGCACACAGGCCTTCCGCTGGGAGATCATACCCTGCTTCTTCAACATCTTCGCGATAGAGCAATTTCATGCTTGGAGCGAATCTAGTTAGAATGAGCAGGTCAGGGCAAGGAAAGAAAAGGCTAAGTTCTTAATTTTAAGATTTTTTACCCATGACAACATTTACCGTGGGTTTTTAATCTCCAAAAATTGTAGGGCCAGGCAGCAAGGAAACCTGCTCCCAAAGTAAAAGGAAGAACAGACAGAGTAATCGCTGGTGCACCCATCATTCCATAATCAATCAAGTTCATAGCTGCCTCCATCAGCAGCATGGAAACCATACTCATGCCAACCGCTGTACGAAATGCTTCCTTGGGTCCTAATTGTTTCCAAAGAATAAGGCTTTCCAAAAGGACGCTGGTACAAATCCCCGCAGTCATGGCAAGTCCCCACACCAAAGTCCATAACTCATTGGGAATAGGCATGGGAGAATAATATGATTGAAAACCGAGAATGGTACCGAAGTCTCCAAGGGCACATCCGAAAAGACACCAAAGCGTATTCTTGGCCGAGCGTCGTGCAATCATCCGCCTTGCATCACGCCGCTTTTAAGTTGGTTGAACCCAAGGACTTTTCAATCTTATCAACTAGGGCCGAAACTACTGGAACAACCACAGAGTTGCCAAACTGCTTAAAGCAAACATTTGCTTTATCATGTAAAATAAAGCTTTCAGGAAAGCCCATTATTCTCCTGCACTCTTCCGGGTGTAAACGACGTACCCGGTCTCCTACCAGGTACATACCCGTCTTTGCTCCGATACCGCCACCAAATGCAGACAAAGTAACGGCATGCCCTTTGATACTGTACACACGTTCACCCTGCCCCCCCTTACCGACAGTACCGATTCGCAACGGGCGGTTTTCACGCCGCTCGGGAATAGTTTCCCGGAAGCGCAAATCGTCTCGTTGAATTAAAAATTCATCCAACCTTTGATCATCGGCAGGCAAAAGAATATCTTCCAAGGCAACATCCTGGTTATGGGGCAAAGGAAAACTAAACTCTTTGACAGCCAGGTTTTTTCGAAAACAGACGAAAAATAAACGCTCTCTTTTTTGTGGAACTCCAAAACCAGACGAGTTTAAGGTTTGGTAGTTGCAATGGTAGCCCACCCGATCCAACAAGGAGAGTGTAGCGGAAAGTGTCCTTCCACCATCATGAGTTAAATAGTTACGCACATTTTCCAACAAGAGAACGGCGGGCTGTCTGAATTTTGCAATTCGTAAAACCTCGTGAAGCAAAGTACCCCGAGCATCCTCAAACCCCCGCTGATTGCCCGAAATGCTAAAAGGTTGGCAAGGAAAGCCTCCGCATAGAAGATCATGACTGGGAATGTCTTTTTCGATCAATTCGGCAAGATCTCCCCGCGGAGTCTCTCCGTAATTGTGCTGATATACCGACTGGGCATGGGGATCCCAATCAGAGGAAAAAACACACTGGTGTCCTTTTCCTTCAAGTGCCTGGCGAAACCCTCCAATACCACAAAATAAATCTATGAATTTCAACTTCGCCACAAAGAAAACTCAAATTATTCCAAGTTTAAAACCCATCAGTACTGAGCTCAGACATCACAAAGCTCAACAGCTTGGCGAAGACTGGTTAAAGGATCTCCGGTAGGAATAAATTCCTGCCCAACGAAGCCCTTATATCCGATGTCCAAAAGTGCTTGCATGATAGGTGGATAATTTAATTCCTGAGAATGATCAAGTTCACCACGACCTGGGTTGCCCGCAGTGTGAACATGACCAATCATGTCCCCGCATTCCCCAATCCGACGAATCACATCACCATCCATGATTTGTACATGGTAAACATCAAATAGTAATTTTACTCTAGGCGACCCCACTGCTTTTAAAATATCCATACAATAATCAATATGGTCCCCCTGATAGCCTGGGTGTCCTTTATCCGGATGATCCCCCACCCGACTGTTGAGCATTTCTAAGCAGACAGTGACCCCTTTTTTCTCTGCATAGCCAGCGATCTGTTTAAACCCATTGATACAGTTACGAGCACCTTCTTCCAAAGATAAGTTTTCTGAAAAACCAGTAAACGCAATCACATTGGGACATCCAAAATCTGCGGATTTATCAATCGCTTCTCGGGTGACCTCGCTCAACCATGGGTGATAGTCGGAATTATTAAATCCCTTTATAAATGGATATCCTTCTACATCGATCGGAGAAATGGCACAGGTAAGTCCATATTTTTGTAAAACCGGCCAATGTTTTGACCCAATTAACTCCACACTTTCACAGCCCAACTCACGGGCATACTTACAGGTCTCTTCAATACTCCAATGCTTGGAAAAACACCAGGATGCTACGGATTGACGAATATTACCGACTCTTCCTAGCGACGAGGACACTTCCTCTTTATTGGCGCAACCCGTTGAGATTCCGCCCGCAAGAGCACTGACTCCTGCCAGTCCGGCTAGACCACTCTTAAAAAGACCGCGACGCGATAATTTTTGTTTGGAGGTTATTTTTTTTTGGTTCATAGAAATATTTGAGGCTTATGGTAAGTTCGTTACTCAAGTATTTTTCAACTTATCGTTTCCAGAAAACCATCGATACGAGAAGACCACAAAAAGCACCCGCTGCATCCATTGCAGCATCCCATACATCGGGCGAACGAGAACGGTCAAGCCAGTCCTGCCAACATTCATCTGCGATTCCAAAACAGGCACAAAAAGCAAAAAGAGCCCAAGGAAACCCAGCAGTCCCACGTCCAAATGCACCCCAACCCAGCAAACCCATTAAGCAATACTCAATAAAATGCAAAGCTTTGTCTGGAAGGGAGGATGGCTCATCGGGTAAATCTTGCGGCGATAAACTCGACACGTAAAAAACTAAACAACAATAAATCACGAAGCCAATTCTCCATTTCAACATAATCTACTTTTTCCTCATCTACGGCACAGGAGCAAGTCTGGAAATCTTAACCATTAACATCCCTCAAATAAACATTGGCTTCATCCCGCTACTTATCAGGGGGTAGACTTGACAAGCTTAGAGGCGAAGATCAACTTATTGAAGTGGAAACAATTATATATGGCTTAGCTGGTTTTAGCGTAGGATTAACGATCTTCTGCGCATATTTTGTCATTCAAAGAAAGAGCAGCAGAGAAGAATACGACCAATTAGAAGCAGAACTCCATAAAACCTCCAAGGACGCTCATTCTTCCGCCAAAGAAGTAGAAATCCTCAAACAGGCATCCTTACAGACCGAAAAGCTAGAAAACGAATTGCGAGAGAAACTGCTCAAATCAGAAACTGCAGGTGCCCGGCAGTTAGCTCAAATGCAGGAACTCGAGAGGCGCTTAAAAGAACAAAGTGGCGAACAAGCGGAAGTAGCACGGCAAATGCAGGAGAAATTTGAAAACTTAGCCAACCGTATTTTTGAACAAAAATCGACCAAGTTTTCTGAGCTAAATCAAGAAAAGCTCAAGACCGTCCTGCAACCATTGGACAAGGACATTCGGGAATTTCGAAAAAAAGTTGAGGAACTTCACGAGAAAGACTCGCACCAGCATGTTGCTCTAAGAGAGTTTGTCTCTGGTTTACAAAAAGCTCAGTCCCAATTAAGCGAGGAAGCCCGGAATTTGACCCGTGCACTGAAGGGCGATTCAAAAAAACAGGGCGACTGGGGAGAATTTATTCTCGAAAGAGCTTTGGAGGCATCCGGATTAACCAAGGGCCAGGAATTTTCCATGCAGTCGAGTTACGATGGTAAGAGACCCGATGCGATTGTTCATTTACCCGGAAAACGACAATTAATCATCGATGCCAAGGTTTCACTCACTGCATATGAGCGCTCCATTTCCGCTGAGTCAGAAGAGGATCGAAAGAAGGCCTTAAAAGATCACCTCCAATCTGTTCGAAAACATATCGATGAACTATCAAACAAGGATTACTCGTCTATTGAAGAACTAAACTGCCCAGACTTCACCCTACTTTTCATTCCTATTGAACCCGCTTTTGGGGCTGCATTAACCGAGGACTCCGAACTTTACCAATATGCCTTTGACCGTAAAATTGCTCTGATTACCGCATCCACCCTCATGGCTACGATTAAAACAGTTGCCAACCTTTGGAAATTAGAAAAACAGAACAAACATGCCCAGGATGTGGCCAAACGGGCTGGTTTACTTTTTGATAAATTTGCCGGATTTCTTGGAAATCTTGAGGAGGTTGGTAAATCTTTGGACAAAGCCGTGGGAGCTCACGAACGAGCAGTGGGGCAACTGTCAACTGGGCCCGGAAATTTGATCGGACAAGCCGAAAAGCTCAAAGCAATGGGCATTCGGACAAAAAAAGAAATACCCTCTTCTTTTGCTGAAAATC
>ERZ1046876.1922-NODE-1922-length-12952-cov-5.594479_pt1 | contig 12952 bp, 10 predicted proteins | sample MGYA00383094_ERZ1046876 | MGnify/ENA primary metagenome ERZ1046876 (study PRJEB29581, sample SAMEA5548364) | metagenome | biome: marine; feature: coastal; material: water | depth 50 m | study: Short-term variability in the microbial, nano- and picoplankton...
ATCAATCCGGAAGAGCAAATAAATTCCGGCTGCGACCATGGTTGCCGCGTGTATTAGAGCAGAAACAGGAGTAGGACCAGCCATGGCATCAGGAAGCCAGACATGTAAGGGGAACTGGGCAGATTTACCAATAAAACCACACGCCAAGGCCAAACATAATGTGGTGGTAACTAAGCTGGGATCAAAGTCCACAAGATTTCGGATTTCCTGCAAATTGACAGTTTGAAAACTCCAATAAGTGAGAACGATACCTATGAGAAAACCAAAGTCCCCCACCCTGTTAACAATAAAAGCTTTTTTGGATGCTTGAGCTGCTTCGTTAGTAGAGAAATAATGAGCGATTAGCAAATAAGAGCTGAAACCAACTAGCTCCCAGAAAACAAAGATCATGATGAGGTTATCAGCCAAAGTAATTCCCAGCATGGAGAACATAAAGATCGAAAGCCCCCCAAAATATCTGGCTTTTGCATCATCATTGTGCATGTAACCAAGACTGAAAATATGAATTAAGAACCCAATAAAAGAAACGACGAATAAAAGTAAACGGGCAGCGCCATCAATTAAAAACCCAAACTTAAGCTCCCATCCTGCCAGCTTCAACCAGGTCATTTCCCAAGCAAATACCGTGTCACCAGTCTGGAAGATAATGTAAAGAGAGAAGACAAGAATTCCACCAGCAGTTGCAACAGATAGAAGAGACGCAACATTTCCATTTTTTCGTAGAAATAACAATGTTACAATTGAAGACAACAAAGGGAGCAAAAGAACGCTTAGGATAACAGATTCCATACCTTTAATTTCTCAATAAAGTAGCATCTTCTGAAAAGATACTTTTTCGTTTTTTGTATAGGGCCACAAGCAAAGCTAGCCCCACCGCTACTTCGGCAGCAGCCACGGTCATGATAAAAAATACAAAGAGACTACCATCGAGGTTAAGGCCGACTCTTGAAAAGGTCACTAAGGCGATATTTACCCCATTGAGCATGAGCTCAAGAGACATGAGAACAATTAGCAGGTTACGACGAATGACTACGCCAAGAAAACCGACACCAAAAAGCAAGAAGCCAAGAAATAAGAAATAATGTGGCGTTACACTTTCCATACCTTAGCTAGGGCTATTCTCCCGCACAAATTTTTTACTGAGAATGATCACACCAACCATTGCAGCAAGTAACAAAAATCCTGCCACTTGAATAGGAAGCATGTATTTTGAAAAAAGACCAAAACCAAAACTTTTAACACTAGTGGAAAACACCAAGCTTTCACCCAAAACTAAATTTCTGTCGTCCAAAGAAGGCCAGCCTGTACAACTACTACAGTCTGGAACAGAATTAAGTACCAAGATCAAAGAAAACACTACTAAAATACCAAAACAGACAATCCCTGCAAGACCGGACATTAACTTAACTTTAGAACTTTTAGCCCCTTCTGGCCCCACATCCAAAAGCATGATGATAAAAAGAAACAAAACCATCACCGCTCCTGCATATACCAATACCTGAAGAATCGCTAAAAAGAATGATTCCAAAAGGACAAATAAACCAGCAACGCTTACCATCGAAACGATCATAAACAAAGCAGCTGATACTGGATGCCGTGAAAATATCATTAAAAGCCCGCCACCTACTGAAAGGGTGGCAAAAACTAAAAATAGAAAATCGATTAGGTTCACAAAGGTTAACGAATTTGAGCAAGCAGGATTAAGGACTCGAAATATATAAGCCTTAAAGGCGCAAAAGTCTCAACACCAAAAAGTAAGTTTAGTGAGAATTCCCCTCCTGCTCAGCCTTTTTCTTTTTGTCCCACTTGTAGTGCTGATCTGGAACCACCCCACCCAACTCATAAAGTTTTTCTTTGTTGTTGATCATTTCTTCGCGAGAATACCCAGATGATGAGTATTCCTGTTGAAGAAAAATGGCCTCTTCTGGGCAAACCTCTTGGCAATAACCACAATAAATACAGCGGAGCATATTAATTTCAAACTCTTTGGGCGCTTTTTCTACATGCTCTCTATCTGCTTCACCCTCAGGAACTTCACCTGGTGTGATACGAATTGCTTTTGGAGGGCAAACAAACTCACAGAGTTGACAGGATACACATTTTTCACGGTTGTTTGGATCCTTGACCAATGTGGGTACACCCCGGTAATTTTGGGGAATCACAGGTCTTTCCTCTGGGTATTGAAGGGTCACTTTTTTCTTAAACATGGTAGAAAAAGTGGTTTTTAAACCAGTTGCAATCTGAGGCAAGTAAGTGCGCTCAGATAAAGAGAGAGGTTTGCGTTCAAGGACTACAGTTTTTGCCATGGAATAACTCCGTCTAAGAAGCTGGTTGATCCAGCCAGGTTACTAAAATTACATAGAATAAAAGATTCACCAGTGCTAAAGGAAGCAATTTTGTCCAACCTAGGCTCATGACTTGGTCATAACGGAAGCGAGGCAAAGTCCAGCGCACCCAGATAAAGAAAAATATTAAACCGATAGTTTTGGTCAGAAACCAAACGACCCCAAGAATAGAACCAATCCAGGTGCTAGGCCATGGGTCCGCCATCCAAGGCAAAAAATGCCAACCTCCTAAAAAGATAGTAGTAAAAATAGCAGAACCGATCACTATGTGAGCGTACTCCGCCACAAAGAAAATACCAAATTTAAAACTGCCATATTCAGTATGAAAACCTCCAACTAAATCTGTTTCAGATTCAGGCATATCAAAAGGCAAACGATTGGTCTCAGCAAACAAAGCAATCATAAAAATTAGAGCGGATAAAGGCTGGACGAATACAAGCCACATTGACTGGTTTTGAGAATGAACAATCTCCACAAGACTCAAGGCGGCTACATCAATTCCTGGTTTACTTACCCACAGGAATATGGGTAGCAAAGATAGTCCCATGGCAAGTTCGTAAGAAATCATTTGAGCGGATGAACGAATACCGCCAAGAAAAGGATATTTACTATTAGAAGACCAACCAGCTAGAACAATACCATAAACTCCGAGGGAAGAAACAGCTAAAATAAACAAAATACCTACCTCAAGATCTGCGAGCATCAACGGTATACGGTCACCAGTATCGGTAAAAAACTCCCCAAAAGGAAGAACCGTCATCGTAGTCAAAGCTGGTACCAAGGCAATGATTGGAGCTAGGTAATAATAAACCTTATTAACATGCCCGGGAACAATTTCTTCTTTAAACAAAAACTTTAATCCATCAGCAAGAGGTTGAAAAATACCAAGACCTTTAAGAAAAGGTCCAATCAAAGGAATGTGCTCGATAAAAGGAAGCACCGTACGGTTTGGCCCTACCCGACCTTGCATCCATGCGCTCACTTTTCTTTCAGCAAGTACGGAATACCCTGCCATCGTCATGACAGCCCCAATCATCATTAGGGAAAACATGACTTTAATCGCAACAATTTGCCAAAGCTCTAAGCTGTTCCAAAGTTCCATTATATTACGCTTCTACTTTAGTGGCTGGTTCGAAATGCAAAGCTTTTGATTCCACGAATGGTAAATCCGACCATTTCGAGCTATCAAGTAAGACTGCATCCTTTCTAACATCGGTAAGAGATATTTCTTTGAGGACTGAACCACTGACATTATTCATTACCTTCCAAACTGAATTTTGATCGGGGCTTATTTCCTCATCTTCTGTGAGACCATTGTGTAAACGGGACAGAAGAGACAAATCAGGAAGAACGCCTGCTGGTCCAGGTACAGCTTGGCGAAAAACTTGAGCATAGAAACTACGATTCACAAATGTTCCAGACTTTTCAAAGGTTGTCAAACTTGGTAAAACCACAGAAGCACGATTGCTAGTAGAATTTGTATGAGTGCCGATAAAAACAATCGGGACACCTTCAAGGTTTGCAATATCTACTTGAGCAGCCTCCAAGTCCTCATCAATCACCAATAGTACGTCCAGTTGATTTTGATCAAGGGCTTGGGATAAAGAAACTAAATTATCCTTAGGGTAATTCTGAGTAAAGCCAGAAATCAACGCACCCCTGAGATTTGGAGTACGATCTGCAGATAATAAAATGCCATCATCCTCTTCGAAATGCCCCCTGATGAAGTTTACCGCATTCGTCTTGAGAGAAATTTGGTTCAATAAAAACTGTTCTTCTAAACTGGATTTACAAGAACCTACAATTCCTATTTTTTTACCTTCAAGCAAACGGATTGATTCAATAATTGCCTCATCTGCGGTGCAAGGATTTTGATCGATACGGGATGACAATATGCGATTGTTAGATTTAACTGACTTGTAAAGCTCTCGCCCACTGTCTGGCATCCAGCTGTCATTGACTAAGTCATTGCGACGAGGGGTGATCCTGTAAAGTTCGCCTTCGCGACTAGACACGGTGGTGTTGCACCCGGCACTGCTCTCTGGGCAGATGCTATCAGCATCTTTCAAGAACCAAACCCTCATCTTAAAGCGAAAATCAGTGCTTGTGAGGGCACCAACAGGGCAAAGGTCAACCGTGTTTAGAGAATAATTATTATCCAACTCACGACCAGGAAAACAGGTAAGGGTTGAAAAACTTCCACGATCAACAAAGCCAAGCACATCATCCTTGGGAACTTCTTGACAAAAGCGTATGCACCTTGAGCACAGGATGCAGCGTTCATCATCCAAAGTCACCCGAGGCCCGAGTCGTGTTCTTTTGGGCTTTACATTTTTGCGTTCTACAAAACGGCTGTAACCACGACCGTAGTCAGTTGCAAATTCCTGCAGCCTGCATTCTCCGGCCTGATCACAAATTGGGCAATCTAAGGGATGGTTGACCAAGAGGAATTCCATAACTCCCTCCCGGCAACCTAAAACCTTTTCGGATTCGGTCTTTACATGCATACCTGGAGAAACATTGGTCGCACATCCAATAACAGGTTTGGGCACCCACCCTATCCTAGGGCTTCCATCGTCATCTAAGATCGCCTCCCCGGTTTCACGGTTTCTCATTGGTGTCCCCATTTCAATCAAGCACATCCTGCAGTTACCGGCTACACTAAGTTGTGGGTGGTAGCAGTAATGAGGAATTTCCTTACCATGTAGTGCCGCAGCATCAACAAGATTCATACCCTCGGGCACTTCAACTTCTTTGCCGTCTAAAACAATGGGTACAACTTTACTATTCTTTTTAGAAATCATAATCAGATGAGTTGTAAGGAAGATTTTTTGCGCTCAGGGTTTTTGACTTTATCTTCAAATCGGTCACGGAATTTTGCGATGAAACTCTGGGTTGGCCAAGCTGCCGCTTCCCCAAAAGCACAAATAGTACGACCTTCAATTTGATTTGCAACCGAGAGCAGTAGGTCTGCGTCTTCCTCACGCGCTCCACCGTCACACATCCGTTGGGTGATTTTCCGCATCCATAAAGAGCCTTCTCGGCAGGGAGTACACTGACCGCAGGACTCGTGAGCATAAAAAGCATTAATATTGGCCATAGCCTCGACCATATCAACCGTGTCGTCCATGACAATAATCCCACCCGAACCAGACATAGTACCAGCAGCCATCGGACCATCGAAATCAAGCGGTATGTCTTCGACACCCCAATCAAAATCAGTTCCGTCTTTTAATTTTCCAGAAAATCGTTCGTCAGCTCTGAGTATTTTGGATGATGAACCTCCAGGAATAACAGCTTGCAAAGATCGACCAGGCAGTAGTCCACCGCAAACATCATAAATCATCTCGCCCATAGTTAGAGCACCACACTCAAATTCATAATACCCTGGTTTTTTGACATGGCCAGAAACGCACCAAATACGGGTTCCTGTATTGTTAGGCTTTCCTATTTTAGCGAATTCATCGCCTCCTATTTCCATGATGTGCTTCACATTACAAAGCGTTTCCACATTATTCACAATAGTGGGACACTGATACAGTCCGAGTACCGCGGGGAAGTAAGGGGGTTTAATCCTAGGATTGGGACGCTTGCCTTCAAGAGATTCAATAAGGCCAGTTTCTTCACCGCAAATGTAAGCCCCTGCACCCCGATGAACCACTAGATCACAGGAAAAATCACTCCCAAGAATTTTATCACCACAAAAACCTTTGGCTTTAGCCTCATCAATGGCTGATTCCAAAATACGAGCCCCTTCGAAAAACTCTGCCCTGATGTATATAAACGCTTGCTTTGCCTGAATGGCGTAAGCGGCAATCATCATACCCTCGATCAATTGGTGAGGGTCTTTGTGAATGATTTGCCTATCTTTAAAAGTACCTGGTTCTGACTCATCCGCATTGCAGATCAAGTAGATTGGCTTGCCGGATTTTCTGTCCAAAAACTTCCATTTCATGCCAGCAGGAAAACCTGCTCCACCACGTCCCCGAACGCCAGATTTAAGTACTTCTGCCCCGATTTCCTCAGGTTTCATCTTAAATGACTTTTTTAGCATCGCATAACCACCTTCTCGAAGGTAGCAACTAATTTTGTTTGAGTAATTTGGATCATCTGCATTTTTTAAGATAATCCTTCTCTCAGTTGGCGTGCTTTTGTTACTCATTTTGTCGAAGGTTTTGATTTAGGTGCCGCTTCCAAGTTAGAATCTTGAATGAGAGCATTTTCATAGCTGACAAATTTCTTGGAAATTTCAAGCGTACCGCTTGTGAGAAGATCAGCAAGTTCTCCTGCTTTGACAGAATCAACATTTTCGTAAGTTTCTTCATCGACCATGACCACTGGACCTTCTCCGCAATCCGCGAGGCACTCCATAAACTCAATCGAATACTCCCCATCGTCTCGAACATGACCTTCTTTCACCCCAAGCTTTTTCTCAAGTGCTTGGCAGGTGGCATAAGAACCACGAAGCGCACAAGGCAAAGTTCTGCATACGCGGATGTGCTTTTTACCCCAAGGCTTCTCTCGTAACATCGGATAAAAAGTAATCAATTCCTGGATGTTGATTGGCTGCAATTCCAGCTTATCCGCAATCCATTCACAGGCTTCCAAATCAATGGCTCCAAGTTCGTCTTGAATCAGGTGAATAAGCATTAAGGCAGCACTGCGTTTCTCCGGGTATTTTGGGATGAGTGCATCAATCTTAAGAATTGTTTCTTCAGAGAGGTTCATGTTAATAAATTTTTATCGGTCGCACTCACCCATAACAAAGTCTAAGCTTCCAAGGATGACGGTAATGTCAGAAAGTAGGTGACTAGGAACAAGTTTTTCTAGAATGCTTAAGTTGCAAAAACTAGGAGCGCGAATTTTGAGACGATAAGGAACGCCTCCACCCCTGGACACAATGTAAAAGCCAAGAGCTCCCTTGGGGTTTTCAGCTTCAAAGTATACCTCTCCAGATGGAATCTGTGGACCCTCAGTCACAATCATAAAGTTTTGAATAAGCTCCTCCATATTGTTCATTATCTTATCTTTGGGTGGAGCAAAAATCTTCTTGGCATCTTCTGCGTACCAAGCACCAGAAGGAAAATTTTGGATGACCTGATTGACGATGCGAATACTCTGCCTAACTTCTTCTATTCGGATCAAGTATCGGTCGTAACAATCTCCACGAGTGCCAATAGGTACATCAAAGTCATACTTCTCATACCCAGAATAAGGCTTATCTTTACGCAAGTCTAAGTCTATCCCAGAGGCTCGTAAGTTTGGACCTGTCAACCCATAGGCCAATGCATCCTCTTTAGAAATTTCACCAATTCCCTCGGTACGGTCAATGAAGATACGATTTCGGGTCAGCAATTTTTCAACTTCGTCAATTGCCTTGGGTAATTGATCACAAAACTTGGTAACCCGATCAAGCCAACCATCGGGAACATCCCGGGCAACTCCCCCTATTCGAGTGTAACTGGTTGTGAAACGGGCACCTGTCAATTCCTCGAAAAGGGTATAAAGCTTTTCCCTTTCGGTAAAAGTATACATGAAAGGGGTCCATGCTCCTGCATCCATACCAAACACCCCCATACCTAAAAGGTGGCTGGAAATTCGGGCTAGTTCGCAAACGAGGACGCGGATAGCTTGGCATCTTTCAGGTATATCGAGATTAGCCAGCTTTTCGACCGATATAGCATAGGCAACATTGTTGGCTAAAGGAGCTAGATAGTCGAGACGGTCGGTATAGGGAACAAATTGATTGTAGGTCATGTTCTCAGCAATCTTTTCATCGCCGCGATGTAAATAACCAAGAACCGGTTCACACTTTTCAATCATATCACCATTAAGTTCCATGATTAACCGAAGAACGCCATGAGTCGTAGGGTGTGAAGGGCCAACATTTAAGGCCATCTTTTCCTCCCCCTCTATTTGACCAATACCAGCAGCTTGCCGGGCGGCAACATCTCCAATAGAAATTTCTTTAGTGGTGGTGCTCATACAGGTTTTTCAATTTGTTCGGTCCAGCTTTCATCTTTAGCTCGAGGCTCGGCGTCACTCATGGTACCACTGCCGGGAGACACAAAAGGTCCTCCCATCATGGGAGCCGGCTCAACAGAAGCACCAGTTGCTTCTACGACATCGGCGGCTGGCAAAGGGGTATCAATACCCGCCAAGGGAAACTCTTTACGAAGAGGATGATAAGGATACTCATCCCACATTAATATGCGTTTTAAATTTGGATGTCCCGTAAAAATAATCCCGAACATATCAAAAGCTTCGCGTTCATGCCAATCAGCCGCCGGGTAGATTGATGCAATCGAATCTACCTCTGGGGATTCGTTATCCAAGCAGTCAATGTGAACACGCAGATAGTCGTGGTGGATACGAGAATAAAAATGAGCAACAACCTCAAAACGGATATCGGCGGTATCTCCTTGATCAATCGCAGTCAAATCAACAAGAAGCTCGAAAGCCTCCTCTTGGTTGAGAAATTTTGCAAAATCTACCCAGTCAGCAGGTAAACAGGAAAGGGTCAGGCAATCAGCGTGGGAAATCTTGGAAAGATAGTCGTGCTTAGCCAGCAGGCTGTTGGTAAAATCTTGATCGATCATAAAAAATTATTCTGCAACTGCAGATGCACGTTTCTTCAAATTTTTCACTGAAGACTCGTTCCCGATTTTGTCCTGTAATTTGATCATGGCATCCAATAAAGCCTCTGGCCTTGGTGGGCACCCACTAACATATACATCCACAGGAACAATGGTATCCACCCCTTGCATTACTGCGTAAGAACGGTACATACCACCCGTTGACGCACAGGCTCCCATCGCAACTACCCACTTCGGATCACCCATTTGATCATAAATACGGCGAACAACTTCTGCCATTTTGTAGGTGACGGTACCTGCGACAATCATACAATCAGATTGGCGGGGTGAAAATCTCATTACCTCCATCCCAAATCGGGAGATGTCATAGCGAGAGGCAGCAGAAGCCATCAATTCAATGGCACAGCACGCCAAGCCCATGGGCATAGGCCAAACTGAGTGTTTGCGGATCCAGTTAATTACAGCGTCAGCTTTGGTAACAATGACATCACCTTCCACTTTGCCGTTGTATGCAACTTCATTAGCAATCATTCCTTTTCTTTTTACCTAATCTTAAACGACAGGCAAACACCAAAAGACCTTCAAGCCTGAAAAACTTACTTTTTCCCACCTCTCGAATTTTATTTTTAATTTTGAGCGTTGACGATCAGCGGAACCAAAGACATTAATTAGCCCTTAATTTACTAGCTGGAGAGGTGACAGAGTGGCCGATCGTGCAGCATTGGAAATGCTGTGTACCGCAAGGTACCGCGGGTTCGAATCCCGCCCTCTCCGCCACACAACCGATTCTATGTATTTCGGATGAAAACCTTTGGATTTCCAGAAAACACAGCCTCCGGTATATCTAAATGGGCAGGTGCAGAAATTAACTCATCCTGACCACTTATTTTAGCCTTGCCGGATATTAATATGGCAGTCTGCCCATAAAGGTTCACACTTTCACCCTCGGTAGGAGCGGTAACATCTCCCTCGTTTAACCATCGACGAAGACGCATTTGATCCCATCCGTTGTACGGATCTTTGGTACCAAGTAGGTTTTCTGCAAATCTCATCCCGGCGGTCTTCCACAGGCTTCCAGAAAGTTCAGGGGATTCCGTCATAATTTCCTGCATCGACTCCCTGGTAAGCCAAAGTGCGGTTACGGAGGAATCGGCCATAACATTAGCGGTTCTAGGAATTCCGCCTAAAACAGCCATTTCACCGATTACAGCACCACGACCCATAATATCAACCACAAGGTCACCGATCGAGACTTTTACACTTCCTCGTGTAATTACAATCATACCATCTCCATCGTCGCCCTGCTTCATGACAGTATCTCCAGCGTTATAAGCCTTAGGTTCAGAAGCTGCCACTATTTTACCGATTAACTCTTCTGGCATACCTTTTAGCCAGGTAACTTCTCGTAAAACTTCTTCTGATTCGGGAAGGCGAAGTTCCAAGGAACTTTGCATAACATCCTTCATCCTTTCTTCCACCGCTGTAATCATACGACTGGCTTCATCTGCTTCCAGCATACCATCCGATTTTAATTTCTTAATGGTATTACGCTCATGGTTGAGAACCGAGCGAATGGCATCTTTTGTCTCTATACCCACAGTAGCTTCAGGATAATTCTCATGCATATTCCGAATATATTCCAGTCCTCGTAAACGATTCTGGCGAATTTCATCCTTCAATAATCGTGAAGCCTTCCCAAGCTTATCTTGATCTCCAGAATCATCTAGTTCCTTCACAAGCGTATCTACCATCTTGGCCATGTCCTGCTGAGCCACAACAAAGGCCTTTGCTGCATCATAGCTCACAGTGATTTTGTCCGTGAAATGACCTTTTATGAATGGAACATCCCGAATAGCTTCCGTTAGCTTACTTACCCCACAAACTTTATCTAAATAATTTCGATCAGTCATTGGAACTTTACCCTGCAAATCTAGAAATTCACTCAAGTTATTATCCAAAACAGCAACCGCACGAGCACTCAATAAACCGGCCCGGAATTGGCCCCAATAACTACTTCTTTCACGTTCAAGTAACCTTCTTCGGGTTTCAGCAAGGGTGTCCATTTCCGCCATTTCGTCAGAAGTCAAGGGATAGGCCACCGGATCAGGCAAATATTTCCTAACGAGTCCCCAGTTTGCACCGCTTAGAAAGCGATCATCCTTAAGCAGTTCCATTTCGTTTTCACAACCTTGAGCCACATTTCCAGAAGCATTCGAGAACATAAGTTTCTTAACTGCAGGCAGTTTGGTCAGGCCAAGAGCGTTAACTAACGGACCAACGGTCGTAGCATTAACCAGTAAAGTAAGAAGTACAATCCCAGAGATCAGAAATAAAAACTGATCTCGCACCCGAGCAGAAATACCGACCAAAGAAGCTTGAGCTGTAGCACCCGTGCCCTCCCCTAAAATCATCACAACTTTTTCGCCACTGGCAATTTGCTCTCGGAGCTTAGCTGCATCTTGAGAACTTTTATCTCCAAAACTTTTAATGGCACGTCCCTCACTTTGAGATATCCCCACCACTTGACCATGACGAACTTCTACTTCCGCATGAGCCATAGATGTGCCCTGATACAAGTTTACATTTTGCCCTCCCCCTACAAGGCTAGCTTGGCTTTTGTCGACAACAAATGCTGAGGTCGTATCAGATGCGTATCCAGAACCACTTTCGGATACCGTAAACTCATATCTAAATTGTTCCGAATACACTACGAGAGCCAGAGCCAACCCAATTGCTCCGCGAAGAGCTCCCCACCACACTACAATCGCATCTTTACCAGGAAGACCATAACCAGCTTTCTTCATCAATGGATAGAATGTACCCATATTGATTGCGCGAACTATATGGATGACAAGGTAAACCAAGCCAAGGATTGCAAAATCCATACCGGTGGGATTTGCATTTTGGGCAATGACCACACCAACAACTATAAAAATGATCACATTGGCAACAAAGGCGATTAGTTCCCAAAACTCATGCATGAAGTGTTCCACCTCTGGACTGATCCGGGTGCGGCCAATACCGGCCATAACAATCCCCAAAGCAACCAGCCCTAAAACTCCGGACACATGAAAGAAATGCTCACAAATGAAAAATACCGCGTAGGAGGTGACGAGTACCACCGTGATTTCGATCATGGGGTCATTAAATACCTTCCGTACCCATAAAATCGCAATCAGACCAAGAAGTACACCGATTAAGCCACCCGCTGCCCCAATTTGCCCAAAACCGATCGCAGCCGTGCCTAAGAAACTACCAGTGCCGGTAAATGCCTCAGCACCCGTAACTACCCCAATTAATAAAACAAAAGCAACGATGGCAGTACCATCATTTAAAAGAGATTCCCCTTCAATCAAAGTGCCTAGCTTTTTGCTGGCTCCCAGATCTTTTAGCAGGGCAACCACAGCAACCGGGTCCGTGGCGCTAACCACAGCCCCAAAGAGCATGGAGGCAAGCCATATAAAAGCCCCAGCCTCAGTATTCCACTCTGAAAGAACCCCTCCCTCATCACCGAAAAATTGGATTAAACCAAAAAAAGCAACGCCTGTCATCACCGTGGCCGAGACAATACCCGGCCCGGCTAAATAAAAGGCATTAAGGAAAGACTTTTTAAAAGTGTGAACATCCAAGGCAAAACCAGCCTCGAAAATAAGAATAGGGAGAAAAACATAGAGAATGAGGTGACCATCCAAGTTCCCCCCCCAAGTAATCGCACCACTTAAAGTATCAATAAACTTGGCCCACAAGCCCGTGGCATGCTCACTATGCTCCGCTCCAAGACCACCATGAGGCCCATAAGCACGATTGAGAGCACCCATTGCTAGACCAATTAAAAGGAGAAGAACGGTAAAAGGTAAAGGTATCTTTTGAAGGAAGTGGCGAGTAGCCGCCCCTATGACGAGGGCCACAATCAAGAAAAACAAACCGTAAAGATAATCATGACCACCACCTGAAGCTAAGATCATTGGAGAAGAAATCATAAAATTCATAGTAAAAATGAGTTTAGTGAGG
>ERZ1046876.1926-NODE-1926-length-12943-cov-3.917520_pt1 | contig 12943 bp, 9 predicted proteins | sample MGYA00383094_ERZ1046876 | MGnify/ENA primary metagenome ERZ1046876 (study PRJEB29581, sample SAMEA5548364) | metagenome | biome: marine; feature: coastal; material: water | depth 50 m | study: Short-term variability in the microbial, nano- and picoplankton...
CCGACCCGCGTGGTGTACTTCCTCTTTCGTATTTGCGAGTAGGCAGGTCTCTGCGTCGAGCGTGTCGAGACTTTGATATTCGGGTGGATCACGCTTTCGACCAAGTCATCGACGCTTGTGCAAGTCCTGTGCGTCCTCACGGCTGGATTGACGCAAATGTCCGGAACGCATACCTAGAACTTCATCGCCTCGGCTGGGCTCACAGCGTGGAGACTTGGCGCGACGGCGAACTGGTGGGTGGCCTGTATGGCGTCGCCATAGGTGCTTTCTTTGCAGGCGAGTCCATGTTCCATTCGGTTCCCAATGCTTCGAAAGTCGCTCTCGTAGCATTGGTTGACGCCATGAAAGTCACCGGTGGTGCTTTAATCGATGTGCAGTGGAATACACCCCATCTTGAAAGCATGGGGGCCGTTGAGATTAGCCGCGACGATTATCTACAACTATTGGCAGAGGCCGTAGATCGGCCCTTAGCTGAAGTCTGGTCTCGACCCATGAATTTCAGTTTGCTTGACGATTGAGAACTAACAAAAGTCCCTAGGCTCAACGTCAAGCGAGGAGCCCGTGTGAACGACGCACCCAAATCTCAGAGGGATCACCCTTGGGTTATGCGGACCTATTCGGGCCACAGCACTGCAAAGGCTTCAAATGAGCTTTACAGAAGCAACCTAGAAAAAGGGCAGACGGGCCTATCCATAGCGTTCGACCTGCCTACCCAAACCGGGTACGACCCTGACCATCCTCTCGCCAACGGCGAAGTCGGCAAAGTCGGTGTCCCCGTCTATCACCTGGGCCAGATGAACATCCTGCTTGATGAGATTCCGCTAGAGCAGATGAACACTTCGATGACGATAAACGCCACTGCAGCCTGGTTGCTTGGTCTTTACATCGCGAACGCTGAAGAGCAAGGAGTTACGCCGGACACGCTCAGGGGAACTACTCAAAACGACATCATTAAGGAGTACCTGAGCCGAGGTACTTATATTTTCCCGCCCGAAGCAAGCAAGCGACTTATTGTCGACATGATCGCTTATTGCTCTCAACACGTACCTTTGTGGAACCCCATCAATATCTGCAGCTACCACCTGCAAGAGGCTGGGGCTACACCGGTACAAGAAATCGCGTATTCGTTAGCAAATGCAATCGACATTCTCGACGCCGTCCAAGATTCTGGTCAGGTACCCAAAGACCAATTTGCTCAAGTGGTGGCGAGTATTTCTTTCTTCGTTAACTCAGGGATCAGGTTCGTCGAAGAGGTATGCAAGATGCGTGCTTTCACGCAGATGTGGGATGAGATTTGCGAGCATCGTTACGGGGTTGACGATCCGAAACTTCGACGTTTTCGATATGGAGTGCAAGTTAACTCGCTTGGCCTGACTGAGGCTCAACCAGAAAACAACGTGCAGAGAATCATTCTCGAGGCTTTAGGGGTGACGCTGTCAAAACGAGCGCGTGCTCGTTCTATTCAGTTGCCAGCTTGGAATGAGGCGCTCGGATTACCGCGTCCCTGGGATCAGCAATGGTCCCTACGGATGCAGCAAGTTTTGGCCCTAGAAACCGATCTACTCGAATACGAAGACATTTTCGATGGATCTCATGTGGTCGAAAGTCGGACAGCAGAACTGATTCGTGACGCGCAAGTGGAATTAGATGAAGTAATGGAATTAGGTGGTGCCTTCACCGCTATAGACGAACTAAAGCAACGGCTGGTAGCAAGCCACACCGAACGCATACGGCAGATCGAATCAGCCGAATTGACCATCGTCGGGGTCAACGCATTTGGGGAAACCACCGAGTCTCCGTTAGGCGGAGAAGGAAGCTTTCTAAAAGTCGACCCTGAAGTCGAAACAGAAATAATTGTCGAAATCGAGGCGTGGCGATCATCGCGATCTCAAGAATCCGTGGACACCGCTCTTCAACGTTTACGCGCCGCTGCTCTAGGTGATGAAAACATCATGCCTCACACGATCGCTGCAGCTAAGGCTGGAGTAACCACTGGCGAATGGACACAAGTGCTCCGTGAGGTGTTCGGCGAATATCGTGGGCCTACTGGAATCCAGACAACTTCGGGTGGATCTGCGGGACTGAGAGAGGTCGCTCAACGCTCACGCGACCTCGTTGGCGGTCCGCCTCGGCTACTAGTTGCAAAGCCAGGTCTTGACGGCCATTCCAACGGCGCAGAACAAATTGCGGTTGCGGCTCGGAACGCAGGAATGGAAGTCGTGTACGAGGGCATCAGGATCACTCCCGAACATGTTGCAGCCACTGCGCGCGACGAGGATGTTGATGTTATTGGATTATCGATTTTGTCTGGCGGGCATCTCCACCTAGTGCGATCGGTCTTAGCTGCTCTACAGGGACAAGGAGTTACGTCACCGGTGATTGTCGGCGGAATCATCCCTGACGAAGACAAGGACATTCTGCTCAACGCCGGGGTATCTCGCGTATACACGCCGAAAGATTATGAACTGACTCGCATCATGCATGACGTGGTCGATTTAGTTGAATCTCGGCGCGCAACCTAGCTACCAATAGTTCTGCTGCTAATCCTCGAACCACACCGAGTCCGAACCCGGCATCATCTCGTTGTCTGCGCCCAGGCTACGTCCAGCCCAACGAACCCGACCGGGTGTTTTCGACAGGTGAGCTATCAGGGATTGCATCACAATTCCGTCGACTTCAACCAAAGAACCTCTCTCTGCTACATGGCTATCAGATGAAAGTTCGCCGACGTTTAGCACCGGCGCGGCAGCAGCTTCTGCCGCCTCAAAGCTTTCCAATGCTTCTGACAATGTTCGTTGTTTAACCCATTCAGCCATGAGTCTGTCGACTTCGTCTCGATTAGCGATTCGGCCATCAAATGTTTGGAACCTCTCGTCATCAGCAACGCCAATAAGCTCCATAACTCTTTCAGCAAGTGCATCACTTGACGTGCTGACCGCAATCCACCCACCATCAGAAGCTTGGTAGGTGCCTCGGGGAACGCTGTAAGCGATCCCCGAACCAAGCCGCGGCTGTAAATACCCTTCGGTGTGCCAAGCGGAAATAAGAGGACCCATGATCTGCATCATCGTTTCAAGCAAGTTGACATCGACGGTCTGTCCTCCCCCCGAATGAACTGCAACCATGGTCGCAAACGCTGCCGCTAGGCCGGTGACTTCATCCGTTAACGCTATTGGCGGTAGTAAAGGAGCACCGTCAGCCTCGCCGCTCATGGAGGCAAAGCCACTCATTGCTTCCGCCAACGTTGCGAAACCTGGACGATTTCGGTACGGCCCACTTTGCCCAAAACCAGTTACCCGAGTAATCGTCAACTTGGGGTTTGTTTCGATTAGTTCATCTGGGACTAGACCCAACGCTTCGAGCTTTCCGGGCCGAAGATTTTCCACTAGGACGTCGGCGACCGTGAGCATCCGCTTCAAGGTGGATAAATCTTCATCATTTTTCAGATCTAGGGTGATCGCTCGTTTCCCTCGATTAGCTAATTTCCACCACAGAGTTTCGCCGTCCGCTGCACGCCATCCAATGTTCCGAGACGAATCTCCAGACGGCTGTTCCACCTTCACCACGTCAGCGCCAAAGTCCGCTAAATATCTTGCGCAGTGCGGGCCAGCAAAAATTGTTGATATATCGACGACCTTTAGGTCAGCGAGGGGTGAATCAGGATTAGTCACGTCAAGATCCTGCCATAATCAAAAGCAATTCACTCACCGTGACATGATGGATCCAACTCGTTGAAATGACTGAAAGCGCCTTTATGAACACAAGTGCCGACACCCCTTTTCATCTTCGAGGGAACTATGCCCCTGTGCATGAGGAAGTAACCACGGACCAGCTCGAAGTCCGCGGTTCGATACCGGTTGAACTTGATGGTCGTTACTTCCGTAATGGTGCAAATCCAATCACAGGCAAATCCCCGCATTGGTTTCTTGGTGACGGAATGATTCACGGTGTCAGGCTTCGCGAAGGTAAGGCTGACTGGTATCGAAATAGGTGGGTGAAAACACCGTTCTATGACAATCCGAAGAAACCAGCAATCGACCTTGAGAACCTCGATTTCGATAGCAAGAATTCAAAAGCAAACACCCACGTAATCTCTCATGCGGGTCGCATTCTGTGTCTTGAAGAGGGACACGTCCCTTGGGAAATATCGGACGAGTTGGAAACTGTGGGGCCGCACTCTTTCGGAGGTCGTCTTGATGGTTCTTTCACAGCTCACCCAAAGATCTGCCCTCTGACTGGAGAGATGTTGGCTTTCGGATATGGTTTCTTGCCGCCCGCATATCTGACCTTTCTTCGGGTTTCAGCAACAGGTGAGTTGGTTCAGCAAGAAGTGATCGATATCCCGGCTCCGGTGATGATGCACGATTTCAACATCACGGAGAGTCGAGTGATCTTTATGGACTTACCAGTTGTCTTCAACCTTGATTTGGCTATGACGGGGAGCATGCCATTTTCGTTCCAAAGAGATAACGGCGCTCGGCTCGGGGTGATGAACCGCGACAGCGAGGAGGCAGACGTTCAATGGCTCGATATCGACCCTTGCTACGTTTTTCATCCGGTTAATAGTTATGACGTTGATGATCACGTGATTATCGATGTGGCCAGGTACCCCTCAATGTGGGAGGCGGGCAGCGGCTCATTTGAGACCAAAGCCGAATTATGGAGATGGGACATTGACACCGGTACGAGAAAGGTCACCGAAACCCAACTTGATGACCGTCCAATTGAGTTCGGCAGAGTTGCCGAAAACCGTGTGGGGTTGAATTACCAGTACGGATATGCGGTCAGTCTTGACCTCACCGATGAGGAAACCTCGACTTCTCAGACTGGGACGATCGTTAAATACGACTTATCTGGGGGTGGCTCAGCTACCTGGAGCCTTGGTGATGGGCGCGACCCGGGCGAGTTCGTCTTCGTCGAGAGACCCGGCACTGGCATCGAAGATGACGGCTGGCTCATCGGTTATGTATACGATCGTGCCGAGGACAGAAGCAGTCTGGTAATTCTTGATGCGTCTCAACCTGGAGAGAGCCCGGTAGCTGAGGTTCTACTCCCTCAACGGGTCCCTTTCGGCTTTCACGGTTCTTGGATCTGGGATTAGAGATCAAACATCGGTTGGTCTGGGTGGTAAGCCACTTAGTAGGACTTATGTGGCCAACGTGAGCTTTCATTCCACCAACGACCGCTGAATCTCCAATTTGATTGAGATCCTTCAACGTTGTGTGGCGTTGGTTCTGGCCATAACACTTCAATCGCTGCAGCAATAGCGGCTGCTTCCTCGTCAGTCGGCACAGGGTGAATCGCACCCACGATCGGTGAAGTCACAGCGGAACATTTCCATGTTTGCGCTTGGGTAGCTCCTCTCGCTTACTTTCAATCATCCGAAAAGCCGCCACTACCTTTAGTCGTGTCTCGGCAGGGTCAATGACTGCATCAACAATTCCTCTTTCTGCCGCCACGTACGGGTTCGCATATTTTTCGGTGTAGTCATCAACTAGTTCCGTTTTCCGGGCCTCGGGGTCAGCAGCCTGCTGCAGTTCTCGTCGATTCAATATTTCGACGGCGCCTTGAGGACCCATGACGGCTAGCTCGGCGGTTGGCCAAGCAAAAGATACGTCACATCCAACCGACTTCGAGTCCATCACAACGTAAGCGCCGCCGTAGGCCTTGCGAGTTATGACCTGAACCCTCGGAACTGTGGCTTCGCAATACGCGTAGAGCAATTTAGCTCCGTGTCGAATGATGCCTCCGTGTTCCTGGTCTACGCCGGGCAGAAAGCCAGGAACATCAACGAAGGTAAGTAAAGGCAAATTGAACGCATCGCAGAAACGAACAAATCGAGCCGCTTTTTCCGAAGACTCAATATCAAGCACCCCGGCCATCATCATCGGTTGGTTACCAACGATGCCAACCGATCGTCCATCTAGCCTTGCAAATCCACAGACAATCGATCCCGCCCAGCCTGCGTGGTATTCAAGAAATTCGCCATCATCTACGACTTCGGAGATCACGGCCTTGATGTCGTAGGGGACATTTGAACTATCGGGCAGTATCTCCCGTAGTACAGGACAATCACGTTCCGGATCGTCACCTTTGCCAAGAACCGGTGGAGTATCAAGGTTGTTTGATGGCAAGAAAGACAGCAAATATTTCACATCGTCTAGAACGCTCTGTTCGTCTGAAGCGACGAATGACGCTACACCCGACTTTGTGCTGTGCGAACCAGCCCCTCCGAGTTCTTCGAGAGTCACTTCTTCACCAGTAACGGTCTTGACGACGTCGGGGCCGGTAATAAACATGTGACTCGTGTCTCGGACCATGAAGATGAAGTCAGTCATGGCCGGTGAGTACACAGCTCCACCTGCGCAAGGTCCGAGAATCACGCTGATTTGTGGGATCACACCAGAGGCTTGAACGTTGCGCCGAAAGATTCCACCATAACCAGCAAGCGAAACAACTCCCTCTTGGATGCGAGCACCAGCACCGTCGTTCAAGCCGATCATTGGTGCTCCGACTGACTCAGCTAAGTCCATAATCTTGTGCATTTTTTCAGCAAACACTTCTCCAAGTGCTCCACCAAAAACCGTGAAATCCTGACTTGCTACGAAGACTTTGCGTCCATCGACTGTTCCCCACCCAGTAATAATTCCGTCTGTGTAGGGGCGTTCATCTAGCCCCACATCATGTGCTCGATGACGGGCAAGCATGTCGAGTTCGTGGAACGAGCCGTCGTCGAGCAGGTACTCGATGCGTTCGCGAGCGAGCATCTTCCCTTTTTCATGTTGACGAGCTACTGCCCGTTCTGGGCCAGCACTAATAGCTGCTTGGCGGCGTTCTTCAAGATCTTTTAGACGTTCGGACATGCTGAGGTTTGCCACAACACCTGAGCGTAGCGTCCAGTACCTGTCTGACCCATGTCACTCGGGTGCCAGATAGCAATCGAAAGTTTCTTTGTCGGCGGTTGATCGCCTTATCAGCTCGGTTTAGGCAGGCTGGTTCAGTTCAATCATGTTGCCTGAAGGGTCAAAGAAGAAGGTTTGCCGCGCGATTTTCCCGGGTAGTTCCCTGGGGTCTTTGACCTCAACTCCCCTGTCTCGTAACTCTGCGACAGTGGCGTCGATGTCTTCTACCCGAAAAGCCCAGTGTTGCCCTTTGGGGGGTTGCCAACCTTCAATCTCAATGAGGTGTACTTCGCCACCCCCTTCGGTTTGTAGCCATCGCCCGTTGAACGGTAAATCGGGACGTTCCAGTGTCTTCATTCCAAGCACTTCGGTATAGAACGGTGCTGTCGCTTCAACGTCTGCACAATTGATTGATACGTGGTGGACTGGTCCAAGTTCCATTCCCCCATCTTAGATCCGATGTGCGCGTAGCGTCTGAGCTCGCGACGCAAGTGCCTCCATACGGTTGTTCGCACAGAACTCCTCGAAGTTCGGACCAGGATGTTTCCACTCCAAGTCTTCAACCGATTTTGCGACCGGGGCATCGATACGCACGGTTGCTATTTCTTTGAAAAGGAGCGCTTGTTCGCGGTGTTCGGCCAAGGTCGCAGCCAGTGTCTTACCAGCGCGCACAGTCACCTCCCAATCATCGATCTCATTTGGGATCATTTCGATCGAACCGTAGTGATTCAGCAACGTCGCCGAGGACTTCTGCCCCCAACCCGCTAGACCCGGGAATCCATCAGCTGTGTCTCCGACGAGTGCTAGGTAGTCCGGAATGGAAGAAGGGAAGACACCGTACTTGTTGTGAACGTCGCTGCTATCGAAGAGGAAGTCCTTCCTGCGATCCCACTGGAAGACTTTGCCGCCGACGCATTGAGCTAAATCCTTGTCTGGTGTGCAGATCAGTACCTTGGCAACTCTCGCATCGGCACTAGCCATCGCAGCTCCTGCGGCTAAGGCGTCATCTGCTTCGAACTCAACCATTGGCCAAACCTCAACACCGAGGGCTCGGAGGCCTTCTTCGAGGGGCTCGAACTGTTCGGCAATCTCAGGGTCGATGTCAGAACCATCTTTGTATCCAGGCCATAAGTCGTTTCGAAACGAAGGGATGACATGATCAGTGGCGACCGCCAAGTGTGTGGCACCTTGCTCAAGCAAACTTATGACGCTACTTAGCACTCCTCGAATTGCTCCCACTTCAACCCCGGTAGCAGTTTTTCGAGAGGGCACCGCAAAAAAATGTCTGAACAGCTCATAGGTTCCGTCGATTAGATGTACTTGAAAAGACATTTTGGGTCATCTCACTGGACTTACATGGACCTTACCGGTCTACTGTTAGCTCCAACATCGATCAGTAGACCGAGGAAATACGTCATGAAGGTGCCTTTCACGATCTCCGATTTTTTATATCGGGCAGAAAACGTCTATTCAGACCGGGTCGCTCTAGTTGACGAACCTGATGTGCCCGGCGGCGGGTTAGGTGAGTTGACTTGGCGGGAGTTCGGGGTCAAAGTCCGGGAACAAGCCGCAAAGCTAGATGAATTAGGTATAGGTATCGGCGAGCGCGTCGCCATGGTGTCACAAAACTCCGGCAGGCTGATGACCTCATTTTGGGGGGTTTCGGGCTATGGGCGCGTCTTTGTCCCCATTAACTTTCGTCTGAGCCATGACGAAATTGCGTACATAGTTGATCACTGTGGGGCATCAATGCTGTTAGTCGATCCTTCGATGGAAGACACCTGCAAGGACATAGATGTCGATCATTTTGTGGTCATGGGTACCGATAGTGACGACCAGATGTATTTAGCAGGTGGCGAACCTGAAATTTGGACACCAGATGAAGACGCGACAGCGACTATTAATTACACGTCCGGTACAACAGCCCGCCCTAAGGGTGTGCAACAAACGCATCGGGCTCTGTGGGTGAACGCAACCACGTTCGGTTGGCATGCGGGAGTAAGCGATAGGGATAACTACCTACACACTTTGCCAATGTTCCACTGCAACGGCTGGGGAATGCCCTATGCAGTTACAGGGATGGGAGGCAAGCATGTGGTGCTCCGCGAGGTGCGAGGGGAAGACATTCTTCAACGCATTGAAGAACACGACATTACGTACATGTGTGGAGCTCCGGCAGTTGTTGCCGCAGTACTAGAGGCAGCTCAAGATTGGGAAGGTGAAATTCCTGGACGAGGGCGCGTGAGAATGGTCGTGGCAGGGGCTCCTCCGCCAACCCAAACAATTGCCCGGATGGAAGAAGAACTGGGTTGGGAGTTCATTCAAATTTATGGACTCACGGAAACTTCGCCGCTGCTAACGATGAACCGATGCAGATCTGAGTGGGATGACTTCGACTTCGAAGAAAAGGCACGGAAATTAAGTCGCGCCGGTGCACCTGCGATCGGGGTGAAGATCGAGGTGGATGATCAGGGAGAGATCTTGGCTCGGTCGAACGTCGTTCTTGAGGGGTATTGGGAACAACCGGAGGCAACTGCCGAAGCAATTGTGGACGGATGGTTCCATACCGGTGATGGTGGGACCATGGACGATGAGCATCACGTGACGATCTCAGACCGCAAGAAAGATGTGATTATTTCGGGAGGCGAGAATGTCTCTTCAATAGAAGTCGAAGATGTTCTTTTCAGCCACCAAGCAGTAGCTGAAGTCGCTGTAATCGGCGTCCCACACGAAAAGTGGGGTGAAACAGTCAAGGCTCTTGTCGTACTGGCTGAAGATCAATCAGCGACTGAGCAGGACCTGATTAACTATTCCCGCGAGAAAATGGCCCACTATAAGTGTCCGACTTCTGTGGAAATTCGAGATGAGTTAGCTCGAACTGCTACCGGAAAACTCCAAAAATTTAAGCTACGCGCCCCTTATTGGGAAGGCATGGCAAAGCAAATTAACTAGGACAGCCACACATATTAATGTTGAGAGTGGTGACTCTTGGAGTTATTACTCTTAAACTATGGGTGTGCGAGTCGAACAGTTAGCGGGAGATGCCAAACTCAGCGTCGACACGATTCGTTATTACCAAAAGATCGGGATTTTGCACCCACCTGCACGTGAAGGACGGGTAGCTGTCTACGACGATTCGCACTCTGATCGGCTACATGAAATCAGGCAGTTGTCTGACAACGGGTTTAGCTTGGCGCAGATCCAACGGCTAGCTGATTCATCACCTCATCCACTACTGATGTCACTGAACGGCGCCTCAGATTCACTCTCTCTAAATGAATTGGTTATAGCTTCCGGCATTGACAAAGAAATTGTGCATCTCGCCGTCGATGCAGGACTAATTAGGCCACTTAACACCAACGGCGAACAGTTCGGGATCGCGACGCTTTCGATGCTGAAAGCCGGTGTCGGATTACTTGATGCTGGCGTCCCATTCGATGACCTGATTCATTTAGCGGTCCGGCACGCTGATCATGTAGAGAGCGTCGCCAAAGATGCCGTTGCCCTGTTCGCGAAACATCTCGATGCAACATCAACTTCTTCGCAGACCCAAGTGGTCGAAAGCATCGTGCCTTTAGTTACAGAACTCGTAGCTCAACATTTCCGCCAAACACTGGTCGAACAAGTAGGTCGGCATCTTCTAAACGATAGTGAACCAGAGTGACCGCCCTGGCTGAGTCTCGTCAGTTAACCCTCGTTCGGAAACAACTAGAGGAACCCTTGGATCTGTTAGATCTCTGGGCTTCGTCGACCTATCACCAAAAGGCGTACTGGGCGGTTCCAGATTCAGATTTCGAATTTGTCGCCCTCGGCGCAGCTCAACATTTCAGAACCGAGAATCGAACATCACGATTTCAATCCATACGCGCTGCCTTAGACACAATAAAGATTGAACTAGTTGGTGAAGCCGGCCCCAATTATTCAGCCGGAGTCCTCGTTGGTGGATTCGCATTCAGTGACCGCGAAATTGAACGCCACCCTGATTGGGCTGTATTTGGGGGAGGCGAGTTGGTCCTCCCCGAAATTTTTGTAGTTCGATCTAATGGTTGCACCTGGATGACTCATGCCGAGGGGGCAAAGATTCCGTCTGTCACTCCACAATTAGATCAAAGCCTTGGGTGGGTCAAAAATGTTGACCACCGAAACGATCAGGACTATTTGGACCTGGTCTCGCGCGCACTGAGAGAAATTGACGCTGGCAACATGGCAAAGGTCGTGACAGCTCGCTCTCTGTCCCTCCCTGCAAATCTCAACGCCGGGGCACTACTCAAGCGCCTCACACTGAGACATCCTTCTTGCGCTACTTTCGCCATAGCCCATGGCAGCCAAATCTTCCTCGGCTCTAGCCCCGAAAAGCTTGTAAACGTTGCTGGTGATCGTCTCGAAACTGCCGCTTTGGCAGGTTCTCGACCTCGTCATGAGCATCCCGGAGCTGATGCTCGGTTGCGCGCCGAACTATTAGCGAATCCCAAGGAACGCAACGAACATCAAATCGTTATTGACGACATCACGCACGCATTGACTACCGCGGGCGTTCACCTGGACTCACCAGCAACCACAGGTGTAATGAAATTACGACGCATACAACATCTCCACACCCCTATTTCAGGGACTTTGCCAGGAGACACTGACATTCTTGACCTAGTCAAGGCACTGCATCCAACTCCCGCTGTTGCAGGTCTGCCCAGACAACGAGCTCAGGATTGGATCGATGAGAACGAATTGATGGACCGTGGCTGGTACGCAGCTCCTGTCGGGTGGATGACTCCCGAGGGTGGTGGAGAATTCCGAGTTGCTTTGCGATCAGCTCTCTTAACGGATAACTCTCTTACGTTGTTCGCGGGAGGAGGCATCGTCGAGGGTGCAGAACCCGAACGTGAACTAGCTGAGACAGCTACTAAATTTGAAGCTCTGCTCGGAGCTCTCGACCTCACTCCATAGATCGATGACTGAAGATCCGGTATATGACGCGTGTGCAGCGTTTGTTCATGAACTCGCCAGTCAAGGTGTCAGCCATGCAGTCATCTCTCCTGGTTCTAGGTCGACACCACTGACGTTGACGTTTGCTGAAGCTCCAGGCATCAAGACGTGGGTCCGACTTGACGAACGTTCTGCCGCGTTCTTCGCTTTAGGACTAGCCAAGTCTTCGGGCAAACCTGTCGTTCTAGTCTGCACATCTGGCACCGCGGCGGCGAATTATTTACCTGCAATCGCAGAGGCCAATTGGTCAGAGACTCCTCTGATCATCCTCACCGCTAATCGCCCGCCGGAGTTGCGAGGCTGGGGGGCAGGTCAGACAATCGACCAGACAAAAATCTATGGCAGCAACATTCGATGGTTCGCTGAACTTCCTGTCGTCACAGAACCCAATGTGAATTGGTTCCAGCGAACAGCGGCTCGTGCAGTTCATTCATCCACGGGTTTACGCCCGGGCCCCGTCCATCTGGATTGGCCATTTAGGGAACCCTTGGAACCAAAGCTTGGACGTTCAGCCCCACTGCAGTCAGTCGCGATCCAGCTTGACTACCCGATAGCGACTCTCGCCCCTTCCAGAATCAAGGCGCTAGCTGAAACTTTCGAAAAGGCACCGCGGGGACTTGTCATCGCTGGTCCAATGACCCAGGGATCACATTGGAAGGAGGCGGTTCACAGTTTCTGTCGAAAGACCGGCTATCCACTCCTAGCTGAACCATTGTCTCAATTGCGCTCGATATCTGACGGTGTTGTCGTGATCAACCATCACGATCATTTATTGCGCAGCTCATGGGCCGAGACTGTTGTGCCCGAAATTGTTGTTCGTTTGGGCGGTCCCCCCACCTGTAAGCCCCTACGACTTTGGTTGGAACACCATCAGGCACCACTGGTCATGTTTGATCCGTCGAGTAGCTGGGCAGACCCGAGCTTTACCGTTTCGGAGGTTGCGACAACCGGCCATGAGGGACTCATGGAAATTGCCGAAACCATCGAGTCACCTGCTTTTGACCAGGGCTGGGCTCAGAGTTGGCAAACCGCTGACCAGCAAGCGACGACGGTCATTAACA
>ERZ1046876.1932-NODE-1932-length-12907-cov-4.253112_pt1 | contig 12907 bp, 6 predicted proteins | sample MGYA00383094_ERZ1046876 | MGnify/ENA primary metagenome ERZ1046876 (study PRJEB29581, sample SAMEA5548364) | metagenome | biome: marine; feature: coastal; material: water | depth 50 m | study: Short-term variability in the microbial, nano- and picoplankton...
GCGTTGGCGACGTGACGAGGCGCTTAAAGATGCTCCGGTAATCGTACACGACTTAAGTGAATTTGGGCTCGACGCAGAACTGCTCTCGGACGAAACCTCAAAACCTACTCCTGGTCGTCTCGTAGGTGGCGTAGCGGCGTTACATGGAAATCATGCACGTGAGCAACTCCATGAATCGGCAGGAGCAGCTCTCAAAGAGATCTCTACGCTTGACCCTGCTCCACCTCTCGTTCTCTGCGAGAGTACTGGCGCGGCCCGCCCATGGCCCCTAATCAAAGCCCTAACGCAGAATAAGAGATTCTTCCTTCGCCACTTTATCGTCACGGTCGATGCCCTCAATCTTCATCGCGACTTTGAAGATGGCAAAATTCTTACTGGCGCATCCGCGAATTCTCAAGATATGGCGCTGCGCCATGTCGCCGAAGTACTCGCTGAACAAATTGCCTTCGCCAGCGTAATCATTCTTACCAAAATTGATACCGTTCCGAAACCCAACGTAGAGGCTCAAGTTAAAACCCTCCAGGCACTCCAACCACAGGCGACTATTGGACTCTCGGCTCAAGCTGGAATTCTTTTACCGCAACTTGAAGCGACCCCAGCCCCAAAACTCTCAGTCTTAGAAAGTCGAGCCAATGAATTCGGTCTCACGCAGCAATCAGCTACGGTCGACAGCGTGGATGCGATCGTCATTCGCGACCCTCGGCCCTTTCATCCAGAGCGTTTATATGAAGCTTGTCGCAGTAAAATGGGGACTGGTCTTTACCGTACTAAGGGGTTTCTTTGGCTAGCCTCGCGCCCTCGGGACGTTTTACTTTGGCAACAATCTGGCAGCCAGATTGCGCTTGAACTGACGGGGCTCTGGCGTGCCGAACTTGCTCACAATCGAGATGGCAAACTCTTAGCCGAAGAGATCGAGCACTTGAAAGCATTGCTTAAAACCAAACATCCCCTTTTCGGTGATCGCCACAACGAACTCACTCTCATTGGCCTCAAGGCGGATCGTGAGTCTTTCGCCTCCTCCTTGCAGGATGCCTTTTGCACCGACAATGAAATTACGGCCTGGCAAAGAGGTGAGACTTTCGCTGACCCTTGGCCTAGTTCCCTCCGCCAGATCAAGTAGTAATGATTTCGATTTTGTCTTGGGATTGAGTTCCTTGGAGCATCATTGAAGGATGTCGAGAATGGAATGAATGTGAGTGCAATTAAAATAAGAAGATGCTATTTATCATCCCAAGGATCCTTGAGGACCGGCCTTCTGGCACTTCATTCAAACCGCCTGCTGATAACTATGACCACCGTCCGTCTTCTCTTCTTACTTTTAGGTTTTAGTATTTCGAGTTTAGAGCTTAGTGCGAACGGTAGGCCCAATATTCTTTTCTGCATCTCTGACGACCAGAGCTACGCCCACACCGGAGCCAATGGCGATCCTGTCGTTAAAACTCCCGCCTTTGATCGCATCGCAAAAGAGGGCCTCCGCTTCACCCATGCCTTCTGCGACGCCCCCACTTGTGGCCCCTCCCGCTCCGCCATCCTCACCGGTCAACCGATCTGGCGGCTCGAAGAAGCCGGTAACATCCACAGCACGCTTCCAGCCAAGTTCGCCACCTACCCCGACCTCCTTCAAAAATCCGGTTACTCGATCGGCTACACTGGCAAGGGATGGAGCCCCGGTCGCCTCGAACCCGGAGGGCGTACTGAAAATCCTGCTGGACCACCCTTCCAACAAAAGCGCCTCCAGCCGCCCTTCAAACAAATGCGTAACACCGACTACGCCGGCAATTTCGCCACCTTCCTTGCGCAATCCCCAACAGAGAAACCCTTCTGCTTCTGGCTCGGCACCTCGGAACCCCATCGTGGCTTCGAATCTGGTGCCGGAAAACGAACCGGCAAAGATCCCTCCAAGGTCATCGTTCCCCCCATCTTCCCCGACAACGATATCGTCCGTAACGACCTCCTCGATTACTTCGTTGAAATCGAACACTTCGATTCCCAAGTATCCCGCGCCATCGCGCTCTTAGAAAAATCCGGTCAACTCGACAACACCATCATCGTCGTCACCAGCGACCACGGGATGCCTTTCCCCCGTGCCAAAGCTAGCCTCTACGACGACGGCTCCCGCATCCCCCTCGCCATCCGCTGGCCGAGAGGGATCACGAAGCCCGGCCGCATCATCGGTGACCTCGTCAACCTGAGCGACCTCGCCCCCACCTTCCTTGAAGCCGTAGGACTCAAACCGCCAGGAATGATGACCGCATCGAGTCTTCTCCCGATCTTTAAAAACCAAGCGTCGAAAAATCACAAAGCCGCCTTCGTTGCCATGGAACGCCACGACGGCTGCCGCAAAGGTGGCAAAGGCTATCCCTGCCGCGCGATCCGAACCTCCGACCATCTTTACATCCATAACTTTGAACCAACCCGCTGGCCCTCCGGTTCTCCCGATCCATCGGTTTGTGCCCGGGCCATTCCCTATGGTGAAATCGACAGTTCCCCCACCAAAACCTTCATGATGGAATATCGTAACAAGCACGGTATTGCTCGCTTGGCAGAACTCGCGTTCGGGATGCGCCCCACCGAAGAACTCTACGACCTCAAAACAGACCCCCATCAGATGAACAACCTCGCGGGTTCTCTTCTCCTAGCCAAAACCCAAGCCACTCTGCGCAAAAAACTCTTTGATCACCTCAAAAAAACCAAGGACCCGCGCGTCACCGGCGGCCTCGTCAACTGGGATCACTACCCCTACTACGGCGTCATTTACACCAAAGGGTGGACCATCGATCCATCCCCAACATCAAACATTCAAAGTAAGTGAATCGCATTCTCCTTTTCATCGCCCTCCTCTCCAGCCTCGCACTAGCAAAACAACCCAACGTCATCGTCCTCTTCGCCGACGACCTCGGCTACGGTGAATTAAGCTGCCAGGGAAATCCGCAAATTCCGACACCTCACATCGACTCAATCGCGAAAAATGGGGTGCGTTTTACTTCGGGTTATGTGGCTGGTCCGAACTGCAGCCCCTCCCGCGCTGGTCTGCTCACCGGACGCACGCCAACTCTCTTCGGCTACGAATTCAATCCCACCGGACCTCTCAATGAAGATCCTAACTTTGGTTTACCGCCGAAGGAAATCACGATCGCCGAGGCGCTACACGGCGGAGGCTACACCACTGGCCTAATCGGGAAATGGCATCAGGGCGGAACCGCGAAGTATCATCCCCATCGTCACGGCTTTGATGAATTTTTTGGCTTCACTCATGAAGGTCACTACTTTGTCCCCCCTCCCTACAAGGGCGTTACCACTTTGCTGCGCCGTAAAACGCTACCGGGTGGAGTGGATGGACGCTGGATCGGAAAAAAGAATCTGCACTATCATACCTGGCCGAGCGACGAACCGGACTATGATGCAAATAATCCAATCGTCCGAGGTGGGCAGCCAGTCATTGAAACCGAATACCTGACCGACGCACTCACTCGCGAAGCCGCCGACTTCATCGATCGCCACGACGACAAACCATTCTTTCTCTACCTCGCCTACAACGCGGTTCACAGCCCGCTTCAAGGCGCTGGTGCCTACATGGAAAAGTTCGCCCATATCAAAGACATCCACCGCCGTATCTTCGCAGCGATGCTGGCAAACATGGACGACAGCGTTGGCCGTGTGATGGAGCAGCTCCGGAAATCCGAGCTCGAAGAAAACACCATCGTCTTTTTCCTGAGCGACAATGGCGGCCCGACGAGAGAACTCACATCCTCAAATCTTCCTCTGCGCGGGTCGAAAGGTCAGATGTATGAAGGGGCGATTCGAGTGCCTTTCATGATGCAATGGAAAGGCGAAATTCCCGCCGGCCAAGTCTACGAAAAGCCAGTCAGCTCTTTCGATATTTTCGCCACCGCAGCCGCCAACAGCACCGGAGTCACCGCACCAAAACAAGTCGAAGGCGTCGATCTGATTCCCTTTGTTACCGGAAAAAATGACGGCGTTCCTCACAAGACTCTCTTCTGGCGTCAGGGAGGAAAGGCCGCCCTACGTCACGACGATTGGAAGCTGGTTCGCTTCGGCAAACGACTTGGAGCAGGTAAAGCCAAATGGGAACTCTACGATCTCTCGAAGGACATCTTCGAAACAAATGACCTCGCTGCAACTGAGCCTGAGCGTTTGGCAGAGTTGGTTAAGATTTGGGAAAAACGAAACGCCAAGATGAGCAAGCCACTGTTTTAAAAACCGCCCCAAAAAACTCAAATCCCAAAATCAACCACCCCTAATCAGTGAATCAAACCCTCTTTTCCCTACCCCCTCTTCTCGTCTTTCTTTTTGCATTTGGCATTTCGAGTTTAGACCTTCCGGCCAAAGGCAGGCCCAACATCATTTTCTTCCTAGTCGACGATCTTGGTCAGCGCGATGTCGGTTGTTACGGGAGTCAATTCCATGAAACTCCGGCGATCGACCAATTGGCAGAAGAAGGAATGCGGTTCACCAATGCCTATGCCACTTGCCATGTTTGCTCACCCAGCCGGGCCAGTATTTTAACAGGAAAATATCCAGCCCGAACCAATTTAACGGAGTGGCTTGGAGGGCGTCCCGAGCGCGACTACGAGCCGCTGCATCACGGGGAAAAACTGACCGCCTTGCCTGACGAAGAAGTCACCCTGGCCGAGACACTCAAGCGCCACGGCTACGCCACCGCAAACTACGGCAAAGCACACGTGAGCGTGAATCCGAAGACCTATGGTTTCGACGAGGAGATCACGGGATGGGTTCGTTCCTATCACTACCCTTTTGGTGGCGCTTACAATAACAAGCTACCGGCAAAAGAAGGTGACTACTATACCGATAAGCTGACCGATGCGGCTTTGGATTTCATTGAGCGGAATCAGGACCAGCCCTTCTTTGTCCATCTCGAACACTTCGCAGTTCACGACCCAATCCAGGGACGCCCTGACCTGGTGGAGAAATATCGTAAGAAGCTCGCCGCGATGCCGGAACAAAAAGGGCCGGACTTCATCCTTGAAACCAATCCGGACGGTCCGCCGCTCAAGGAAGAAGAACTCAAGGCGCTCGCGGCAAATGACAAATTACAGGCGCACCAAGACGCTCGTGTCTGGTGGGTAAAGCAGAAACAAGACAACGTCGAGTTTGCCGGCATGCTTGAAGCAACGGACGAAAGTCTGGCGCGTATTCGCGCGAAGCTGAAGAAACTTGGACTGGAAGAGAACACCATCATCGTCTTCACAGGGGACAATGGCGGCATGTCGGCCTCCAATCAGTATCGCGGTATCCATCATCAGCGCAAATCACTGGACGCTCAATTCGCAAGCTCCAATCTTCCGCTGCGTGGGGCCAAAGGATGGAACTACGAAGGTGGCATCCGTGTCCCCTTGGTTGTGCACTGGCCTGGTAAAACCCAAGCCAATACCACTTCGCAAGCCGTTGTGACCGGAACGGACTTCTATCCCACCCTGCTCGAAATGTTGGGCCTTCCCGCATTACCGGATCAACATCAAGACGGCCGCAGCTTTGTCCCCGCCTTGAAAGCGAAACCCTACGAACGCGGACCGATCTACTGGCACTTCCCGCACTACAGCAATCATGGATACCAAAGTCCAAATGGAGCCATTCGTTCCGGGCGATACAAATTGATTGAATACTACGAAAACGGAACCGTTCAGCTCTTTGATCTGGAGAACGATATCGGCGAACGTAAAGACCTCGCAAAATCAAAACCAGAAATCGCCAAAAAACTGAAGAAGATGTTCCATGACTGGCGAAAGGAAGTCGACGCCAAGATGCCCTATCCAAAAACGGCAACTTCCAAACCGGCACGTGGAGCGCGAATTTTGAAACCTAGTAAGAAACGCTAATCAAAGTCGCTCACATCAAAGAAAACCCCGAACGATTGACCATAATCGATCGACTAGCTCGTAACGGCAATACCGGGTGTTTGAGAATGCGCATGCTGCGGAAAGTCGAAAGTTAACACGAGCGGGCCAGTGCCCGTGTTCTCAATTTCGACGCCGCCGCGATCAAGTGCGGCCTGGGTCAAAAATCCAATCTCGGGATAGAGTTCACCAAGCTTCATATCCTGGTGATACCGCACTCCGAGTTTCCCAACCCGGCCGCGGCCACCATTCGTGTGGAATAGCGCAGGGCTCTCCGGGCAGAAGCTCATCCTACCGCCGGGTGCAACAGTGAGACGAAGCATAGAGCACTTCTGGTCGCCAAGGACATCACCGTAAACAATCCACTTTGCGTCCACTCCGTCGCCGGAAAATTCTTCAGCGGTGATGGCCGGACGCGAATTCTTCTTCACGAAGTCAGGGTCCTGATTCGCTTCGAAGTCTAAGGTATCAACCAGGCACTCCCAGTCTTCGTGCCGGTCCTTCGGATAGTCTTCTTCCCGGCAGGCGTAAAATGCATCCGCTGCGCCGATGCGGCCGTCAAGCGTTCGATCCTCGGCGAGGAAATGCTCATCCATCGTCACGTGTAACTCGTGCGTGCAAAGGTCCGTCGGTGAGTGAAGCACACCATTCGGCATCACGAAGCCGTTATCAAGATGCATCATGGTGTGCGGCGACAGATGCCGAACCCCATTATATTCGCCCTCTCCCCAGCGCTTCATGCATTCCAAAAAATCATCCTTCGTGACAAAGGGATAGAGCCCCATGGCGGTGGTGTGGTAATGCGACGGATCAACTCCTGGGTTATCGAAAGAGTTGATGTCGTAAACTTCCCATTTTGACCAATGCAGGTGATGCGGGATTGGATTCAGATTGTCGAACTTCTTGGACACAATCGGCCAAGTGATCTCGCCGAACAGTGATTCTGCAACGGCTATGATCTTCTCGCCCATGACGGCTTTGGGATTGGCCTCAATCAAATCCTGCAGCGAGATGACTTGCCCGTTCGGCGTGAGGACGTGTGCTTCTCCTTCACGAAATGGTGCCTTTCCCGTGCGGGTATCGATGACTCCCGTCACAATGGGCACGGTGCAGCACATCCAGATTTCATCGAGACCGGTTCCACCCATGTAGTCCGGATAGTAGGATTTCTCATCCAGGCGAATCCGTTTTCCCGGCGTGCAAAATGTCCGCCCGGCGTAACGGTGGAGAAGTTGCAGCACCCCATCGTTGTGGTTCAGGCAATCATCGAGAATTGAATCCGATCCGACGCCTGCTCCATCAATCACATCCTGTTGAGGGTATTCGTGGAGTTTATCGGGGAGAATTGACGTCGAGGTAGACATGGGTGAGGGGTCTTGGGTAAATGGGAGAAATTACGAGGTTTTCGTTATACTGGAACAGAACGAGACGAGGCAAGGACACACAAGCTCATGCTACGGGGGGATGCTGAAGATTGGAAAAGAGAGTGGCAAGAGTGAATGGCCAGACTCTCTCAGCGCAGCTACTTCTCTGTCGAGTCTTCGGAGGCTTGCAGTTTCGCTTGGATGACTCCGGTAATTTTCTCAGCCAGCCTCGAGTAGACCGCTCCGGGGAAATGCACGTCGTTCCCCTTCTTCCATTCGGCGTAGCCGTCCCACTTCGTCACCACGCTGTGCAGATCGTTGATGAGGATGCCGTGCTTCTTCATCACCTTGGCGGCCGCGGCATTGTAGATGAGTTCGTCGCCCTCGGGATTATGAGGAGCATTGGCTGGAATCGGGGTGATGTTGGCCCAGATGACCTTGGCTCCACGAGTCTTCAACAAGGTCACGATCTTGGCCAGATCCTTGGCGTATTGATCGACCGGGTTGTGCCAGGCCCCGTTCCGACCACGAAAAATATCGTTCAGGCCAAAGTTGAAATGGATCACATCATATGGGGTGTCTTCCAAATGTTTCGCAAAGCGTTCGAAATCCACAATGCAGGCCTTGGCACTTCCAAAATCCAGATACTTTGCGGTCCCCCGTGAATGCCAAAATGTCTCCTTCTGGATCCGGTATCCCGCCACCGCACCCAGCTTGGTCACCTCCGCCTTACCCTCCAACAAGTCGATCAGCGGCTTGCTGTATCCGCCGGAGATTGAATCACCAATGATCAACACCTTGGGGAGATTTTTCTGATTCCTGGCATGCTTGATGATGAAATCGGCCATGGCTTGATCCTCAAAGAAGCCGGTCCAGTAATTGTGCCCCTGGCCTTCGAAGATCGTCACTGTCATCGGTCCGCCCATAGACTTGTAGCGCTTCTCCACGAGAAAGGAGTTGTCCTTTGGTGGCACCAGAGTGTCGATGTCCCCAGTGTTATGATAAATCGGCACCTTCGCCTTGGCGAGCGATGCGAGCCGGTCGATCGGGTTGTGGCTCTTGAGTTCCTTGGCAAATTCCTCTTGCGACATCCCATACTTGCCCGCAGCGGATTTCATCCCCGGGTAACTCGCCAGGTTGCAGACCGGATAAATCCCTGCGAGGCAGGCCACCGATTCGGGATGTTCAGCAGCCCAGTTGTACATCTGGGTGCCACCGTAGCTTCGAGCCAACATGCAAACCTTCTTGGTCAAGCCATGCTTCTCAGTAAGCTCCTGGTGAAACGCGGTGAAAATCTTTCGCCCGGCCGACGTCCCAAAATCCCCCTTCACATCGATCCCTGCGACCGCGATGCCATTGTCCAGGCACTGCTTCATCATCCACTGCTCAAGCTTTCCGGGCAGCTTGTAGTCGGAAGGACAATACCAGAGCCACGGCGTCTTCTGCCCGGCGTCCACTCCCTCGGGCAGGGCCAAATACGCGTCATGCCCCGCCACCTGGAGGAACTTGGAATTGGGCGGGAAGATCTTCCCGCTACCCTTCTTACTGCTGAGACCGCCGGTCACCGCTTTCGACGGAGAGACATCCTGCGCAAACAATGGGCTTCCAAAGCCCAAGCTGATCGCCCAGACACTCAAGGTATAAAAGATGTTCTTCATGACGCGTTCCCTCTTAGTTCTGTAGTTATGACTCAGTCGATGATTTTTTCTCACTGTTGCCACGTTCATGCGTATGGTCATTCCAAATGGTAGGAAGAACACCGCGAAGGCGCGCAGGTTCCGCTACCTGCCGTAATACGGTCGGCGGGCTGCAGCCCTTCCCTTAATTCGGCATCACCCCCACCTTTGTCAGGAATCACGGTGCCCGAGATGGTGGCCGTCACGGTGGTGATGTCCGGTTCCTACTCACCGTCTTCCGGCAGGACGAAGGTGCCCAGAACCGCTCGATGGTCGGATGGATATGCGGTGATGGCGATGTCCGTGTTCGGATTCGTGTCGTCGATCCCGACGGTCACCGCGTCGATGGCGGTCACGCCGGTTCCCCAGTAGTAGACAAAATCGATCCGGTCGTGGACTTCGTTGGCACCGACGCTCGGCGGCGGAGTGCCGGGCGTCCAAGTGTAGCCGGTGCGTGTGAGTTCGTCGGGCCAGATCGTGCGGAACGCGTCGGCGAGGCCGAGGTCCGTCATCTTTTTCGACGCGGGATACTCGACCTTCAGGTCATATGGGCGAGCGGTGGCATCGACGGCTTCCTGGGTCCAGTCGAGATGGGAGGGCTCGTTGAAATCGCCCGTCACGAACACCGGAATGCCGGCAGCCATCGCACCGCTGTTGGTGATGGCTGTGACTAGGGAATCCGCCTGACCACCACGGACGCTTTCGGCCGCGGCGATCACTGCCGCCTCGTTCTGGGCCAGAGTTCCGTCGCGAAGGTCGTAAGGCTGATAGGGATAAGCTGTGAAATGCACGTTGAAGACCCAGGCGGTCTGTTCCGGGGTGATCTGGATCAGTGCTCCTCCACCGCTGGTGTCGATGATGGGAAAGCGAGTAATGATCATTCCATGTGAGTGCCAGTCCTCGCCGGTGGCTGTTTCCAGCGAGCTGACGACGGAGCCGACGTTGCCCTGCTCCTGGAAGCCGATGACGTCCGCTCCGGTGGTCTGGATGACCTCGTTGATCTTCACGTAGTTGGCATCGGCGGTCCAGATGTTCCAAGAGAGCACCCGCAGGATACGATTTCCCGCATCCTCCACCAGTTCGATTCGCGTAAGAAATCGCCGTGCGTTTGAACCAGCGAGCTTGATTTTTTGTTTGGTCTTCTGGTCGGTGAGACTGATGGTGAAGGTCGTAATCCGGGACCACTCAAGGGCCTTTCCATCTTTGTTTTTGAAGTCGGCAGGAGTGAGAGTGATCGTGGTGGGACCGTCTCCCTCAATCCGACGACCATGATTGAAGCTGCCCAAGTCTCTCCCGTTGCCGAGGAATTTACTGTCAACGCCAAGGCCGAGAAGGAGCGGTTGGTCTTTCTTCAAGTTGAAGGTGAGAGCGAGTTTACGTTCGGAAGATGTGTCGAGTTCAGGATCCTGAAACTTGTAGGTCCTGATGGAGGATTGATCGCGGGAAGACCAATTCAAGATACCATTCGAGAAGTCATCGACCAAACCGGTTTTAGGAAGTCGAGTAATGGCACCAAGATCAAAATCTTCAGGGATATGGCTATGAAGATCGGAATTTAGAGTGAAGCTAGAGGTGGTATTTCCACGTTCAAGGGGCTCCGCTTGGGCAAGTCGGTATCGGCAAAGAGCGAAGGTGTAGAGAGGCAGTTTGGGATGAATATTAAGGTCGGCTTTCCAGGTCTTGCCGTCGGTTTTCACCGGGGCCTTCTTCCAGAACCTGGTGACGCAATTGGGATCGTAGCTGTAGTAGATTTCAACTTCGGCAAGCCGATCCTGTGCGACCGGAGTTACGGAAAAGTGCGCGACGCCGTTTTCGATATCAAACCCCGAGGGTGGAGTAACCGGAATGCTTTTATCCTCCGCGGCAAGATGTTGTTTAAACCAATGATTGAGAAGAATCCATTGTTCGGGACCGGGTCCGTGATTGGCGTGCATATTTCCGGTCACACGCCAATTATCATGCGGAAGAAGATCCATGGACCGATAGATTCTCTGGAAGGCCGAGTGGAAATCGTTCGATGACGTGATGAACATGACGGGGCATTTGACGGAAGGCCAGTAGGCAGACGGATCGATCGTTTTTTGATAGAGATCAGGATTCTTAAAATGAGTCCCGATACTGCTTCGGGGAATGCCGGGAAAATCTATATGAAGAAAACCGGTTCCTCCGACGAAAGGGGCGACAGCCTTGAGACGAGGGTCGGTGGCAGTCATGGAAGTAATGGTTCCGCCCATTGAGAATCCGGTAAAACCCAGTCGCCCGGGGTCGACTTCAGGTTGTTTCTCTAAAAAAGTGATGGCCCGACGGGCTGCCACCGCGAGGAGAAACCAATTGGCGTTTCGCGGACTCGCGATAGGATCGATCGTGTATTCGTCAGCTTGCAGGGAACGCTTCCAACCCTTGCGCAACGCTTTTGAGTAAAAGCGTGGACCTTGGGATGGATCGACTGCTCCCCAATCAGTTCCCCATTTGTTTTCGGGATCGAGATCTGCTTCAAGCGGACGCCCCAGCCAATTAATATCGATCGTCGCAAAGCCTTGGGACGCATAATAATGGCCTCGCCTCCGGTCTGCACGCTGACCCCCACCATGGCTCCAAACAAAAGCCGGGTTTTTCTTACCATTTTCAGGAAAACAGTAGTAGGCAGCAATACGGGCACCTGCGCCTTTAAAAGTGCCCACTTTAAAACTAACGAGACGAGAGACCACACCGCCTTCTTTCCACTCATGATGAACTTTGACTTCAAGTGGTTCAGCTTTGGAATCATAGCTCTTCCAGAGCGCGGTCGCAGATTGGGGGACCTCGTCAGCACGAGTATAGGGTGAGAAAGTGTCCTTAGCCGGAAGGGCAAGAACGCAAAAGATCGAAAAAAAAGAAAAGAGATCAATTGAGCGGAGCATCGTTCTTTTTACGTTCGGGAGGAACCCATTGTTCATCCTATTTTGGGGGACCAAACGCTCCGAATGGTCCAATCTATTCCTAATGATCGAGAAGTGCCATTCGAATAAGCCACATCTTGCCTACTCATCGATCTTCACGATCTTTAAAAGCAGCTTCCTTCGAAAGTTGAACTCTGTTATCCGAATCTTCTTCACATCGGGAAATCTAAAGAAAAAGGGCTTTTACTGTAACTAGAGTTACTAGATGGCTCAGGAACCCACTGAAATGACTCAACCAGCTTCTCCTAACTGTCCCCAGTGCGGAAACCCGATTCCTGATAATGCTCCTTCCGGCCTCTGTCCGGCTTGTGTTTTAGGTCGAGCCGCGACCACGGTAAACCAGACGAAACCCAATCCAAAATCCCCCCCACCTTCCCTGGAGGAACTCGCCCCCCACTTTCCCGATCTCGAGATCCTAGAAATGATCGGCTTTGGAGGGATGGGGGTCGTCTACAAAGCCCGCCAGCCCAAGCTCGAACGCTTGGTCGCACTTAAGATTCTTCACGTCCAAGACGACGATCCATCTTTCGAAGAACGTTTCCACCGGGAAGCTAGAGTTCTAGCTCGCCTTGACCACCCCAACATCGTCACCATCTTCGACTTCGGCACAGCAGGCCCTTACCACTTTCTCGTGATGGAACTCATCGATGGGGTCAACCTACGGCAAGCCATGCAGTCAGGTCGTTTCACACCGGACGAAGCACTTACCTTGGTCCAAGAAATGTGTGCCGCCCTGAAATCCGCCCATGAAGATGGAATTCTTCACCGCGACATCAAACCAGAAAACATCCTCCTCGATTCGCAGGGCCGCCTTAAAATTGCCGATTTCGGGATTGCAAAAATTATCGGGCCAGACGAACCCGCAAACTTCACTCTGACCCGGCAAGATTCAATTCTGGGATCGCCCCAGTATATGGCGCCTGAGCAAATCGAATCACCAGAAGATGTCGACCAAAGAGCCGATATTTACTCGCTTGGTGTTGTTTTCTACGAGCTTCTAACTGGAGAGCTCCCACTGGGCCGATTTGCGGCACCCTCTGCTAAAAACGAAG
>ERZ1046876.1937-NODE-1937-length-12885-cov-26.836165_pt1 | contig 12885 bp, 8 predicted proteins | sample MGYA00383094_ERZ1046876 | MGnify/ENA primary metagenome ERZ1046876 (study PRJEB29581, sample SAMEA5548364) | metagenome | biome: marine; feature: coastal; material: water | depth 50 m | study: Short-term variability in the microbial, nano- and picoplankton...
AGAGTTACTACTTTTCTAATACAGATTAGAAGCTGTAGTTAAGTGTTGCGCCCCAGACTGCTCCTGGTAGAACATACTGAGCGTGTGATCCGCTGGCAAGAGGTATATCAAAAGCACCTTGAGGGGTAACCTTATCAAATACATTTTTGCCATACAGCATGACAGACCAGTTCTCTCCAGCTAGGCCGGTTCGGAAATTGGTTTTAGTAAACCCATCTTCGTAATCGATAGGGTCGCGATCACCTGTCATGAAAAAGCCATCAGTGATTTGAACGTCAACACCAGTATTCCAGATCAAGCCGCCAAGAACTGCGCGGGTGTAATCTGCAGTAACAGTACCGTTGTAGTCGTTTCCAACCTGCGCGCCGGCAAGGTTCTGACTTATTCCAATTTGCGTTCCATCAGCTGCAATCTCGGCGACACAGCTTCCAGAAGATGTTGCACCTCCGGTTAGATCAGACTGCTGTATTGCAGTACAGCCCGCTCCGGGGAAGTCGTCATACTTACCATCATTAAGAGCGAGATTAACACCTAATCGTAGGTGATCAGTTGCCTGCCACAACATATCAACTTCGAGACCCGAGACACTGGCGCTCGCTGCGTTAGTTACTACGAATCCAAGACCAACAAACGTTGATACCTGTTGATTCTTGTAGACACTGTCGAAGTAAGCCCAGTTCAAGGTCATAGAGCCGTCAAGAAGTGTGTGCTTTCCACCGATCTCCCAAGATTCAGCATTCTCATCTTCATACTCAAAACCTGGTCCTGGGATGTTTGCCTGTGGACCATCTGCTGTGAAGAGTGGAAGCTGGGAGTCTGTTGAGTTAAAACCGCCACTCTTAAAGCCCTCTGAGTAGCTCATATACAACATGCTGTCATCTGACCGTGCCCACTCCAAATTTACCGCGGGAATGAACTGGTGAGTTCCTCGATCTTCATTAAACTCATGATCATAAATACTAAACAGAGCAGCCGAGAGGCCACCAAGCAGGGGGTTAGCGTCTGGAACAGCTAAGCCATTATAGCTAGATGTGTTGTAGGTAGAAGCGAATGCTCGTTTCTCTTCCTCAGTGTATCGAGCACCAGCTGTCAACGACACTGAATCAGTTAGATTCCATGTACCTTGGTAGAAGACCGCTCGTGAGTTGGTATCTTGCCGATACTGACCAATTCGTCCCATTTGATTCCACAGCGTAGATCCTTCAACACCTACTTTGAGAGTGTAATCCAAACAAGAAGGGGCGCCAGCAGCACAACCTGTTGCATCATAAAGACCCTGCAGAGTTAAGCCTGTGCCGGGCACAGGTGTCGTTGCATTTATACCTGCAACTTGAGTAGGGTTAAAGGCAAGAAAACTAGGCAAACCGAAAGCAGGGTTACCGCCCCCAAGGATAGTTCTCATCAACATTTCGGGCAAACCGAATGTGCCGTCTACCGAGGTAAGTGTCCACTGCTCTTGAGTTGATTTAGCTAAATAAACGCCACCTACCCAAGAAAATTTCCCGTCAGTTGGAGATGAAAGACGAATCTCTTGACTATTCATATCATACTCTGAGAATGTAGATTGACCGATAAAGCGAAGCGGTAACCAATCAGCGTCTAAACCATCTTGATAATCGTAACGTCCTCTACCTATGGTGGCGTTTAGCGTATAGCCATTTTCCATCTCCATCTCAAAGTTGAGAGATGTGTCTGATGAGGTAGTATCAGTACCTTCAGGTCGCTCACCACCTGCGTCACAAATTGCAGAGCTCTTACCTAGCGCTGCTTCGTGTGCGCAGCCGCCAAGGGCAATTGAGTCCCTGTAGGGGTCGTTGGTGCCGTTAGTAGTAATTGAAGCAAAGTTAGGATGGACAACACCCATCACGCCATACATTAGTCCGGCGGCTGCTCCTAGATTTTGAACTGGACTAAACAGCACAGCCATTGAGTCTTGACCAAGCTTCACGTTGTCATTGTTAGAGTGCTTTAATTCAACTCTTGTTGACTCAGTAGGCTCCCACGTAGCACTGGCACGCCACATTGTCTCATCCGTGGTTGGCATGTTCTTGTTTAAAGCGCCAGCATAGGTGTTGGTCCATGCACCATCGCTGGTACGATCTTTATAGGCAAGACGCAATCCGATGGTGTCTCCAATTGAGCCTGTGAGGTGACCCTGCATCGTAGTACCGTCAAATGACTCTTTGCTGACAGAAACTTTACCGCCAAATTCTTGGTCGGGATCTGGCGTCGCTGTCTTAATATTAATGGCACCAGCAAGAGTATTTTTGCCGAACAAAACCCCCTGTGGGCCTCGCACTACTTCAGCTTGCTGGATGTCGAATAAACCAGTTCTGATTTGGCGGCCTTTACCGTAGTGAATACCATCAACGAACACACCTACTGATTGCTCGAAAGATTGGTTAGCTCCAACGCTAATGCCTCTCATTTCAATAATAGTGTTTACGGCATTTTCTGTAATGCTCAAATTAGGCACATAGGTAGAAAGCTCGCCAAACGTGTTCATGCCAGCTTCTTCGATTTTAGTCCCTGATATAGCAGTAAGAGATACAGGAACTTCTTGTAAGCTCTCTGCACGTTTTTGAGCTGTTACAATAACTTCTTCAAGTTCAGCTGCGTATGCACCGCTAGTTACCGTTGCTATAGCAAGAGCAAGGCTACTAAGTGTGCGGAATGATTTCTTGTTCATAAAAGACCCCTGTAGATAGTTCGTAAAATTGTGTTTTTTTTTTAAATTACTCGGTGGTAACTTTTGGTGTCGCTGTTCGAGTGATGGCGAACGATGCAGCTACGCATATATTGCCGGAGCTTCACTATCAATCACCATACATGAGTCTTTCTCAAAAGTGAATAATAATAGTTTAACGAATAAATAATCAACATGAGTCATTTGAAGAAATAACTTTGTTTAATAGTCTAACTTTGTGCTGTGTAAAAATTCTATAAGTGCATGATTAATGTATAAGTAATTTAAAAGTTAAGAAAAGAGACATTGTTAACTTGGCTTTAATGCATTACTGCTAATTGTATAAATGTTGATTTAGATGACGGTTTAATTACCACATATAATTAAGCAAGCTTTGGTAGGGAGTGTTTAATGGGCATACAATAAAAAAGGACGGGTTACCCCGTCCTTTTAGATGTAGCCTTTGGTATTAGAAACTATAGCTGAGTCTAGCACCCCATACCGATCCTTCGCTTGTATATTGACCATGAGAGCCAGCAGCTAAAGGAATATCATAGGAGCTAGTGGCAGTTTCTTTATCTGTGATATTTCTGCCGTACAACATGACAGTCCAGTTTTCAGCCCGAATCCCGGTGCGAAGATTAAACTTCTCGAAACCTTCATGGTAGTCAATAGGGTCTCGATCACCAGTCATAAAGTAACCGTCGGTAAAGTTCATATCAACGCTCGTGAACCAAAGAAGGCCAGAGGCCAGAGGTCTTGTGTAATCAGCCCATAACGATCCGTTGTAGTCTGTTCCTACTTGAGCTCCTGCTAGATCCTGACCTGAACCAGCTTGAACTCCATCACCTCTAAATTGAGCTTGGCAAGCACCCGCCGAGGTAACTGGAGAATCAACTGTTAAAACGCCAAGTGCTAACAGATCTGAGGCTTGTTTTGCAGTACAGCCAGCTCCTGGGAATGAGCCGTAGGATCCGTCGGTAAAAGCAGCGCTTGCACCAACCCTTAAGTTATCCGTGGCTTGCCAGGTCATATCAATTTCCAAACCTTCAACGTCTGTCGTGGCGGCATTGGTTACAACAAAGCCAAGACCTACGAAGGTTGAAACTTGTTGGTCGGTATACTCGCTGTTAAAGTACGCCCAATTCAGATTCATGGCGCCATCTAATAGCGTATGCTTCCCACCGATTTCAAATGATTTTGCACCTTCATCGTCGTACTCGAAACCGAGCCCTGGTACGGTGGGTTGTGGACCGGCCGCAGTAAATGCTGGCTCTTGGGAATCTACCGCATTAAAGCCACCAGTTTTGAAGCCCTCTGAATAACTGAAGTAAAACTTACTATCTTCAGATCGAGTCCACTGCAAGTTCATCGCTGGAGTCAACTTACTAGTTGAGCGTTGCTCGTTGAAATTGTGGTCGTAGCGACCAAAGAACGAGCCATTTAAACCAGCCAGTAGCGGACTAGGATTAGGGTTTGCTAACCCAGTTGAGCTAGTAGTCTGATAAGCGTCAGCATGAGCTCGCTTTTCCTCCTCGGTATACCGTACACCGGCTGTAAGAGAAAGGGAGTCACTCAGGTCTAGAGTTCCCTGTAAGAACACGGCTCGAGAGTTGGTATTTTGTTTCCAATTCGAAATAGTTCCCACCCCTTGGAACTTGGTTACGCCTTCAACACCTGGATACAGTCTATAGTCTAGGCAGGAGGGAGCCCCAGCAGCACATCCAGTTGCATCATAGAGGCTTTGGAGAGTGTATGGGGTTCCAGGGACAGGTGTTGTCGCGTTAACACCAGCGACTTGCGCCGGAGAGTATGCCAAGAAGGTATCCAGTCCAACAATAGCTGGCATAATGTGAGGGATACCGAAGGTTCCGTCAATTGCAACGAGGCGGTCAATTTCTTGTTCCTGCTTGTCTAAGTACACGCCGGCTACCCATGAGAATTTACCATCAGTGGGAGAGCTGATACGAAATTCTTGACTGTTGTGGTCATAATCAGAAATGTCACTTCGACCAATGAACCGCAAAGGCAAAAAGTCAGCATCAATGCCATCCTGATAGGTGTAACGACCTCGGCCAGCAACAACATTCAGTGTGTAACCATTGGGTAGTTCCATCTCAATATTTAGGGAACTGTCCGCTGTCTCTGTATCTGTTCCCTCTGGTCTCTCTCCACCACTTTCACAGATTGAAGAGGTCATACCCATATGGGCCTCTAAAGCACAACCACCATATGATCGCGTGTCTCTGTAGCCATCTCTTGGTTCAGAGTTCACATAGCCCGCATAAGAGGGGAAAACTGCGCCCATAGTGCCGTACATAAGAGCATTAGATGCTGGAATGTTAGGTAAAGGACTAAATAGTGTTACTAGAGCGTTAGCACCCAAGCGCTCGAACTCGCTTTCAGAATGCTTGAACTCAACCGATGTATTGTCTGTTGGTTCCCAAACTACACTGGCACGCCACATTGACTCGTCAACTGTAGGCATCATTGGGACTTCAGTGTCAGGATAGGTATTCTTCAGATGGCCATCAACTTGACGGTCTTTATAGGCAACTCGCCATGCCATTGTATCAGTCAAGGATCCAGTCAAGTGGCCTTCAACGATTTCACCACCATAAGACTCTTTACTAATATTAATTTTGCCGCCAGTGTCTTGGCCGATCTCAGGCGAGGCTGAAGTAATATTAATTGCACCAGCAAGGTTGTTTTTCCCAAATAAAATGCCCTGTGGGCCTCTCAAGACCTCAACTTGCTGTAAATCAAATAATCCAGTTCTAACTTGACGGCTTTTTCCGTAGTGAATGCCATCAACGTAGATACCAACAGATTGCTCAAATGACTGATTAGCGCCAGCGCCAACACCACGCATACCGATAATAGTATTTACCGCATTCTCAGTGACAGATAGATTCGGTACATAGGCTGATATTTCTTGAAAGCTGTGTATACCGACTTCTTGCATTTTTTCACCTTCCAGAGCTGTCATCGAAATTGGAACATCTTGTAGACTCTCAGCTCTTTTTTGTGCTGTAACGATAATTTCTTCGAGTTCCGCTGCATAGGTGTTACCGAAGAAGGCGGTAATGGCTATTGCCAACAAACCGCGAGTGCGAAGTGATTTCATTTTAATAGACCCCTTTTAGATAGATGAATGACTTATTTTTGATGCCTTTACATGCCTTAAAAATAGAAAGTCACCCTTAAGATAGCCCTATACGCGATACAACACAGCATAAGATTTACTCGCTAAAACATAGTTTTTAGGCGAATTTTCAAGCTTAAAGCCATTGATTTATATGAGAATTATTGAATTTTGATGTTTTTGTGTACAAGGCTCTTTGTCAACGGGTCTACTATATAAGTGTCGTTGTGATTTAGTATGGTATTTACTTCAAACTAAATGCCATTGACTTTGATAGTTTTAGTTTGAATTTATGGGTTTGCGATAGTGAATTGTAGAATTATTCTTCAGGACCTGAAAAGCTCAAAAACTATGTTATTTGCATGCACCCTTAAGAAATAACCGCCTGTAAGAACCAGAAATAGACTTGATAGGGTTCAGTTGTCTGAGGAGGTTATTAGAGATCGGTCTATCATGTTTTTAATTTTCGAGCCTAGATCACGCGCGCGGATGCACTTGTATTATTCCTCACCCCTGTTACGGTACAGCCAATAAAAGAGAAAGCTCCAATGAACAGTGTCTCAAAAAGTGGGTCGGGTAAAGAAATAGGTTTCTGGCGCGGTTGGTCTATCGCTGTGGGCTGTGCTATTGGGTCTGGGATCTTTATGATGCCAACACTACTGGCTCCCTATGGCATGCTTGGTTTGGCTGGTTGGTTGACCGCTGGAGCCGGTACATTGCTAGTGGCTCTGTGTTTGTCCAGACTGGTGAAGCGAGTACCTAAACTCGGGGGCCCTTACGCTTATGTTCAAGCAGGGCTTGGCAACTTCGCTGGATTTTTGATTGCCTGGACATATTGGATCTCCTGTATTGCTGCAGCCTCGGGCATTGCGGTTGCCTTTGTGGGGTATCTGGGAGTCTTTTTGCCATCGATAACAGAATCTTCGGTACTCAGCCTTTTAGTTGCTCTGGCATTGATATGGTCAGTAGTGGGTCTAAATATTCGCAGTATCGAAAGCAGTGGCACATTCCAGGTTGTCACAACATTTCTAAAAATATTGCCCTTGATATTTATTATTGTGTTGGGCTTTTCCAATATGCAACCTGAGATTTTACCGCCTGTAAACCCCACTGATCTGCATCCTGTGGCACTGTTAGCGACAGTAACCACCTTAGTAATGTGGTCTTTTATCGGAATTGAGACGGCTACGGTTCCTGCAGACAATATTGTTGAACCAGAAAAAACTATTCCACGCATACTCATTGCATCGGTTTTAACCGTACTAGTTATTTATTTTTTGGTGAGCTTGGCTATCGCGCTAATTGTGCCAGCAAACGAACTGCTGGGTTCAACTGCGCCTTTTGCATTAGCGGCAACAAAGGTAATGGGGCCAGTTGGTGGAGCAATTATAACTATTGGAGCCCTCATCTCGACCCTAGGTTCGCTGAATGCGAATACACTAACAGCAGGGCAGGTACCTTTGGCAGCTGCTAAGGATCATTTGCTCCCGGTTAAATTTCTAACTTTAAGTTCAACTGGCACGCCAATATTCTCATTCCTTGTGTCTGGCGGATTTATGTCCCTTTTGTTATTACTTAATTACACCAAGGGTCTAGTTGCAGCATTTACCTTTATGGCGATGTTATCAACATTGTCTACGTTGATGGCTTACGCATTCTCAGCAGTCTCTGAGTTCTACTTTTTGAAGAGAGATCAGCCCGGCCCGGCGCGAAATCGAGCAATTGTTCTCTCGGTTGCAGCCTTCCTGTATTCCTTTTTTGCTATATGGGGTGCAGGGGTAGAAGTTGTATTTTATTCCTTCATGCTAATTATCATTGGCATGCCTTTTTACGCACTCGTTCGAGAAGACGCTAGAGACCTATAGTATGAATCAATTCAATGAATATTCCGCCATAGCGCAGGTTGCTGTGCGCAACACTGAAAATGCTTTTATTAATCAGCAAAAACTACGAGACGAATGGAAACCTCTTCGTTTCCATGACATGCCAGATATTGATGAGGCTCATAACGAGTATGATCAGTTCAGACGTGTTTTACAGAAGTCTGGTGCAGACATTATTGATCTTCCGAGAGATGAAACCCTGACTATTGACAGCATTTATACTCGAGACAGTATTTTGATCAGCCCAAAAGGGTTAATACTATGTAACATGGGCCGAGCCACTCGGACTCCTGAGGCAAGATCTAATGCTGAAGTTTATAAGTCTTTTGGTCATCAAGTTGCTGGTGAAATTGTTGCCCCTGGAACGTTGGAGGGGGGTGATTTTATTTGGGTTGATGAACATCATGCGGCCGTTGGTCTTGGTCCGAGGACAAACAAAGAGGGGATTGCTCAGTTGCAGGCTATTTTGGGTGAAGAGGTAGATTTACATATCGTTGAATTGCCGACTCCAGAACACCCTGATGATGTGTTGCACCTTATGTCGATTATTTCTCCTCTGGATAAAGATTTAGCATTGATCTATCGCACGTTGATGCCCACTCAATTTATTGAGTGGCTCGAGCAATTGGGCATAGTCTTTGTTGATGTGCCAGAGGCTGAGTATCTGCCAATGGGTTGCAATGTTCTCGCACTGGGGCCGAGACAAGTATTGATGTTAGAAAACTTACCTGGTGTCAAGAGTGGGTTAGAGGTTGCAGGCTGTTCTGTGACAACCTACAAAGGGTTAGAGATCAGTCGCAAAGGCGAAGGCGGTCCCACCTGTTTGACTCGTCCTTTAGTACGAGGGTAATCAGGCTCCATCAAACCCTGCTTAAGCGTCTCGACCGCACTCAGTGCGGCGTGTATATTTGTCTTATTAACCCAACGATTAAAAATCATGCAGAGATACTTTAGAAAATTTACGATGATGATCATTCTGCTGCTGGCCGCGGGATCTTGTGCCGAGCAATCTAAAGAAACCCGAGTATTGGCAGATTGGTCATCCCCTGCAGGACAAAATTCTGTTTCACCTAACTTAAGTCTGGATCTCAGTGGATCTCCAATATTGAGTTGGATGAAAGTTGGAGAGAATACTGTTGCTCTTGAGTACTCGCGCTGGGAGGGTAGTCGTTGGTCGAGTCCAGTTACTGTGGCGAAAGGTGATAATTGGTTGGTTAATCGCGCTGATTTCCCGTCAGTTGTGCAGTTAACTGAATCGCTATGGGCTTCGCATTGGCTGGTCATGACAGACCCTGCTATATTTGCGTACGATGTTGTTATAAGCCTATCAACAGATGGTGGAGTTACTTGGGATGCTCCACTGACGCCACATACAGATGGAACTTTCAGTGAGCATGGCTTCGTTAGTTTCTTTGTCAATGGAGATGACGTTGGCGCAGTCTGGCTCGATGGGCGAGAAATGGTTGCAACTCATGGTCTATCAATGTCAGCTGACGGCGCACATGGTAGCGCTGGTGGCATGACGCTTCGCTCGACGCAGATTAAAAGCGATGGAACTCTGACCAAAGACCAAGTTATTGATAGTTTGGTTTGTGATTGTTGTCAGACGGATATAGCTCAGTCTGTTGAGGGCCCTGTGTTGGTTTTTCGCAATCGAACCAAAGATGAATACCGAGATATTTATTTCTCACGCATGATTGAAGGGCAGTGGAGTGAACCCAAACCAGTATCTGTGGACGGATGGAAGATTGCTGGATGTCCGGTCAATGGTCCATCTGTAGCGACAAATGATGAGGCGACAGCTGTTGCTTGGTATACCCAAGCCAAGGGTTATGGTGAGGTTAAATTGGCTGTTTCTGGAGCTGGTGTTGACTCATTCTCTGATCCATTAGTTGTTGACGAAGGGGATTCTGTTTTAGGACAAGTAGGGCTGGCTGCAACATCTAATGGCGGATTTCTGGTGAGTTGGATGACCTTCTCAGAGGGCACTGCGGGTCAACTGAATCTTAGATATGTTGATAGAGAAGGCGTGGCTAGTTCAGTCTTTGAGGCTACCAAAATCACCATGACACGCAGAGCAGGTCTGCCTCAGATGGTCCTCTTTGATAATTTGGCCGTAACGACTTGGACTGGGGGTGGTGAGACTTATAAAGCCGTTGAGGTGGCCACTACCCAGTTTGATACCCTTTAAACATATGTCCAATTGTTAAATGTATAGGAGCATTCGTTGACTTCACAGCCCTCCCTATCTAGATGGCGACAATCAGCAACTATCGTCTTCACACTCTTTTTATCACTTGCATCCCAATCATGCAGTGTTGCAGAAACCTTTAGTAACTCTGATCCAGCTGCTGCTCCCAAGTCGTTTTCGGAGTTTATCAAATGGCGAATGACCAAAGATTCTCCCCCTGAAAGAGTTTCTATTGAACTTTCTAGTGATTGGGAAAACCTAAAAGCTGACTCTGCTAACTATGCTGTTTGGATTGGTCATGCTACTTATTTGATCAATAATGGTGATTTAACGATTCTCACTGATCCTATTTTTTCGGAGCGGGCTTCCCCTGTTGGGTGGGCTGGTCCGGAGCGACTCATTCCTCCTGCCATACCCATAGAGCGTCTACCTCACATCGATGCAGTAGTTATTAGTCATAATCACTATGACCACCTAGATCTGCCCAGCCTTCAAGCATTGCAGTTAACTAACCCAAATCTTGTTATTTTGGTTCCCCAAGGGGACAAAGATTTGTTGGTAGGGGAGGGTTTAGACAACGTTACCGAGTTTAGATGGTGGCAAACCAAGCGTATTAAGCAAACCGACTTTACTTTCACTCCTGTTCAGCATTGGTCCGGGCGCGGTATTACGGGTAGAAATAGTAGCTGGTGGGGAGGATGGTATATGGAGAGTCCAAACTTATCCCTTTACCATGCAGGCGATACGGGTTACTCAAAGGACTTTTTGGATACCAGGCAACGCTTGGGTGCGCCTGATTTTGCCTTTGTACCCATCGGTGCGTACAAGCCAAGATGGTTCATGAAGAATCAACATGTTGACCCTGCGGAAGCGATACAGGTAGCGTTGGATTTGGAGGCTCCAAAGTCATTTGGTATGCATTGGGGTACCTTTATTCTAACCGATGAAGCTATCGAGGAGCCCAGAGCTGTTCTGCTCCAAGAGCTTGAAAAACGAAACTTAGCCAATGACTTTCTTGTCGCACCAACACCTGGGGCTATAATCCCATTGACGAACTAAAAGAGAGTTAAACCTCATGCCTACCGAACTTGTTTCTGGATACTGCGATTCTAAATTTGAGAAAGTTGCCGAAGTCTTCAATCGGTCATTCGAGTCTGAATTTGAGGTGGGTGCTTCGTTTGCTGTAGAGATTGAAGGTGAAATGGTGATTAACTTATGGGGTGGTCATCAAGATGCACAGAGATCACAGGCGTGGCAGGCGAATACTCTGGTTAATGTATTTTCTGTCACCAAAGGAGTCACTGCCATTTGTGCGGCACGATTGATTGAACAGGGCCGTTTGGATCTTGTGCAAAAAGTATCTCATTACTGGCCAGAGTATGGTTGCAATGGTAAAGAAAATACGACTGTTCTTGATCTACTGTGTCACAGAGCTGGCATGTTTGGTTTTCAGAACGGGGTTCCACTTAATCAATGGACTGATTGGCATCAATTTACTGGCCTGCTTGGCGCTCAAAAACCTTTCGCCCCACCGAATTCAATGCAGGGTTACCACGCCTTAACCTTTGGTTGGTTGGTGGGAGAGCTTATTAGACGTGTCGATGGACGGTCAGTTGGTCAGTACTTTAAAGAGGAACTGGCAGAACCCCTAGGGTTGGACTTTGTAATCGGCATGGGCGACAAAGACATAGCGAGATGCGCAGATATGTTGATGCTCGGTAAGCTACCGACTATCGATCAATTTAAGGCACTTAGGTTCGTGCCTGACCTCTTGTTGTCCAAAGCGTTGAAGGACATGAAGCTAGCAGTTGTTAAAGATTTTAATTCAGTGGCTTTTGACCCTAATGCCATCAATGATCCTGATGTTTCTAATACCAGAGAATGGAGAAGCGCAGAGATACCCGCTGCAAACGGACACGGGGTGGCGGCAAGTTTAGCAAAGCTATACGGAATTTTGAGTAATGGCGGTAGCAGGAATGGTATTGAGGTTTTGAAGGCTGAAACAGTAGAGTTACTTCGTAAAGTCCATTCTCATGGTCCTGATCTAGTGCTTTTTGGTTTGCCTTATCGGTTTGGGTTGGGTCATATGGTCAATGCACCCTTTACTCCAATAGGCCTAAACAAAAGCACCAGTATGTTTGGACATACTGGTATTGGAGGAGCAGTTGTTTTTGGGGACATGGATAAAAAGGTTGGTTTTTCTTACTTCAACAATCAACAACACAAGGACTTAAAACTCTACGAAACGTCCAATAAATTAGCCAAGACACTTTATTCTCTGCTCTAGGGTTTTAATTCTTTAGCCCACTCAATTTAAAGGCGATTTTTAGCGAGAACACCTTCAAGTTGAGAGAGAGCACCTTTCATGCTCTCTTTGACAAAAGCTTCCAATTCAATGGGTTCAATGATTGCTTCCCACGCTAACAATGAATGCTGCCCGTCGCTTAGAATTTCCATCTTGGCGTGATGGTATGTTAGCGCTCCAGGGGACTCAAAGCATGAATATTCAATTCGTCTTGCACTATTGTCATGCAGCAGGATTCTTTCTTTAATTGCTCCAGCGCCCGGTAAGATCAGAGACCTTACTTCTCCATCGAAGTCACAGCTTTTTACGCCAGGCACCCAGTCAACCCGATCCGGCTTGCCCAGGACAGCCCATACTTCCTCTGCTGAAAAATGAAGACTGTGGTTAAACTTGATAGTGATAATGAATACCTTCTGTTGTTTCTAAAACAAGCCTAAGTTTAAAGAGTCCTTGACTGCAATAAAAGTCATAATCTTTAAGAGAAACAATAATGAGTATATCAACAGACGAAGGAATGCCCAGTTTTAAGGTACAACCAGTGGCATAACGAAAAATTTAAAGGTCACATAATCAAAAAAACCCCTGAAAGAACAGAGGTTTTATAATTGCTAATGGCGGACCGGACGGGACTCGAACCCGCGACCTCCGGCGTGACAGGCCGGCATTCTAACCAGC
>ERZ1046876.1939-NODE-1939-length-12876-cov-34.791436_pt1 | contig 12876 bp, 17 predicted proteins | sample MGYA00383094_ERZ1046876 | MGnify/ENA primary metagenome ERZ1046876 (study PRJEB29581, sample SAMEA5548364) | metagenome | biome: marine; feature: coastal; material: water | depth 50 m | study: Short-term variability in the microbial, nano- and picoplankton...
TGGGTAAGGTATTTTTAATTTAAATTAACTTCTTGCGAGTATTTAAATAGTAAATTAAAAAACCTAAAGCTGTCAATCCGGTAAGAAGATTGGTGATTGTAAAAATCCCCACATCAGTACCAAAATCTGCCCACACTCCAGTAATAAAAGCTGTGAGCCATGTAATTACTGCAAGAAGAGGCCAATTCCATTTTTTCATATTTATAGCTTAATAGTTGTTAGGGGTAAGGTATTTTTAGTTTAAATGAACTTCTTTAAGAAATTGGTTTTAATTTTGCAGTGAAGTGTCTTAATAACTTTGGTTGATAGGTTATCTCGTACCCTTTTAATGAATCTTTTTTTTCTACTAGTTTTTCAAGAACTTCGGCAACATAATCAAAATGACTTTGTGTATAGGACCTTCTCGGTGCTGCAAGTCTTACTAATTCATGTGTTGCAGGTGTGTCATCTTTTCCATCTTCTCCAGCAACTCCAAATGCCAATGTCCCAAGCTCAACAGCTCTAACACCACCAATAAGATATATCTCACATGCAAGCGAATGTCCTGGATATTGATGTGGGGGAATATGAGGAAGAAATGTTTTTGCATCTATATAAAGTGCATGTCCACCTGCAGGTTGGACGATTGGTATTCCATACTCGAGAGCTTTCTCTGCTAAATACGAAATGGATCGTGCACGATATTCAAGATAGTTTCTATCTGTAATTTCTATGAGACCTTGAGCTAAGGCGTCTAAATCTCTTCCTGTAAGTCCACCGTATGTGGGAAAACCTTCAGTTAATATCAATACATTTTTAGCTGCCTCTGCGAGAGCGTCATCATTGAAAGCTAGAACACCACCAATGTTACCGAAACCATCTTTTTTTAGACTAATGGTGCAACCATCAGCTAAGCGAAACGCTTCTTTAGCAATCTCTCTTATCTCAATATCTTTATAAGAGTCTTCTCTTTGTGATACGAACCACGCATTTTCTGAAAATCTGCAAGCATCTAGAAGAAACATCTTATTATATTTTTCACACAGAGCTTTTACGGCTTTAAGATTCTCCATTGATACAGGTTGTCCTCCACCTGTATTGTTTGTAATTGTCATTAAAACAAAAGGAATTTTGTCTATATCCTCACTATTTAGTAGGGCTTCTAATTTTTCTAAATCTATATTTCCTTTAAATGGTGCTGGGGTTAAGAGATCTAATCCCTCTTTGCAAAGTAAGTCTACTGGTGTTGCAAGAGCAGCCTCAAAGTTAGCTCTTGTTGTATCGAAATGACTGTTGCTTGGGATAATGTCACCTTCTTTAACGGTTATTGTTGCAAGAATTTTCTCACTGGCTCTGCCTTGGTGAGTTGGAATGATATGTTTGTAGCCTGTAAGTTCAGTTAATACTTTATTAAACCTTTGCCAAGAATGTGAACCCGCATAAGCTTCATCACCTCTCATAATTGCTGCCCATTGCTCGGATGACATTGATCCTGTTCCAGAATCAGTTAATAGATCTATTGTGACCTCTTGTGACTGAAGACCAAATAGATTCCAGTGTTCTCTTTCTAAGTACTCTTTTCTCTGTTCTGGAGTGGTGATTGCAAGTGGTTCGACAGATTTTATTTTAAAAGGTTCGATGATTGTTTTAAATTCCATAAAGGAATACTACATAAATAAAACATATATCATTATTCATATGGTAGATATTCATAAAACAGTAGAAAACATTTATAGTGAGAATCAAGAAAATCTAGAAATCTTTGAGTGTAAAGACGAATTCTCAGATACACAGAGCTTTTGTGACCACTACGGATACAAAATAGAAGACTCGTGTAATGCAATTTTAATAAAGTCTAAAAAACCAGAAGAGTTTTATGCTTTATTTTGTGTACTTGGGGTTGATAGATTAGATGTAAACCATAAGGGGAAGCTTGTCTTAAATTCTAAAAAACTAAGTTTTGCTTCTAGAGAAGAAGCTGAACTACTGACGGAACAAACATATGGAGGAATTAGTCCCTTAGGCCTTCCAGAGAATATAAAAATTTACGTTGATAAAAATGTCATGAATAGAGAGAAGGTTTTTATAGGTGGTGGAAATCGAGTTAGTAAGTTTTTTCTTTCACCTGAAACACTTGTTAAGTTAACGAATGCAAGTGTTGAAGATTTAACTTAATCCATCTCTGCATAAACTTGCAGCTTGAGGAGCTAGAGCTTTTCCTCCCATACCCGGGAACCTTCCAGCTTGTAAGTAGTTCTTTAGAAATGTTCTGACATTTTGAAAGTCTTCCTCACTTATCTCTTGAGGCGTGGTTAAGACACTAAATGAATCTGGTAGATAGCTGTATAGAAAAGATTGTTGCTGACTATCAAGTTTTTCAACATACTGTGATAGTAGGTTTATGGTGACATCATAGTCATCAATAACATTGATACAATTTTCATACTCAGCGACACTCAATGGACTTACATCTACGTCATAGTCAGCTCTATATTGAAAAACTAAAATCCCAACAATAAATAGGAGTGTTCCATAAAAAAGAATCTTTATTGGAAAGAGCAATAACTTTTTAATTGGCCAAAAAATAGCTTTAAGAATCATATTCCTACTTTAATGTAATTACAAGACACTGGCACGCACCGCCAGATTTAAGAAACTCTGAAACATTTGCAGAGACAGCATTGAGTCCAAGTTCTCTGACTTTTTCCATAACTTCAATATCTTCTGATGGAAAAATTACTGTGTCATTAATCACTACAGCATTACATGCCAATTTGTTAGCATCATCTTCAGAGACTGGAATTAAGTTAAAGATGTCAGCAAATTCAGATAACGTCTCATCCTTAAATGCTTTTGGATAGAAAATTGCATCTTTATTTTCTGTTGGTAGTTGCTGAAAACAGGTATCTAAATGATAGAATTTTGGATCAGCTAACTCTGCAATTTTTGGCTTAAGTCCAAACTCACTAGCTATGTATAACAGGGCTTCTTTATCACTTCTTATGCCGTAGGAGCCGACAAGATATTCATCCAAAACAAATGCATCGCCTCTTCCCTCAAATTTAAAGTCAGATGGAATTCTCGATACTGTATATCCATTTTCTGAGAACCAATTAGAGTAAATTTCCTCTTCGCCTTGTCTCTCTTTGAATTTAAAATTTGCAATTAAAACTTTGTCTTCATTGACTATTCCTGAATTTGCAGTAAACACTAGGTCTGGATACTGTTCGTGGGGTGGCACTATCTCGACAGAAGCACCTGCCTGTTCAATTGTTGTTTTTAGATTTTCCCATTGCTGTTTTGCTAGCTCAAGATTTACGCTAACACCCTCAACCATCCATGGGTTGATAGAATATTCAACTTTAAAGTATTCCGGTGAACTCATTAATACTGTAGTATTTCCCATATGAACAATTTAGCATTTTATACATACAATGTATAATTTTACGAGTATCAAATGAAAATAATCAAAATCAGCAGTGAGAACTTAGTAGAGTGTCACAGAATTAACCAAGAGAATACCCCTGAGGTTGGATCTGTAACATTAGAAGAGCTTCAAAATTCTTTAGATAACTCAGATTATAACTTATGTGCAGTTGTGGATAATGAAGTTGTCGGTTTTGTAATTTGTTTCCAAGATACAGAAAAAACAAACTCTTATATGGGTGATATAGATCATAAAAATTTCAGCGAAATTAGCCAACGAATAAGTGATTTTTTATATATTGATCGAATAGCTGTTGATAAAAATTATAGGAAAAAGTCTATAGGTTCAAAACTTTATAATGAAGTTGTTAACTTTGCTGAAATGAATAGCATTTCATGTTTAACAGCTGAAATAAATTTACTTCCCAGCAAAAATACACCATCATTTCTTTTTCATGAAAAGTTTGATTTTACTGAACTAGATACAGTTAAGTACTCAGAAGATTATGAAGTCTCTCTACAAGTAAGAATCAATAGCTAGTTAGTATATCTATATGAAATTTAACCTACCAAGAAGACAAAGAAAAAGTTTTGAATCAATTACTAAAAAAATGATTTCTGATAATTTCAATAAAACAGAATCAACTGAACTATTTAGTAATCTAAAAAAACAATACACTGATGCTCCCCGTACTTTTGGAGCTAATGAAGGAAAGAAAGAGGCAACACTTGAGCTACTAATTATTATTGGTAATCAGATAGCAGAAGAGTATAAAGATCTTGAAATAAGTATGGTTCTTGGAGTTCCTGAGCTTCAAAAAAGTAAAGCTTGAATCTAGCACTGCACTTGTGTGATTAGTTCTACAGTTTTACTCCCTTTTTTAATAATCCAATTCAGCGTTGCTTTTAGCCCTGGGTTAATTATTGCTCTAGTTGTAAATCAATCTGTCCAGAATTCACGACGTAAGGGTATTGAGGTTGGTATAGGAGCTGCTGTTGGAGCAATAGGAATAACCTTAGTTTCTGCAATAGTTGTAAGTCTTTTAGTTAACACTGTACCTGTCATGATTAATATTATTTACTTTATTGGCTCTATCTATATTATTTTTAAGGGCTACCAAACAATTACATCAGATACAGGCACCCAAAAAGAAATAGCTGGTAATTCAGCTTTTCTATCAGGTTTTCAAGTTAATCTCTTGAATCCTAAAATGTGGGTTTTTTATCTAACTGTGTTACCCATTTATATGTCAGACGAAACAAGTTATTTTGTGAGCTTAATTTATCTTGGTCTTATAACTCTAGTTATAAATTTTGTTGCAGATATCACCTATGCATTTACCAGTGATTACTTCTTCAAGAATTCATCTGAAAAAACAAAAAGTCTAATAAATAAAGTAAGTGGTATCTCACTTCTACTAATAGGTATCTACCTATTCGTCAGCAAGTTTATCTGATTCTTCTTTATCTTCTTTAAATAACTCAGAGATAGCCCCAATACTTCCCAACGTCGCTGATAATTCAGCTGGTAAGAATATCTTGGTTGCATTTCCATCGGCAATTTTTTCTAATGATTCAAGATACTTAATAGCGATCAAATCATTTGATGGATTTCCTTTATGAATTGCATTAAAGACTTGTTCAATAGCATCTGCTTCACCTTCAGCGACTGCGATTTTTTCATATTTTTGTGCATCCGCAACAGCTTTAAGAGCTTCAGCCTCACCTTGTGCAGATAGTATTTGTGACTGTCTTTGACCTTCAGCAGTCAAAATTGCTGCTTTTTTCTCACCCTCAGCTTCAGTAACTGCTGCTCTTCTGTCTCTTTCAGCTTTCATGACCTTGTTCATTGCATCTTGAACATCTTGAGGAGGATCTACTCTTTGAATTTCAACTCTTACAACTCGAGTTCCCCACTTATCAGTTGCTTCATCAAGAATAAGTTTTAATTGAGTGTTAATATTTTCTCTTGATGTCAGTGCTGCATCTAATTCCAAATCACCGACAACATTTCTTAAGTTAGTTTGAGCTAGTTTTGTTGCAGCAGTAATGAAGTCTCCTACGTTATAAACTAATTTCTTTGGATCTGTTGGTTCGTAATATATGACAGCATCAACTGTGATATTTACGTTATCTTTTGTAATAACTTCTTGTGGAGGTACGTCAATAACTTGCTCTCTCATGTCAACTATGATGAGACGTTCAACCCAAGGAATGACAATATTCAAACCTGGACTTGCTTCTCTGTTGTATTTTCCGAATCTCTCAATTAGACCTCTCTCGAAGGGTCTTAGTATTCTGAAAAGTCTGAAAATAACTATACCGACGATAATTACTTGTACGATTGTTGTGATAATATCTACTATTTGTTCCATGTTTTAATTATACAGAAGAGAGGTTTATAGTTTTTTAATCAGTAGTGTTTTCAGCTTCAGTTTTCTCTTGTTCGTACCTATTGAGTGCAAGGACAAACATTACAAAGAGTATTGTAGAACCAGCGAGAAATGTTAAAGGTAAAATTCTAATTTCGAAAGCATTTAGTCCTTCAATTTCTGCAGGTTTTGGACCTCGGGGTGCGTAAAGAACAAAGAGTATTGAATTTATAATACACCAACCGAATGTTCCTGCTCCAACTACTAAAAATCCTAATCTTTTACCAAGGTTGGTTGCATTGATTAAAAAAGTAGAACCAAAAAATGTTACAAGCGAGCCGATAAACATAATTATTCCAGTGATTGTTAGATTTGCTGAAAGCAAAGATCTCATTATGTCACGCATCAGGCTCCATTCCTCTTAAATAGTCTATCACTAATGCAATGTCAGACTCTGGTAATACAGCTCCAAATCCTGGCATCTTACCTCCGCCAACACCATTAACTCCGTAGCCTTTACCATTGACAGAACCATTGATAATAAAATCAATGAGATCATCTCTAGATTTAAATTGTATATTCGCTCTACCACCTCTAAGTGCCGGCCCCAATCCGCCAGATCCAATTTTTTTTGTGTACGCTACACCAGCTGAGTAACCTGCAGTGTGGCATCTTGCACAGTAAGCATTGAAGAGACCAACAGCTCTTTTAGCTTCATCGATGTTGCCGCCAAATGTAGATTCAGCGATATCCTCAAATGAAACTTCCCATAGTCTCTGTTCTAACGCTGTTTCTAAGAATTTAAGTCCTTCTAAACCTTCGTTTAAGAATTTTTCTTGACCACCTACTAATATCCCGGTGTTGATTAATTGTGAGTTGAGTTGTGACAAGTAACCCCTGGCGACAGAAGCATCTTTTCTAGATGGTGTCGATTCTTCTTCTTCTGGGTTCAGGTTTAATACAGATAAACCTACAATGTCTGCGATTGTTGCACTATATTCTGAAATCTCTACTTCTACCGAATCATAGAGGCCATCCTCATCCGAATCAATCCCGCTATCTTTTTCAAGTAATGCTGAAATTTTATCAACAGCTTCTTGTAAGACGGGTAATTTTGCTGGCCCAGCTTTTATTTCTTCAATTAAAATTTTCTGGTTAATAATTTCGTTTTCTACTTGAAGTGCTGAGTTCTCAAGTCTGAGTAAAGAAGAGTTGATACTTGATTCAATAGTTCCTAATTCAAAAGACTGCTCTACTTGAAATGAGTGTAGGTAGTCAATCAAATCTTCAAGCTGTCCATCATTCATTGGACCTCCACCTTCAAGACCCCAAGCAGGCATAGGTGAGTTGGCTCTTCCATAAATAAGCCAGTATTTAACTTCCGAATCATCATATCTATAGAAAACATTATTAATTGCAGGTGCTGCCCACGTTACCTTCACTCCACTACGTTTTTCTACATAGGAAGCAGCTCCGCCACCACCATCTACACCATGACAATTACCGCAGCCAAATTCTTCATATAAATGATGTCCTCTTTCTACGGAGACATCTTCAAACTCTTCAACGAAACTCTCTTGTCGGGAGTCTTCACCGAGATAATAAAGTGGAATCATAATAGTTAAAAGGGAAGCAATAAGTACAGCCCATGACAAAGACTTGTCAAGGTGTTTGGTTTCCAATTCATCATCAGATTTATATTTTGTAAGGTTTGCAGGTAGCTCTTCATTCTTTCCTGAACCTCTAAACCCTACAGCAGCAAAATATGCCAAAGCACCAACAATGGCTAATGAGAGAAGGGTTATGAAAATAGAACTATTCATTAAGACTCTTCAGTTGGAGCTAAAGCGATACATGATAAACCTTGAGGATATTTTACAGAAAGACCTGGAGCTCTAGGGGACTCAATAATTGTACCTGTGTCAATAATAAGCTTCCCTGAAGACGAGACATTTACTACGAATCTATCTAAATTTCTAGGTGCTGGTCCTGCGTAATATTCCCCAACCATATTGTATTTTGAACCATGACATGGACATTCGAAACCTTGAGATGAGTTACACCATGGAACCCTGCAACCAAGATGGACACACCTTTGGTAAACGGCGACTAATCCATCAGCAATTGTTGATCCGTCAGTAAATTGTGAATCTCCTGCGGTACTCTCGCTAAATGGTAAAACATATGCTCGTGCCTCTGGAATGAAAGCAGGTATGACAGAACCATCTGCTTGTATAATTTGATTTTTCAGATCTTCAATTTTCCCAGCATCAACCTTGGAACCGAAACCACCTGATACTTTTGGCCACAGAAACCCAAGCCATGCCAGCGCTTGAATTCCCATGAAAGCTCCAAACGTGCCTCCAAGTGCTTTTCCTAAAAATTGTTTTCTTGTGATGTATCTCTCTTCTTCAGAAATTTCTTCGTAAACTACTTTTTCTTCAATTTTAATTGAACCATCAGTCTCTTCTATAGCTTCTTCAGTTTCCTCTGAAGTAACTTCTTCAACATTTACTTCTTCAACTGACTTTGGTTTTGAGGGTGCAAAAAAACTTGTCTTTTCTTTACTCTTTTCAGCTTTTACAGCTCGTTTGTCTAAGTTTTTCTTCCAATCAACATTGCCAGGTCCTCTACCGGTAACAATTGCAACAATTCCTACAACACCTAATAGACCTATTGCCCCAATGGCAATAAAAGATAGCTCCACTATGCTCATTCGAAATATATCCAATCTAATAAGTCATCAAACCATATGCCGTCAATCCATGGATACGTCCAGTTCCAACCAGGTCCTCTAAACAACACTCCAATTATTGTAAGTGTTCCAGCTCCAGCTAAGAAAAATGTATACATCATGATTGCGTATTTTCTCTTTGACGGATTGTTCTCCTTGTTTCTATCAATATATGGAATAGCTGCAAAACCAATTAAGCCGATAACAAGTGGAATCATAACTCCAGCAATCTGTGGATCCCAATAAGACAATGCCTCCTGTAAACCAAGAAAGTACCAAGGAGCTTTTGCTGGGTTAGGAGTAATATTTGGATTTGCCTCTTCTAGAAGTGGTGCCTGGAGTATTGCACTCAATAAAATTAAAAATGCCATCATTGCCATTAATGAAATAAACTCTGGAAGCATGAGGTGTGGCCAAGTGTTAACTTTATCAACTGGCTCAGATGCCGCTTTTTGAATTGGTTTTGCCTTAACGACAGTTAATAGTCTTTGTGTTACTTTAACTTCTGGAGCAAAATCTACTTCTTCTGGCGTGTCTGCTTTTGGAGGAGCAGGTGTTGCTGCTTTTGCAGGAGCAGGTGCTTCAGCTTTTGCAGGTGCTTCTTCAACTTTAGGTGTTTCTACAGGAGCAGGTGCTTCAGCTTTTGCAGGTGCTTCTTCAACTTTAGGTGTTTCTACAGGAGCAGGTGCTTCAGCTTCAACTGGTGTGGGTAAGTCTACTTCAATGACTTCTGGTTCATCATCGACAACAGTCGGTGCGGATTCACCTTTCATTTCAGCAAGAGCTTGCTCAACAGTAATCCCTAAAGCCTTAGCTCTAGCTTCTGCGGATCTTAAAAGTAAGTGTTCTGGGATATCAACCATGTTTTATAATTCTCTAGAGTGGTCCAGAGATACCTCCATCTTTTCTAACTCTCCAAAAATGAATTGCCATGAAGATAACAATGATGAATGGGAAGAATAGAACATGCAATACATAGAATCTGAGCAATGTAGCTGTCGTTGCTTCTAAGCCAGCAAATAACCCAAACTTAATTTGGGCGCCGAACACCGGCGTGTAACTTGCCATGTTGCCACCAACAGTAACAGCCCAAATAGCCAGCTGATCCCAAGGAAGAAGGTAGCCAGTAAAAGACAGAAATAATGTTAAAAATAACAAAATAACGCCTATGACCCAGTTAAATTCTCTAGGTGCTTTATAGGCTCCATGATAAAAAACTCGTGACATATGAAGAAAAACTACAAGAACCATAAGGTGTGCTCCCCACCTATGCATATTCCTCACTAAGGAACCAAATGCTACGCTCGTCTGTAAGGCCTGAATGTCTGCATAGGCCATCTCGGTTGGTCGAAAGTAAAACATCAACCAAATACCAGTAATAGTCAAAACTATAAATAAGAAGAAGCTCATTCCTCCTAGGCAAAGAGTGTATGACAAACGCACACCATGTCGTTTCACTTTTACAGGATGTAAGTGATAGAGAACGTTGTTCATTACTACATATGATCTGTTTCTTGGACTATCAGAATAACCTTTTCTAAAAGGTGAGCCTGGACGAAAAATACTTGTCGCAAACTTGCTTGCCCTAGCGGCATCTCCAGAACCAGCGGATACTTTTTTAAATCTCTCTTTAAGGGTTAATTTTGCCATTATATTATTTTATAACCTTCCATATATATACCCGTGTCTGTCAGTTCTTTCCCCTGAGTCTTCATCCCAAGGTGCTGTATACACACCATTCTCAACAGCTGCATCAGCTAAAGATCCAGCAAATTTACCTAAAGAAATTACTCCAGTAGGACACCTGTCAACACAAAGCGCACATCTTGTACAAGCGTCTTCGTCAACGACGAAAAAGCCAGGAGCTTCTTCTGCATTGGGAGACTCTACATTTACAGAGTCATCGATGGCATCAACAGATAGATAGTGGATACATTTCCACGGACAAATATCTACACAACCCTCACAAAGAATACATTCTGCTTCGTCGATATGAAGAAATTGTTTCGGACGAACTCGAGATGATACTTTTTGTGCATCAACCATTGCAAGATTGTATTTTTTTTCAAACTCTGGCATTTCTATTAGTACTTCAGATTTTTTAGCCATCTGTACCTGTTTTCACGACTTTTTTGCCATAGTCAGAAATTTTAACTTTGCCTTTTTCTTTCATGTTATTGATATCTTGAACCATGTACCCAAGCACAAAGACAGCGATTAATGCACCCTGTGATATTCCTAATTGGATAACATCTTTTAAAGCTCCAAAGCTCATAGAGACTTCATTACCAAGAAATAACATTGGTGGAAATTTAATAAACTCTCTTTGGTTAGTCCACTCTAATGGACCCTGTGCTAGGTTGAGCCACTCTGATGGAAGGACTCCAAAAATTAGTGTAAGTTGAAGCCAGCTTAAAAAAGAAAAATATGCTGCCTTACTCCAGGTAAGTGGTTTATCGCTCCACGCCATAAGAACTAATCCAATAAGAATTAACTGGCTGCCACTAAAGGCAATAAACTGACCAATGGTCTGTGGAAGCCAACCTCGTGGTATCCAGTTGAAATAATCTACAATTTCACCTTGAGGAAAACCTGCATAATGAGCAACTATAACTCCACCCGTCAAGCTACCTAAGCCGGCAAAGAAAGTTGGTAAACCAAGTTTTACTCGGTTTCTATATACAAAATTTATCAACGTAATTCCTTAATGTTTACATTCTATTTTATCGCAAAACCATGCAATATTATAAATTGAATGAATAAGTTTTTTTATTAATTTATTAAGTTTTTTCTCTGTATTTATTATGTTTACTACTAAAGTTTGTTTGAGTAATTAGTATAGAAATTGATGAAAATAAAATTGATTCCAAACAATGAACAAGACTTATCTAAAGTTTTTATTTTTCTACTTCCTTTAGTAGTTTTGCTATCTGCTTCAATAAATTTTTTAAAAGATGCCTTTAGATCCTTCTCAAATGTTCTTCCTGGAAACCAGGTTCTTAATTATGGATTTTTAGATAAGCTGTCGAACCAAATCAGTTTCAATTTTTTATTTTCTTTTATATTGGTTGTGACAGTTGTCTACCTTTTGTCTAAGTCATTAGGAAGATCGATAATTATATTTCCTCTTTTCTTCCTCACCGGACTTGGATTAATCGGCATTGAATTTATAGATGTGGTATTAGCTTTTATATCACCTGAGCAGTTGCTCGATCTTGGAAATACATCTGTTCTTTTATTAATTAAAATACTCTTAGTAGGAGCTTTTTTAGGTCTCATATTATTAAACTTTTTAGCTAAAAAAGAACCTTCAATCTTTTTGAGTAGTCAATTTCTACTTGGGGCTGTTGTGTTTTATCTAATTTCATTACTAATTTACAGAAGTGAATATACAGTTATGTCTGATAACTTCTTCATAAATTCTATGTACCTGTCAACACATATATATGTTGGTTGTTCGTTTGTATTCTTATCAATTTTTTACTTCTTGATAACTAAAGGTATGCAAGCAACTTTATTCAGTAAAACACTGGGGACAATAAGTTTTTGGGGTTATTTATTCCTATTACCTTGGACTGGTTTTAAATATTTTTACGGAACTACGTTACCTGACTGGATTGAGAATGTCTCAATCTACCTCTCTCTTAGCCTGATAATTCCACTCCTTGCATTAATAGTTAATTACTCAAAGACCATTGCTACAAAAGAAAATAAAGAGCCTGTTTTTTCAGTTCTGATAAGTTTTGCTTTTGTCGTATTTGGATTAACAAATGTTTTACAAATTATTAGTTCAATATCTAATGTTACGCCGATTGTAAGTCTTACTAATTTTGAATACAGTGTCCGTTACGGATATATGTATAGTCTCATTCTTATCTTGATTCCATTCGTCTATCATCTAGTGCCAAAAATATATGGAAGAGAATTCATCTATGGTCGATTGGAGACTTTAAATGCTTATCTTTTAGGAACCTCTGTTATAGCAACACTTTCATTAAATACCTTAATTGGAATTAATTCGGGATTTTCATGGAATGCTGGTGCAAATGCAGGTAATCCAACAATTTATGGAGAAGGTTTCTTGATCACATGGTCATTAATTTCAACTCCATACACTTTCATATTGTTTCTATCATTATTATTTTTACTTTCAACATTCTTATTTACTCTCTCAACACTAAAAGCAATTATTGGTGGATCCGTTACTGAGTCTGAAACTGTATCAGAGATATCAGGAGATAATGATGAGTGAATTATTAGCCAAAGTAGCAGAGATACTAGGAGCTCCAGAAACATTGGTTCAACGATCAGCTGAAGCAAGAGCTGAAGCATCTGGAAATACTGTTGAAGAAGTTTTACAATCAT
>ERZ1046876.1954-NODE-1954-length-12823-cov-3.985902_pt1 | contig 12823 bp, 10 predicted proteins | sample MGYA00383094_ERZ1046876 | MGnify/ENA primary metagenome ERZ1046876 (study PRJEB29581, sample SAMEA5548364) | metagenome | biome: marine; feature: coastal; material: water | depth 50 m | study: Short-term variability in the microbial, nano- and picoplankton...
CTCATGAAGTTCCTTGAAAGTGCGCGTCTGAAAGGCACCTGCTTTTGCTGAGATAATGGCAGTTTGCTCAGAAGAGATTTTTGATGCAATGCCTAAATGGGTGGCAATGTTTTGCGTCGGACTGTTATCGCCCATGCCTGGCTTATTTATTTTCTGCCAGCCATCTCTCCGCCTCGATGGCTGCCTGGCATCCCATACCGGCAGCAGTAATGGCTTGCCTGTAAACATGGTCTGCACAATCACCCGCAACATAGACGCCAGGAATTGATGTGTGCACTTGGCTTCCATTCTCGGGGACTAAGTAGCCGTTGGAATCAAGCGGTAAGACATCAATAAAAGGCTGGGTATTGGGCAGATGGCCAATAGCTATAAAAACACCTTTAGTGGGAATTTCTGAAAGTTCTCCGGAGTTGAGATTTTCGATAGTTACTGCTCTCGTTTTACCTTGTTCGTCTGGAAGAATTTCTTTGATTGCTGAATTCCAAACCATGTTAATTTTTTCATGCTCTTGCGTTCGTTCTGCCATGATTTGGGATGCACGTAGCTGGTCCCTTCTGTGAACTAAGGTAACTTTTGAGCAAAACCTTGTCAGAAACAAAGCTTCTTCGCAGGCTGAATCTCCACCCCCCACAACGATAACTTCCATACCCCTGTAAAAGGCTCCGTCGCAGGTTGCACAAGTCGTCACTCCCTTCCCTCCGTACATTTCTTTTTCACCAGGAACACCCAATAGGCGTGGTGCGGCTCCAGTAGCAATAATAATGGCCTTAGCTTCAAATTTTTTATCTCCAGAAAAAAGAAGTTTTGTCTCACCGCTAAAATCAACCCTATCGATAAATGCATTTTCAACTTTTGCTCCAAACCGTGTTGCCTGTTTACGCAATTGGTCCATCAATGAATATCCGTCAACACCCTCAGGAAAACCAGGAAAATTTTCCACCTCCGAAGTGGTGGTAAGTTGTCCCCCTGGTTGTTTACCCTCAAGGATTAAGGGGTTTAAATTTGCTCGGGCAGTGTATATTCCTGCAGTGAATCCAGCACAGCCAGTTCCTAGAATGATTATGTTTTCCATATGATAGTTTTATAAAGTAGATATTTTGTCGTAACTGATTAGAAAGAATTTATAAAGGAGAGTATGACAAGTTTTTTGATTCCCGTCGAGTAGATGAATTGGTTTGATAGTCATTGTCACCTTAAAGGTTTTCTGAATAAAGGTATGCTTGAAGAAATTCTTTCCCGTGCAAAGGAAAATGGAGTTTCACGAATGGCCGCGATAGGAACATCTTCAGAAGACTGGAACTTGTACGAAGGTTTATCCAAGCAATTCAAGGGGATAATCTATTATTCAGTTGGACTCCATCCTTGTTATGTGGATGAAAACTTTGAACAAGAAATCGAAAAACTGGAAATATTTTTAAAATCTGATAATGAACCGATTGCACTTGGGGAAATGGGTCTTGATTATTTTCATCTTCCAAAAGGATTAAACGAAATCGAAAAGATAGTTGATTTGCAAAAAATGGCCTTTGCCAAGCAATTACACTTGGCGGCAAAATATAAGTTACCCGTTGTGATTCATTCAAGAAATGCTTTTTCAGATTGTTTAGAAATTATAGAAAAATCAGATGTAGCCTGGGAAAAAGTTTTATTTCACTGTTTTTCAGAGGGCATTGAGGAGATAAAGGAGTTAAATGAAAGAGGGGGCCGGGCGTCTTTCACTGGAATAATAACTTTTAAAAAAAATGGCTTTCTGAGAGAGGCACTAAAGCAACAGAGTATAAAAAATGTTATTCTGGAAACGGACAGTCCATATTTAGCCCCAGAACCTAAAAGAGGAAAAGAAAATGAACCGAGTTACCTCCATTATATCGGTGAGTCTGTTACATCTTACTTAAATATTTCGATTCAGGAGTTATCAGAAATAAGTTTTTACAACACCAATAAGTTTTATGAAATTAATGTTTAAAATCATTAAACTAGAATTGTTGATGTTTTCATTTAAAATTTGCAACTTTTGCATAATCTCTAAAAGTTAACCAAATGCAGAATTCACAACTTTCAGAAAAAGACCGGGCACTTCGTTCTAAAATACGAATGAAAATGTCAAACTTAAGATCTAAGTTACAAGATTTTGAAGATGGGATTGATTCTGGTGATTCTCAACAATCTGATGTTGATGCATGTAAAGGAGAAATCGAAGTTTTACGTAAGGAGTTACAATCTCTAGTGGATGGGGGGCATACTACATTTATAAGAGCAAAATCGATGCTTGAGCCAAAAAAGAATCTTTCATCGAAAGAAAAAAAACTCGATTTCAAAGCAAAATTTCTAAAAAAACGGCTTAAAAGTGCAGAGAAAAAATTACTTCAAGAAGATATATCCGCTAAATTGTTAGAAAAACAAGAAAAACTTGTTGAGGATTTAAAGATTCAAATTGAAACTTTATCCGGAGAGCGAAAAGCAATTAAAAATTTTAATCATACTCGATTTATTCAATTAAAAGATCAAGAATCGGGTGAAGATAAACAAAGCGATAAACTTCATGAAGTAGATCAGAAAATAAACGATTTAAGGGAAAAAATCTCAAAATGCTCAGATTCAGAAACTGAGAAAGAAAAACATTTAAAGGATGAGCTTCATTTATTAGAAATGGAAAAAGAATCTATTGAAAATTTTACTCATGATCATTTTCTTGAAAACTTGGCATCTATGAAGGCCAAGAGAAAGAGCGGATTAAGATAGAAAAGCTTTGGTTACTTTTTGCCAATCTGTTCCGCATAAATGGTCACTTTTGCGTCCTCACCAGATGTAAGATGTTTGGCTCGCTTAATCGCTTTTGCAGTTGATAGTGTTGGATTACTCATCGTGTGAGGAAATATATTTTTACGGTTCATTCGTGAAAGAACACCAGCATTTTTAAGAATTCTTAAAACATCACGCCTGACTTCACAGAGCAGGACATGGCAATTTTTCTCTTTTAGATAATCTAAGAGTTCTTCTAGTGCCATAACTGAGGTAGCGTCTAGATGATGTGCGTTTAAAAGTTTTAAAACAAGTACTCTTAAATTGGGATCTTCTCCGACTCGTCTAATTTGTTCATAAAATAAATCTGCGGCGGCAAAAAAAAGTTCGCCTTCAACATGAACAATAGAAACTTCAGGTTCAGCTCGATGTGTTTTGTCTGATAACTCAGCAAGTTCACCTTCATCATTATATCCATATTCAACCATTTCAGGCTCAGCAACTTTGCGAAGAAAGAGAAGAATAGAAGTTACAACCCCAGCAAAAATTGCCATTTGTAATGAGAAAATCAAACCGACCACAAGAGTAACCGTGAATGTCACTGCATCGGACCGAGTAGCCCGGGAAACAGCTTGTATTTGCCTAGCCTTAATTAAGGAAGCACCAATAAAAATGACCAATGTGGCAAGTGCAGGAACTGGAATAAATTGCACAAGTCCACCGAGTGAAAAATATCCGATGATTACAAAAATCCCCGCAAATAAATTTGAAGCACTCGTTTTGGCTCCAGATTGTATATTTAAGCTCGAGCGAGTGAGAGAACCAGATGCCGGCATTCCTGATAGAAGTGAGCAACCAATGTTTCCCATTCCGATAGCAAAAGTTTCCTGATTCGTTTGAATTCTTTCTCCAGCTCGGGCTGCAAGGGATTTGCCAATGGAGAGACCTTCAAGGAGACAGAGTAAGGCAATAGCCATGGATGCCGAAAGTATGGTTCCACTAAAATTTTCTAAAGTATTAAAATGAATCGAAGGAAGGATACTAAGGGAAGAATCAAAATGGGCCAATGTATGAACATTCCCGATAGAATCTTTTAGAATATAATTTACAATGGATGCGAGCAGGAGGGTAATCGCAACATTAGGTAAGGTTTTCAATTTATATTGAAGGAGAATATAGCTGATTGCGGTAAAGCCACTGATTAAAAGTGCCGATGTTGAAAATTCGGCTAAAGCGCGGACTGTTGCAAAAATGATTTGCCAAAAGGTTGCAATCGAGTCGTTTGAATCAAGCTCCAATCCCAAAACATGCTTTGCTTGATTGGCTATAATGAGAGCAGCGGCAGCGGTAACATAAGCCGTTATAACCGTTCTAGAAACGAATTGAATCATGAACGAAATTCTGAGCAGGGCTGCCATGATCAGAAAAGCACCTGAAACGAATAGAATCCATGGTAATAATTCAATAGCCCGTTCCGAGCACATCCCATCTTGATTTATTAATCCTAAGCTTGCAAATACTCCAAAAAGCAAAACTGAAGTAGCATTTGTCGGACCTAGTGTGATGAAGCGAGAGTTTGAAAATAGACAACCGACTATAGCAGCTACAGCCGAACCTAAAAGTCCATATTGAATAGGAAGTCCAGACACTAGGGCATAAGCCATACCTTGGGGAATAGCAAGTAGGGCAACATTTAGTGCTGATTTAGAATCAGCCTGCAAGGATTGAGTTGAATAATTTGAAAGTACAGAAAATAGAGGAAAGATCCGTATTAGGGAAAATCCAAAATTTTCTTTTTCTGTATTATTTTTTGGGCTCACAAACAAAATGTAATCTGTTTCAATATGGCTATTCTATGAAAGCTCGTAAAAGAAAAACTTTAATTTTCTAAAGTAATTTTAATTTTGACCGATTATTAAAGTGTCACATGGAAGTGACCTTAGTTTAATTCTTGGTTTCGACAAAACAGGGAGGTAGGTCGTAGTCGCAAATATTTTATCTTAAACAATATTTTAGGACATTCACGATTTCATTTTTTCCCCTCAAATTAGGGTAGTTGATAGTTTTGCGTGCACAATTCCAAACCATGGAGTGATATGCATTTGAATTGTCTTACATAATTATTTTTTCACCACTTCTTTAATCGAAAACCACTAATATATGAATTAACTAATGTACTTGGAGTATGCTCAGGATGATGCATACCCAAAAATTGATTTTATCAAAAAATAACGACAAGGATGTCACTAGTTTAATAACATTATGTACGCGAGCGTGCATTTTAAAAAACATAATCATTACATCACTGCGTTAAGTTTGTTTAGCCAACTGTACAGTTAGCATTCTAACCCACAATAATTATAAACTCATGATCGTATCAGATGCCCACAATTTCGCGTCTCGCCTATCTCGTGATATGGAACAAATCCAGCGAGAAAGGCAGATGCATATTGAAAAACTATCCTCCGGTGTAAAAGTTGAGAAATCAACCGATGATGCCGGTGCTCTTTCAAATAAAATTAAGCAGACAAGCGAAATAAAAAGACTTAGGGGAGCTACCCAAGGTCTTCAGAACGCCCTGTCTTACACTCAACTTCAAACGGGTGCTTTGAATAATGTAAATCGGATTTATGATCGAATGTCGCAATTAGCAACCATGTCTATAGATATAAGTAAATCAGATTCGGATCGAGAGAATTATAACAAAGAATTTCAGGAACTTCGTGAACATGTTCTCCAAATAGATATTGAACAGTTTAACGGACAGGATTTGTTTCGTAATACAAAATATGAGGTAATTAATACTGGAGCTATGAATTGGACTAATGCACGAGCTCATGTCGCGGCGAAAAATGCGATTGATCCCGAATATGATCATTATCTTGCAACCATAACTTCTTCAGACGAACAAGATGAAATTAATAGGCAGTTAAAAGGTGCAGTTGCTGGTACTGAAATGTGGCTTGGTGGAAGTGACTCAGAGCTTAACGGAGAAGCACCAGGTTCTAATGAAGGTAATTGGAGATGGGTAGAGGGTCCGGAGGGGCTTGAAAATGGAGGTGCCGGTCGACTTTTTTGGCAAGGGAAGGGACAGGATAGTGGAGGTACATTGGTTCCCGGAATGTATGAAAATTGGGCTAAGAGACCGGGTTTAAATAACGATGAGCCAAATCAGTTTTTTGGCGTTAACGAGGATGCATTACAAATTACAACTAAAGAGAAATGGAATGACCTTCATCCATTCTCTACTTCTCCAACTGCCTATTTAAGGGAAAGCGACCCAAATAACTTGCGTGCATACGACGATGCAGCAGGAGGTTTTTTTGAATTAGCCAGGGTCAGTTTTAAGCGTTTTTTGCCAAGCACTACAATTGATTTGACCTCATTGGCTAATGCTAAAGATGCCTTGTCAAGGGTTATGGAAGCACAAGAGGATGTAGTCGATAAGATTGCATTAACTGGATCCAATGCATCTCGCTTAAATTCTGAAATTCTTTCATTGGAAAATGATTTAATTAACCGTGAAAAATCCCTTTCCCGAATTGAGGATGTTGACATGGCAATTACTGCAAGCAGGCTTGCCCGTGCTGAAATAAAGATGCAATCAACTACCGCAATTTTTGCCCAAGCAAACAAATTATTTAACCAAAGAAATTATGTGGATGAGCTGCTTTCCTAGGATGCTTTTTTGAACAAGATTCCTTTTTTGTCTAGTTGCCATTTTTGGAAGTCAGAAACAAAATCGGAGTTTTTCTGATCGAGTTCTTTTTTAACTGACTTAAGTAGTTTAAATCTTGGATGAAGAGAATGAATGTCATTTTTTTTCATTTCTAAATCCACAATTTTCTTTTGTAATTCAATTTTTTTGGAAAGAGCAGATTTTGATAAATTTTTAATATGTTCAATACCTTTGGCCAATTCGTGATCTAGGGAAGATTCAAGCTTTTTTAAATTCTTGGTTACTTCATTTAATAGAATAGGTTCTAACTTTTGATTCGCTAGCATTCTTTTTAATTGATCAATGTTATCAATAAATTCTTGAATATTTCCGAATTTGGCAAGGGAGTGGATAGTTAAGAATGTAGCGTATTCCTTGCCTTCAAGGTGAATTTGTTCAATTTCCATAAGAGCTTCCACATGTGAACTAAGTTCAGTTTTAATTTGCATAAGTTCAGATTTAAGGGCGATTTCTTCTATTGATTGTGAAGAACTACCCTGATTTTCTTCGTGAATCTGTTCTGCTAATTGAAGATAATTTTTTTCGAGTAATAAAATTTCTTTTTTTTGGCTTACGAGTCCGGGAAGCAATGGATTATCAGTTGTTTCTTGCTGTATTTCTCTCTTATAATTTTCAAATATTACCCTTTGAAGCAGTTGTGAAGCTTTTCCTGAATGACCTCGCACAATGATGATGAGTTGGTTCGAAGATTCAACATTCTGAGTAGCGGAAAATAGGGATCGCGTAATTTCAGGTTCTGGTTCAATGAACACATCATTGAGAAAAGGGCTAAAAATCATTTCTTTTGCTGTGGGGCTCGCATTAAGGGTGCTTAGAATTGAAGTAAGAAATGAATTTCCTTTTATAGCTTCTCTATGTAATCCGATTAAGTGCGATTTTTCTTTCGGTATTTCAATTATAAATTTTGATTCTGCCCATGCAGAAGAATTTTGCAATTCTTCGCTTTTTTTATTTTGGACAGAAGAATTATTTTCATTGGGGGCAAATGTTAGTTTTGGGGAACTTATAATTGATTCCTCGTATGCCAGTGCAGTATCCTTCTCAATTTGATCGTAGTAAAAACCAGCACCAAAAATTATGAGGGTGGAAATGATAAGCAATACGCTTTGCCACGGTTGCATGTTATTTAGTTAGAGAACCTAGGGTATTTGTGCAACTTGTTTAATTTAAATGAAATTTATGGTTAGGCGTTATCAAATTCTAGGTTTCATTAGGTTGACAATTTAGAATAATCAACTTGCTTTATACATGTCTTGCCAGAAGAGCCCATACCATTTGATTTTTCGCGAAAGTTAACCGCTTTGCAAAGACCCCTTTATGCTTACATTCTGACCTTACTTCCAAACAGATCAGAAGCAGAAGATATACTACAAGAGACCAATCTTATTCTTTGCCGTAAAGCTGCCGAATATAACCCTGAAGGGCATTTTCAAGGCTGGGCATTTAACATTGCAAGGTATCAAGTAATGGGACACATCTCGAAATTTAAAAGAAGTAAATTATATTTTAGTCCAGATTTAATTGAAAATTTGGCAGAAGAAACTGTTGATTTAAAACAAATGGATCTTTCTCGTAGAGCATTGCAGGTTTGTTATCAACTTTTGCCGAAACATATGAAAGCGATGGCAAAATTGCGGTTTCAGGAAGAGAAAAGTTTATTACAGATATCAAAAATTTTAAAGAAGCCTATGGGTTCAGTATCTGCAACCTTGCATAGAATACGAATTAATTTGATCGCATGCGTAAAACAAAAAATTCCATCAATTGAAGCGGAAATCGATTCTTAATTGAATTAAAATATGTAAAATTTTGTAAGAAAATCTAAATGAGTGCTAAATATAAGTATACCAACTCATTATCCCATGAATTCTTACTCCAAAATGCTCAAGGAAGTAGAGTCTTTAACTTCCCAAATTTTAGATGATAACTATTCGAGTGAAAACTTGTCTCGTCTGTCTCAGTTATTAAAAACAAGCAAAGAAGCCCGTCAGCGATATACCGAACTGACTATTCAGGATTCACTACTGCACTGGGAATCGGTTGATTGTGTTAAAACCGTTGAATTTGATAGTTCTAGATCCAATATTTTTAATTTCCCTATGATTTCTTCGGTTGCAGCTGCAATTGTGGCATTATTTGGTGTTTGGTGGTTTCATTCTAAAGATAAGAATCTAGCTGTTATTGTTCAAGAGTCACACGATACTAACAATCCCGTTACTTCTTCCAACTCTGCACTTTCTAATACATCGTTTAAAACGAAACCCAATATGGTAAGCGCAGAATTGAATGATTCCCCGCTCAAACTTCCATTTAATTCAAGTTTGGCAAATTCTAGCAGGTCCAAAAATGATGCTTATTACGGTCTACAACTCTTGAAAGAAGGAAAGAGTTTTGGAGAGGGTGGGATAGTTGAATTTAATGGTAAATTTGCAAGCTGGAAGAGATCTGAGCATTTGTCAGTTCCTACTGAAAACGGAGTTTTGCCTAAGACGGGGGATAATATGTTGAAGTTTTCTTCCATGAAAGTAGATGTTCATTCCCAAACCGCTGAATCATCTGAAATGTTACAGGTTGTTGATGTGAGAAACCTTAATCTCGGTGTCGAAAATATAAATGCACAAATTCAGACTAGTCTATATTTCAACAAGGGTGAGGCTATGTTCGGAGATTCAACAGAGTTTGCACTTTCGATCCACGCCATATCAAGCGATGAAAATAATGAAAATGCATCCATCGGGCACAAAGAATTTAATATTGAAAGTGATGTTAATCCATCAACTTGGGAGCAAATTCAGCAGGATTTTACTCTTCCAACTGGAACCGAATTTGTAATTGTTTCAATGAGTGCCCGAAAAGAAGGTTCAAATGCACTATTGCCAGATGTTGGAGGCCATTATGCCGATGGATTGTCGTTAAACCTTTTCATTGATGGAGAGAATATTGTGGGTCCTTTATAAGCACAATATCCTGACTATCGGTTGTTGTTGACAACCAATACACAACCATAATTTTAGGTTGAATGAAATTTTCACCCTTTTGTTTCCTACTTTTTATCCTCCCATCATTATTTGCAAAAGATTGGCCTAATTTTGGTGGCCCTTTAAGGAGTCAATTCTCTGATGAAGTTGGTTTGAAAATAAATTGGGGTGACGAAGAACCCAGAAAGCTCTGGCAAATGGATGTTGGACTTGGGTATTCTTCAATTATTGAAGTAGACGGTCTTGCTTACACACAGGGAAATAAGGACGGTCGAAATACACTTTATTGCGTCAATGCTGTAACGGGAAAAATTGTATGGAAGCATAGTTATCCATGTGAAAAAGCGCCTAAGTTTTTTGATGGTGGGAGTCGGGCCACGCCAACCATTCAAGATGGTATTTTGTACTTGTGCAGTCATGAGGGAGACTTTTATGCATTAGATGCAAAAAAAGGAACCATTCTATGGACAAGGAATTTAATTAAAGATTTTCAAGGAAAAAGACCGATGTGGGGATATTCCGGCTCTCCATTAGTTGTAAGTGAAAAAATGATTATTGAGACAGGATCACCTGCAGGATCATTAATTTGCTTAGATGTGAAAAAGGGATCCTTACTTTGGAGGGAGGGAAAGAATGAGGCTGGTTATGCATCCCCTATTTTAAACAAATCTAATGAAATTTTAATTTTTAATGAATTTGGATTAGTAATTCACGATTTTAAAACCGGTAAAATTAAAAAAAAATATCAACACAAGACCCGCTATGGAATTAATGCAGCACAACCACTTATTTATGGAAATAATGTTTTTGTATCTTCTGCATATGGAAAAGGTGCTGCTCTTATTGATCTAACAAAAAGGGTTCCAAGTGCAATTTGGGAGTCAGAGGCCTATTCATGTCAAATGGCAAGTTTAGTTAGGAAGGGTCGTTATAGCTTTGGGATACATGGCCAAGCGGGTGGTCGCTCCGATCAATCAAAATTATTTTGCCTCGATTTGGAAACCGGAAAAGAAAAGTGGAGTGAAAAAGGGTTTGGGTTGGGAACGCTTGTTCTTGTGCGGGACCATTTGGTTATTTTAAGCGACAGGGGCGAAATTTGTTTGGCAGAGGCACATTCGGAAGGATTTATTGAGAAGGCACGTTTTCAGGTACTATCAGGGAAAAACAACTGGACTCCCCAGACTTATGTAAATGGAAGGATGCATTGTCGCAGTTCGTCTGGTTCCTGGGTTTGTTTGAAAATGGGACAATAGTAAATTTTTAAGAATTACATTTTTCCTGATCAATGACATCAGACAATTGACTAAGTAATGAAATGAAGTGTTTTTTTTCTTCAGCTGAAAAACATGATAAAACTTCATTTTCTAATTGTTCTGCAATCATTTTTGCTCTCTTGAAAAGTCGAGTTCCTTTATGGGTCGGAAAAATGTTTTTTTGTCTTTTATCGAGTGGGTTTACTTTTCTCTCAATCAATTTTAAAATCTCCATTCTTTTCATAACTCCAGCGATATTATTTGCATCAGTGCACATTAGGTATGCAAGTTTGGTTTGCGAAACTAACTCCTCAGGAAATTCATGTATCCACCTGAGAACAATATATTGATCAGGGGTAATACCGAGTTTTTTAACTCTTTTCATGAAAGTGCTATTTAGTTTGTTCCAACATTCCCTGAGTAATGGCGGTAAGTTTTGGGGAGTGTTTAAATCTGGTATCATTGCAAATAAAATTTTAAAAAACCCCATCGGTAATTGACAAGATAGTACATACAAGTACTAATTTTTAAATATATCCACATTAATCTTCATAAACTAATGAATTACCAATTACTTTCCGTCATTTTTCTTCTTCTTTTTGTGAGTTGTGTTTCTCATGATAAGACAAAAAGAGATTCCAATGTTCAGAATACCCCAGCATCTATATCTAAAGACAAAGATTGGCTTTTTTGGAGAGGCCCTTCGGGCACAGGTGTTTCCGAACAAACAAACCTTCCAGGACAACTAAGTTTGGAAAAAGACTCCCTTCTCTGGACTCATGAAATACAAGGAGGAGGGGTACCAGTGATTGCAGGTGGTCGTGCATATCAATTTGGGTATTATGGAGTAGAGGATGACTTAATGGAGGCACTTGTTTGTTTTGATGCAGCTACTGGTAAAATTCTTTGGGAGCGAACTCATGCCGACTTCATTAGTGATATTGTGTATAATAGATATGGCGTCGGTGCGGCATGCGTTGATCCGGTAAGTGGAAATGTATATTTTCAGACGAGTCCCGGATTATTGATTGGTTATGATTCCGATGGGAACAAACTATGGGAACGTTCCTTAATGGAGGAATTTGCTCGTTTAACTTTTCCCAATGGGCGTACTGGTGGACCTTGTGTGGATGGAGACTTGGTTATCATTCATGCCATCACCGCAAATTGGGGAAAACAGGGTCCGGCTCGGGATCGTTTTTATGCATTTGATAAAAATACGGGCGATTTGGTTTGGTCATCCACTCCAGGAATTACACCAAAGGATAGTTCTTTTTCACCCCTTGTATTTGAGGATATGCCAAATGGTCGGAGGGTTTTTTACAGCGGAACAGGATGTGGTCATATTGTTTGTGTTGACGCTAGAACGGGACAACCCTTGTGGCGTTATCAGATGTCCTATGGTGGAGTGAATTCTGGTGTGGTTGTGCATAAAGACACCGTAATTGCTATTCATGGTAAGGAAAACACGGATTCTTCCACCATTGGTCGAATGGTAGCGATTCAAAAACCAGATAAACTTCCCTCACTAAACGATGATATTTTGATTTTAGGAAAGGAAAACGAGGTGTGGAGAAACAGTACCATGGAGGCATTTACGAGTACCCCAGTCTATCGTGCTGACCGACTTTACTCTACGATCAAACGAGGTGAATTAGTGTGTTTAAATGCCGATACAGGTGAAGAAATTTGGGTGAAGAAATTGGCACCAGACCAAGTTCACGCATCACCTACTTGGGCAGATGGAAAACTTTATGTTCCCATGTTTGATGGAAAAGTTTCTGTAGTCAAAGATGAGGGTAATGAAGCCAAAATAATTAGTCAGGTTCAATTAGATGGTTCTTGTTTGGCAGCCCCTTCAGTTGCTCACGGTCGGGTCTTTGTTCAGTCTAAGAAACGACTCTACTGTTTTGGTTCAAATAAAGTGGCCCCGGCATTTATTTCTCAACCTGTTGAAAGTCTGACAACGGACAGGGATCCAGTATCATTACAAATTGTCCCGGCAGAGTTTGCTCTTAAGTCTGGCAGTTCGCTTGCATTTAAAGTTTTTTCATTAGATGAAGCAGGTAGAAGAATTGGAAAAATAAAACTCATTGAGTCAATTTCACCAA
>ERZ1046876.1957-NODE-1957-length-12803-cov-5.302400_pt1 | contig 12803 bp, 12 predicted proteins | sample MGYA00383094_ERZ1046876 | MGnify/ENA primary metagenome ERZ1046876 (study PRJEB29581, sample SAMEA5548364) | metagenome | biome: marine; feature: coastal; material: water | depth 50 m | study: Short-term variability in the microbial, nano- and picoplankton...
GCTTGAAATCTTTCCTTAGTTGGCAAAAGATTATTTACAAATTTAAAATGAGATAGAATAGGGCCAACACCACCTTGAGACCAACCTAAATACCCAACCCTATCAATTCTTGGATTTGTTTTTAAGATATCTAATGCTGCATAAGCATCATTCATAAAGGTGAGACCAGATACCTTTGAAAATGTTTTATCATACTTTATTTTTCTAGCAGCATAATGATCTAACTGAAATACAACTAGGCCCATATCTGTAAGAAGCTCTATATATTTATTATGGTACCTTCTTTTACCTCCAGACCCATGAGTGATTATTACAGCATCATATTTATTTTTCTTAACCTCTGGAAAAAATAATTTCCCATTAATAGTAATATTTTCTTTACCTTTATAGTTTAAGTCATAACTATCTATAGATTTAAAACAGACAATAACATTAGTCTCAGTATTAATTACTGACTGAGGAGTTTTATCTATACATGGATCTTTGATTGCCCTTGAACAAGAAGTTAAGGACAGAAGAATTGCAAGCAATAAGAAAATAGATTTATGCATGAAATTATTTAGCTTTTGAATATGTATTTCTATGATCTTCTATAATAGAAATAATTTGATTATCTTTATTATAAGGATCAGGAATCGATAGTATTGGTTTTTCTATTTCTTCAAATTCAATGTTAACATCTGGTTTGATTCCATTTCCATGTATATGTCTATCATTAGGGGTATAGTATCTTGCTGTCGTAAGCTTTAATGCAGACCCATCAAACATTTCTTGTATAGACTGAACCGATGCTTTTCCAAAAGAGGTTTCACCATAGATTTTTGCTCTTTTATGATCTTGTAATGCTCCTGCTACAATCTCTGAAGCTGATGCTGACCCGCCATTTATGAGTACATAAAGAGGAAGGCCTTCAAGAATATCTTCACTATTTGCAAAGTATTCTAAATCTGAATTATTAGTTCTTCCTTTTGTGTAAACAATTTTCCCTGACTGTAAGAATAAATCTGATACACCTACTGCTGCACCTAACACTCCACCAGGGTTATTTCGTAAATCTAGAATAAGCGCAGTCATCTTATTTCCTGTCTTTTTTCTCAAGTCATATATCGCATTTCTTACATTAGAAGTCGAGTTTGATTGAAAGCTAGATAATCTTAAGTATCCAATTGTGCTATTAAATATTTTTGTTTTTATCCCTTTAGATACAATTATCTGTCTCGTTAATTCAAAATCTAGAGGCTCTTTTTCTTTTTTTCTTAATATTTTTACTTTTACTTTAGTACCAGGTTCTCCCCTCATTAGCTTTACTGCATCATTAAGAGATTTATCTTTAAGAGAAACTTCTTGTACTTCAATAACTAGATCACCAGCTTTTAAACCAGCTTTCTGGGCTGGCGTTTCATCTATAGGTGTTATTATTTTTACAAACCCATCTTCCATTGTAATTTCAATTCCTATACCGCCAAATCTTCCAGTTGTACCAATTTTTAATTCAGAAAAGTCGTCTTTTGATAGGTAGTCTGAATATGGATCAAGTTTTGACACCATACCTTCGATTGCATAATTAAAAAGTGTACTATCATCAACATCGTCTACGTATTGATCTTTAATTTTTTTATACACATCTACAAATTGTTGAATCTTCTCTGTAGGAACATCATTATCATCTGCGTATAAAGGCATAGATATTGAGGCTATCAGTAGTATAAAAGTTATATTTTTAAGGTTTTTAATTAGCATTATGATTTAGCATAATAATAGCACTTTATTGGTAGATTTATTATTAGTTTCGGCTAATATAGGTATATAATAATACAATGGAAAACGAACAAATACAGACTGAAGAGCAGATTGATTATTCATCTGCAGACCAACAAAAAGATGTTGAGACGGCATCTAGATCGCTCAAAGCGATGTCGCATCCATTGAGATTAATGATTTTATGCAAGCTTGGTGAAGAAGAGTTTAGCGTACAAGACATCGTTGATAATGTTGGTACATCACAAAGCAATATTTCACAACATCTAGCAATACTTAGAGATAAAGGAATACTATCAGCAAGAAAAGACGCTAATAAAGTATTTTATAAAGTAAGTGATTTCAAAACTTTAAAACTCATTGATATGATGCGAGAAGTTTTCTGCTCTAAGCATAATTAGTCCACATAATGGATAATTTAACTGAATTTATTTCAAATCATCCAGTACTGTCTATAGCTTTATTTATTTTTATTTATCTCATTATAACTTTTGAAGTTAAAAACATTACAAAAAAGTATAAATCCATTAATTGCAACGATCTTGTACTAAAAATAAATGCTAATAGCATCCCCATCTTGGATACTAGAGATAAGAATGATTTTAAGAAAGGACATATATCTAACGCACTCAGTTATAATGCATTATCAGACAAAAAGTTGGAGCATGATGAAGTGGTAGTTTACGATAAGGATGAAATAGCTAGTATTAATAGTGCTGAAAAAATAACTAAGAATAGTTCTATTAAAGTAATTTACTTAGAAGGCGGCATTCAATCATGGGTTGATAATAACTTACCTTTAGTGGAGAAAACATGACAGATAATAAAGTTCAATTTAATATTCAAAGAATATACCTTAAGGATTTGTCTTTCGAGTCACCTATGACACCTAACATATTTACTAATATGTCATCATCACCTAAAGTAGGTTTCAATTTTGAATCGAACATTAATAAGCTAGATGATGAAACGCATGAATTGACACTAACATTTAACGTAAAGGCTGAGGTAGAGAATGAAATTTTATATCTTGTGGAATTAAAACAATGTGGTGTATTTACAGTTAACGTTGATGATGAAGAATTGAAAAAAAGATTTTTAAATGTTCATTGTGCTGAAATAGTATACCCATATGCAAGAGAAAACATATCTAGCATAATACAAAAGGGAGGATTCCCTCCATTATTCTTATCACCTATAGATTTCCATACCATATATCAAAATGAATTAGACAAAAGAAATAATAGTTAATGGTATCTTATTATAGAGTACTTGGTGCAGGCGTCTGGGGATTAGCTTTTTCTAACTATCTCTTGAAGCTCGGGCATAATGTAGACATATTCTGCCGTGATGTTAATCTTGAAAAAAAGAATCTATCTGAATTATCACAATGTAAGCTATATTCCGGTCATATAAAAAATTTATCATCTTTAAAAAAATGTGATCCTAATGCTGTTACAAATATAATCGCTACAAATAGTACTGGTTTTGTTCAACTTGTAGAGAGCAATGAAGATTATTTTGCTAAATTAAATAATATCGTATGGTTAACAAAGGGCTTAGAACATAATACTGGTAAGTTATTTAGCTCATATTTAATTAACAAACTTAATCAAATTGATTTAGCTCTTATATCTGGACCATCATTTGCTGAAGATTTATGTCTCAATGAAAAGATGGAAGTTTCAGTGGCATCAAATTCATTTAGCTTAAGCAATAAACTTATTGATGAAATTAGCAGTGATATTTTTTCATTAAAAGCTACATCATCTTTACAAGCTATCGAAATTGCAGGCTTTATAAAAAATATAGCTGCAATACTGTGCGGTATGACTGAAAAACTATTTAGTAAAAATAAAATTGATTTTATAATTACAAAAGCATGTGATGAAGTTATTAGCATGTACTCTTCGTTAATAAATAAAGAAATTGATGAAAATCTAAGGAATGAAATAATCAATAGTCCTGGATGTCTTGGCGATATGAACCTAACTTGTAAACAAAAGAAATCGAGAAATTATAGATTTGGCAGTCTTATTTCTGACGAAGGTATTAGCATTGATGAAGCTATTGAAAGAATCGGAACCGTTGAGGGTTATACTTGTTGTCTCACATTGATAGAAAAATCTAAATTAGTTAAGGGAGATGTAACTAATACTCTTTATGAAATTATATCTAAACGAGATAATCGATCAGAAATATTAAAAAATTTTTTACAACTCTAGATCTTTAATTTTTCGAGTAATTGTATTCCTTCCTAAACCTAATATTTTAGCAGCTTCAATCCTTTTGCCTTTACTAGCGCTCAATGCTTCTTGAATTAATAATCTTTCTATTTCTTTTGAGAGACTACTTAGATCGTTACTACTAGATAATACAGTTTTAATATGGTCAGACAGGCTTTGTTCCCAAGAAGATAAGTTATTTTTTTGGTTAGACATATTATTATTACTTTTAGTATTAATCTTTATTTCATTAGGAATATCATCAACCGTAATTGTTGACGATGGAGCCATCACAGTCATATAACGACATATATTTTCAAGCTGCCTTATATTTCCAGGCCAGTCATAATCATTAAGAATTTTCATTGCACTACTATCAATTTCTTTTTTGTTACTTTTTATTTCATCAGCACTTTTAGTTAAAAAGTGTGCTACCAAATCGGGGATATCCTCCTTTCTTTTCTTAAGTGCTGGTAATTCAATTCTAAAAACATTCAAACGATGATATAAATCTTCTCTGAACTTTCCAGTTTTAATTAACTCTTCAATATTCTGATTAGTTGCTGCAATAATTCTTACATCTGATTTTATTGGTTTTTGCCCACCTACTCTATAAAATTCATGGCTTGAAAGCACCCTTAATAGACGTGTTTGTAATTCCGGATGCATATCACCAATTTCATCAAGAAATAATGTTCCGCCTAATGCTTGTTCAAACCTGCCTATCCTTTGTGATTGAGCCCCGGTAAACGAACCTTTCTCATGTCCAAATAATTCACTTTCTAGAAGTTCATGAGGTATGGCTGCAACATTTATAGCAACAAAAGGCTTATTGCTCCTTGGGCTATTTTGATGAACAGACTGAGCTATTAATTCCTTACCTGTGCCTGATTCACCTCTTATTAAAACAGTGATATCAGTTTTAGATATTTTCCCTATTGCCTTAAAGACCTCTTGCATAGCATCAGCTTTTCCGACAATGCTAGTAGTAGCCCCATTAATATTTCTATCAGTATCTGCCTTCTTTGATTTAGTAGCCTTGATAGCTAATTTACGTATTTCATTTATGTCAAACGGCTTCGTTAGGTACTCAAAGGCACCGCCTTTATAAGCAGAAAGAGCATTATCTATATTCGCATGAGCTGTTATTATAATAGTAGGAATTTCTGGGAATTTTAGTGAAACTTTATCTAAAAATTCTAAACCAGACATTCCAGGCATCTTGATGTCAGTTATTATAAGATCGGGCTTTTTTGAATTTAGGGCTAGCAAAGCTTCAGAGGCATTGGCGAAAGATTCAACATTAAATATATCTTCGAGTGCACTAGTGCAAATTGTTCGAATACTCTCTTCATCATCAATAATCCAAATATTATTCATTATGAGAACCTTTTATAGGAAGAACAACTGTGAATATAGTTTTACGATGTTTGCTTGAGCATTCTATTAATCCTGAGTTTTGCATAATAATAGATTGGGCTATAGTGAGCCCTAAACCCATACCTTCACTTTTTGTTGTCACCATAGGATAAAATATCTCTTTGAGTTTTTCTTCTGGAATACCGGGTCCGTTATCAATTACATCAATTTTTGCAACTAACGGAAACTTTTGATTACCGATGGTATAAGTTGATTCAGATCGAGTTCGTATAGTAATAGTTCCTTTGTACTCAATAGCCTGAATTGAATTTCTAACAAGATTAATTAATGCCTGTATGAGTTGCTCTTTATTAGTACTAACTTCGGGTATACTTGGGTCATAGTCTTTATGAAAAACAATATCTTTATTTTTAAGATCAAATTTAAATAAATCAACTACATGCTCAGTTGCTTCATGTAGGTTTATAAATGATTTTTCAATAGATGTTGCTGGTAAAGCCATATCATTTAACAGATTTACTAATCTACCCGTTTCTTTTTTTATAATTTCAGTAAATTTTATATACGAGGGATCTAGAGATTTTTCTAATATTTGCGCAGCACCTAAAATCCCACCCAATGGGTTTTTTATCTCATGAGAAAGACCTTTTATCATTTCTCTCGTAGCACGCTCTTGTTCTATCAAGTTTTGCTCCAGAGAAATACTGTGTAACCTGTCTGTTTCAGATAATTCTATTAAAGTAATGTTTTTATTGTTAATTTTAGCTTGCGATATATTACAATCTACAATTTTTTCATCACCTTCAAAATTTTTAAATTTAAAGTCTCGAATCATTTTAGAATGATTTTCATTAGAAACATTCACAACATGTTGTTCAAGTGATATATGACCAATAGATGCTTTCAATTTTGAAAGCAATGGAAATTTATTACTAATACCTAACATATTTAGCCCGGCAATATTAATAAAAAAATAAGTATTATCATCATTTAATGCAACTACTGCTGTAGACATATTTTCAAGAATGTCGAGGAGGAGTTTAGAATCTAGAGAAATTTTATTTTTCAGTTCCATTATAATTTTATGCTGCCTTTTTTAAGGCAGCATGTTCTTTAAAGCTATAGACTGTAGTACATCTCAAATTCACATGGATGAGTAGATTGTCTTAATCTTTGAACCTCTTCCGTTTTTAAATCAATGTATGAGTCAATCATTTTATTAGTAAAAACATCGCCTTCATTCAAAAACCCTCTGTCTTTATCTAACGCATCAAGTGCTACCCAAAGACCTTCTGCAACAGTCGGTAACATTTTTTCCTCTTCTTTTGATATAGAAAATAAATCTTTACCCATAGCAGGACCAGGATCAATCTTATTCTTAATACCATCAAGTCCAGCCATCATCATTGCAGAAAATGCTAAATATGGATTAGCTGTTGAGTCTGGAAATCTAACTTCAATACGTCTAGCTTTATCTGACATAACATAAGGTATTCTGATAGAAGCAGATCTATTACGAGCTGAGTAAGTTAAAATTACTGGAGCTTCAAAACCTGGTATCAAACGTTTATAACTATTTGTTGATGCATTTGTAAATGCATTAAGTGCACGAGCATGTTTAATTATACCGCCTATATACCAAAGTGCTTCTTGTGATAAATTACCATATTGATCTCCTGCAAAAATATTCTTACCATCTTTTGTAAGAGATTGATGTACATGCATACCTGAGCCATTATCACCAACTACAGGTTTTGGCATAAACGTTGCAGTCTTTCCAAAGGCATGAGCAACATTTTGTACAACATACTTAAATTTTTGAACTTCATCAGCTTTTTTTACAAGTGTGTTAAAAACAGTTCCAATTTCACACTGCCCTGCTGTAGCTACTTCATGATGATGTACTTCACATTGCACTCCAACTTCATGGAGAGTTGTAATCATTGCAGATCTACAATCTTGAAGAGCATCTACAGGTGGTACAGGAAAATACCCGCCTTTAACAACTGGTCTGTGACCCATATTACCATCTTCATAATCTTTACCGCTATTCCAACATGCTTCTGTTGAATCTACTTTAAAAAAACAACTACCTATTTTATCTTCAAATTTTACATCATCAAAAACAAAAAATTCATTTTCTGGGCCGAAGTATGCTGTATCAGCAATACCAGATTCTGTTAGATATTTTTCTGCTTTTTTTGCAATCCCACGAGGATCTTTTTCATACGTAGATCCATCAGTTGGCTCAATTACATCGCATGTAACATTAATCGTTGGTTCATCATAGAAAGGATCAGCAAAAGCTGTGCTTGTATCTGGCATAAGAATCATATCTGATTCATTAATGTCTTTCCAACCAGCTATTGAAGAACCATCAAACATTTTACCTTCATCACAATCAGTAACAATGCCATCATCTGTAGCTGTTACTGTGACGTGCTGTTCTTTCCCTTGAGTATTAGTAAATCTGTAATCAATGAATTTGGCTTCTTTTTCATCAACCAATTTCTTTATATCATTCGCGCTCATTTTATTCCTCACTAGTGTTTTTATTCGCATATATCTTTATGCATTTATCATGCCAGTAAATAACACTATAAATCTATATCAATGCACAAAATATAACATATATTGCACAATAAAAGAGCAAATAATGCATTAAATACATGCATAAGCACCATTATAATGCATTAAATAAAAGGACTATAAGTGATATTATTATTGAAAATACTTATGTGTTACGTGTATATGCAAGTATAATTTCAATATTCACTGGGGACTAAATTGACACAACACAACATGGAAGAACTCGTATCACTTTGTAAAAGGAGAGGCTTCATATTTCAATCTAGTGAAATTTATGGTGGAATGCAAGGTCTATATGATTATGGCCCTCTTGGTGTTGAATTAAAAAACAATCTTAAATCCTCTTGGTGGAAATCCATTGTATATGATAGAGATGATATCGAAGGATTAGATGCATCAATTTTAACACATCAGGATGTTCTCAAATATTCCGGACATGAGGATACTTTTACAGATCCCATGATAGATTGTAAAAAATGTAAATCACGCTGGAGAGAAGATCAAGTTAAGGATAATTGTCCTAAATGCGGTTCTAATGAACTTACTGACGCAAGGCCTTTTAATTTAATGTTTAAAACAAATGTTGGACCTGTTAGTGATGAAACTTCTACTGCATATCTAAGGCCTGAGACAGCACAACAAATATATATAAATTTTAAAAACGTAGTTGATTCGACATCAAGGTCTCTACCTTTTGGGATAGCACAGATAGGAAAATCTTTTAGAAATGAGATTACACCAAGAAACTTTATTTTTAGAGTTCGCGAGTTTGAACAAATGGAATTAGAATTTTTTGTCACCCCTGGTGAAGATGATAAATGGCATAAAGAATGGGTCGATCAAAGAATACAATGGTGGGTTAATCAGGGTATACCTGTTGATAAATTAAAACTTCTTGATGTGGTTGGAGATGAACTGGCACATTATTCTAAAGCGACTATTGATATTATGTATAAATTTCCTCATGGAGAAGAAGAACTAGAAGGCATAGCTAACAGAACAGATTATGATCTTGGCTCTCATACAAAAAATCAGAATGATTTAAATATCACTGCAGATGTTAAATATAATAACTCCTCTAACGCAAGACTTGCGATACAAAATGAAAATAAGGAATGGATCGTTCCTTATGTTATAGAACCTTCAGCAGGTGTTGATAGAGGTGTGCTTGCTGTTCTAAATGAAGCATATACGATTGAAAATTTAGGTGATAACAAAAAACGCACATTACTAAAACTTAAAAAGCATTTAGCCCCTATAAAAGCAGCAGTTATACCTTTGAAGAGAAATAATAATGATTTAGTTAAAATTGCTCACTCTATAAAAAAATCATTACAACAACATCAGATTGGAAGAGTTGTTGTGGAAAATACTGGCAATATTGGAAAAAGTTATAGAAAACACGATGAAATAGGCACTCCTCTATGCATAACGGTAGACTTTGATTCGATTGAAAACAATACTCTTACAATAAGAGATAGAGATTCCATGAAACAAGAAACTATTCAACTTAAAGATGTTGAGCAATATTTTATTGAGTATTTTTTAGATGGTAGAAAATAAATTTATTATTTTAGACAGAGATGGAGTTATAAATTATGATTCTTCCTCTTATATTAAAAATCCTAATGAATGGACTCCAATACCACGCAGTCTAGACGCAATATCTTTATTATCAAAGAATCATTACAAGATTATATTAATTTCTAATCAAGCAGGAATCAGCAAAGGAATTATAGATTACAACGACCATATTCAGATACATGAAAAATTAGTTTCACTTTGTTCTTATAGTGGAGGAAGTATATTCTCTACCTTTTACTGCTACGATCATCCTGACTCTAATTCAAAATACAGAAAACCTAAACCAGGAATGTACTTGGATATTGCAGACCGGCTAAATATTAATTTAGCCAATATCTTTGCAATAGGTGATTCACCTAGAGATATGAGCGCAGCACTAGCCTCTGGCTGTAAACCATTAGGCGTTATGACTGGTAACGGAGAAAAAATTAAAGAACAAATGCCGGACATTGATTTATTTAATGATCTATTCGATGCTGCACAATTTGTTATAGACTATGATAAGCAATATATTCTTAATATTTAAATCACTTCTTTTTTGGATTAATTTAGTTATATCTGTTCTTTTATTTGGCCCCATTGCTTTTCTATCAGGACTACTATCATATAGGGTTTGCCTTTATTTGAGTAAATGCTGGTGTAAATATAATTTATTTTTTTTAAAATATTTATGTTTATTAAGTTCTGAGTTTGATGTGTCAAAACTAAATACACATAAAATATTAATATCTCGACACCAGTCAGCATGGGAAACATTATTTTTTGCCGCTCACGTAGAGGAGCCTATTTTTATTCTCAAAAAAGAACTTCTAATGATACCTCTCTTTGGTTGGTGCCTTTACTTATTAAAAAATATATCTATTGATAGATCAGATGGAGTAACCTCGTTAAAAAAAATCATAAAATCTTGTAATAAACATATTAAAAAAGGTAAGACAGTAATTATTTTCCCCGAGGGGACAAGGACGTCATATAATAAAACTACTAAAATTAAAAAAGGTATTCTTAAACTTCTTGATTCCGTACAAAATACATCTTTGGTCATAAATCATGATGCTGGTAAATATTGGAATAAAAATTCATATATTATTAAACCTGGTAACATAAAAATTAGTACTTTATCTCTAAAATATAATGCAAATACCTCTAAACTCAAAGAGACTATAGAACTACATTTTAATTCATGATTTTTTATATTAAGGAGCAGGGTTTGGTTGTGACAGATGAACTTCATTAATCTCCTCTAGAATATCATCACTCATTCTTGTATTGATAGAATCAATATTTTCTTTTAACTGTCCCATTGTTGTAGCACCAATAATGTTTGATGTAACAAATGGTCTAGTGTTAACAAACGCTAAAGCGAGATGAGTCAAAGACATGTCATATTTTTTTGCAATCTTTGAGTATTTTCTAACTGCATGCAAGCATTCTTCATTACTGTATCTAGTGAACCAATCACCAAATAATCCTAATCTCGAATTTCCTTCAGTTTTTTCAATATATTTACCAGTTAATTGACCAAAGCCGAGTGGGGAGTATGCTAAAAGTCCAACATTCTCATGATGAGATATTTCTGCTAATCCAACTTCGTATATTCTATTGAGTAAAGAATAAGGATTTTGAATACTTACAATTCTTTCTAAACCTTTCTCTTTAGCAATTTCTAGATATTTATTTGTACCCCATGGAGTTTCATTTGATATTCCGATATATCGAACCTTTCCGGCTTTTACTAAACCTGACAAAGTTTCTAATGTTTCATCTATAGGCACTCCTATTTCGTTAGAGTATTCATATCCAAGTTTTCCAAAGAAATTTGTGTTTCTTTCAGGCCAATGTACTTGATAAAGATCAATATATTCAGTCTTTAATCTTTTAAGAGAACTATCTATTGCTTGTGTAATATGTTTTTTTGTTAATCGCGACCCACTTCGTAAATATTCCATTCCAGGACCAGCTACTTTAGTGGCAATATGTATATCACTTCTGTCTTTTCTTTTAGCTAGCCATGTGCCAATTATTTCTTCAGTCTTTCCTTGCGTCTCCTCTCTAGGAGGTATTGCATACATTTCAGCTGTATCAATAAAATTTACACCTTCAGAGAGAGCATAATCTAGTTGTTCATGAGCATCTCTCTCATTGTTTTGTTCACCATATGTCATAGTGCCGAGACAAATTAAACTAACTTCTAGTCCTGTATTACCAAGTTTTTTATATTTCATATTTATAAATTAACTCCTGCCGTACATATCATCATATCTCACAATGTCTTCTTCAGATACTTTTTCACCAGTCTGTACTTCTATAATTTCTAAGTCAATATTTTCTTTATTCATTAACTTATGCTTATCCCCCTTTTTTATATAAGTAGATTCATCTTTTTTTATTTTATATATTTTACCATTTTGCTTAATAGTTGCGATACCGCTAAGCACAATCCAGTGCTCATTTCTATATTTATGTGACTGATAGGATAATTCTGACTTAGGTTTGACTGTTATTTTTTTTATTTTATTTTTTCTTTCTTCAATAATTAAATCAAACCAACCCCAAGGTCTATAAATCTTTGAATGTTCTTTAAGAATATTTTTATGTAACTTTTTTAGTTTTTTTATTAAATCTCTCATAGATGTATGATTATTTTTATTTGCTATAAGTAAGGCATCTTTTGTATCAATAATTATTAAATCTTCAACACCTAAAAGTGAGATATTACGTGTTGTAGATATTGCTAAGATATTTTTTGAATCATTTTCTACAACATCTCCTTCTAAAATATTATTCATATTGTTTTTTTTATAAATATTTTCGAGAGATTTATGTTCACCTAAATCAAACCATATAGATTTCATCTGAATCATTTTAATATTTAGATTTATAGAATTGGCATTTTCCATAACTGAAAAATCTATAGAATCACTTGGGCTGTTACAAAAATCCTTATTATTTGGACGCTCAAATAAATTATCAGCTATTTTCTTTTTCCATGATTTTTCCAAACATTGATACATTTTATTATTAACTTTACTAATTGCAGATAGCCAAGTTTTTGAATTTAATATAAATATCCCAGCATTCCATAAACAATTATTTTTTTTAATCATTTGCATTGCTATTTTCTCACTAGGTTTTTCTTTAAAGGATATTACATTCTTGATTTTCTTATTTCCTTCAAAACATATATATCCATACGAGCTACTTGGATTATTTGGTCTAATACCGATAGTGAATATAGTATCTATCTCTAAATTCTTAATAGCTGTG
>ERZ1046876.1965-NODE-1965-length-12790-cov-4.848449_pt1 | contig 12790 bp, 13 predicted proteins | sample MGYA00383094_ERZ1046876 | MGnify/ENA primary metagenome ERZ1046876 (study PRJEB29581, sample SAMEA5548364) | metagenome | biome: marine; feature: coastal; material: water | depth 50 m | study: Short-term variability in the microbial, nano- and picoplankton...
GCAATAATAATAAGATCAGCTTCATTTATATTTTGATCAATTTCAGTTGATGAGGAATCGAGAACGCCCGATTCAACTAGTCCTTGTAAAGAATTACCACCAGCTCTTCCAATGCCAATTATTTTATTAAATAAGCTTAATTCTCGAGCTTTAAGAGCAATTGAGCCGCCTATTAGTCCGAGACCAAAAATATATAAATTTTTCATTAGTGAAAGTTTGGTAAAAAGGAAAATTGTATCACGCTATTTAGCTTGTTGCTTCTTGCCAGGCTCCCTCAATCATTAATTCATAAGGTTTAAAGTTTGTTTTATATTTCATTTTTTGACTTTCATAAATCCAATAACCAAGATATAGAAAAGGTAAGTTTTCTTTTTTACATAATTCGAGAAGCCAAATAATAGAAATTGTTCCAAGGCTTAATTTATTATTATTACAATTATAGAAAGTGTAGACAGCTGAAATTCCATCTTTAATAAAGTCAATAATTGAAACTATTTTAAGTTCATTATTGAATCTAAATTCAACAATTTTTGAATTAACATTACTTTTAATTAAAAAATCATTGTAGTCAGCTACATCATCTTCATCTTCATTATCATTTCGATGTCTTCTATTTTGATATTGAATATACAATTCATAATGTTCTTCATCAAAAGTTAGCGGTAAAATTTTTACTGTAAGTTTATTTAGATATTTTTTTGCTCTTTTTTGAGATTTACTTAGAATAAAATTCTTAGCTAACAATCTTATAGGAATACAGGCATTACAATTTTTACAGTTAGGTTTGTAGACATATTGCCCGCTTCTTCTAAATCCTTTATTTATGAGGTTATTAAAGTTTTCACTATTAATTCTTTTATAGGGAGTTGCAACAATAGATTGAGCATCTTGGCCATCAATATAGCCACAGGAGTATTTTGTTGTGACATAAAATTGAATTTCTTTTAAAACTTTTTTTTCAAAATAACTCATAGTTATTCAAATTAGATAAATATTTATTTAATTAATTAAAATAATACTAGAATTTTTTTTTAATAGGTATAAAGTTAATAATGTAAGTTTTTTTTATTTGATTTAATTTTTTAGAGAAAGGAGATCGATTTTAAAGTTTATCAAGTCAGTAAATACAATTTCATTTAAAAATTTTTAATTAAAGGAGTAGTATGGACTTCAAAGAACTTAAGAATAGACATCAAGCTTTAAAAGATATTGTTAAGCAAGCTTATAAAAATTATGTACCTGACGCTAAAGTAAGGTTATATAAAAAAGAAAAATTAAGAATAAAAACACTTTTAGATAAGGAAAAACAAACAACTCATTAATATATAAAAATAAAAAAGCCGGCTAAGCCGGCTTTTTTATTTAAATTTGTGTGTTTACAATTTAAAGCTTATTCAATATATAAGATATAAGTTAAAATAAGCAATTAGAATTTCTATTAATTAGGTTTTAGGCGGTGATAAAATTATGCAAGACGTTACAAAAAAGAATTTTTCTGAGCATCTTGAAATAATTAGTACGTTATTAGAGTCTGGTTCTGATTCGATTAAATTATTTGGAGAATTATTAGCTAATTGTTTACAACAAAATGGCACTATTTTTTGGTGTGGAAATGGAGGTAGCGCATCTGATAGTCAGCATTTAGCAGCAGAATTGGTAGGACGATTTAAGAAAGATCGACGTGCTTTAAAATCTATAGCATTAACAACTGACAGTTCAATTTTAACTAGTGTAGCTAATGATTATGGTTTTGAAGATATTTTTTCACGCCAACTTGATGCTTTAGGTTCATCGGGCGACATTTTAGTTGGAATTACAACTTCGGGTAATAGTGAAAATATTTTGAAAGCTCTTCAGGCCGCTAAAAATTTAGGCATTATTTCTATTTTACTTACAGGAAAAGATGGAGGAAAAGCAAAACAAATTGCAGATCATTCGCTTGTAGTTGGATCCGATTCTACTGCAAGAATTCAGGAAGCACATATATTAATTGGCCATATTTTGTGTGACCTAATTGAAGAGAAACTCCAGCTTGTTTAAAAAAATAGCATGACGATTTTAGTAACAGGAGCTGCCGGCTTTATTGGATCAAACTTTGTTTTGGATTGGCTTGATAATAATGATGAAAATATTGTTTCTTTAGATGACCTAACTTATGCGGGCAATTTAGACAATTTATCTTCTTTATCAAAAGATAATAGACATTTTTTTATTAAAGGGGATATTGGTAACTCTGAACTTATTTCTTCAATTTTTGAAAAATATAGCCCAAGAGCTATAATAAATTTTGCTGCTGAAAGTCATGTAGATAGATCTATATCTACTCCTGAAAATTTTATAAAAACAAATATTTTAGGTACGTTTAGACTTTTACAAAGCACTCTTTTATATTGGGAAGCGCTTCAAAAGAAACAAAAAGAAGAATTTCGTTTTATTCATATATCTACAGATGAAGTTTATGGAGATTTAGATGCAAAATCCTCTCGATTTACTGAAGAAAATAAATATATTCCAAATAGCCCATATAGTGCAAGTAAGGCAGCTAGTGATCATCTAGTAAGGGCTTGGCATAAAACATATAAATTACCAGTAATAACTACTAATTGTTCAAATAATTATGGCTGTTTTCAATTCCCAGAAAAATTAATCCCTTTGTGTATTATTAATGCAATAAATGACAAAGCTCTACCATTATATGGCGACGGAAAGCAGATTAGAGATTGGTTGTATGTTAAAGACCATTGTGATGCTATTAGATTAGTTCTTCAAAATGGATCAGTAGGAGAAAGTTATAATATTGGAGCTAATGTAGAGAGAACTAACATTGAAGTTGTTAAATTGATATGTAAATTATTAGATGATATTAAGCCTAGAATTGATAAAGAATCTTATGTAAAACAAATTTCGTTTGTAAAAGATCGTCAAGGCCATGATCGACGTTATGCAATTGATTCTTCAAAAATTCAAAAAGAACTTGGTTGGCAGCCTAAAGAAACTTTTAATTCAGGAATAACTAAAACTATAAAATGGTATCTTGATCATAACAAGTGGGTAACAAATGTTATTAGTGGCGATTATAAAAAATGGATTGATAAATAGTATTTATGAAAATACTTCTTACTGGTATAAATGGACAATTAGGTCATTATATAAATCAAAAACTATCATCTATTTATGAGGTTTTTGCTTTAACTCATGAAAGTTTTGACTTAACTAATAAAATTCAGATGGAAAAAGTAATTGATGATATAAAGCCTGATTTAATAATAAATCCTGCTGCATACACATATGTAGATAATGCTGAAAAAGAATCAGAGCTTGTTTTTAAGACAAATTATAAGGCACCAGAATTTTTGGCTATAAAAACAAAAGAACTTGATATTCCATTAATACATTTTTCAACTGATTATATTTTTGATGGTTTAAAAAGGGAGCCATATTTTGAAGATGATAAAGCTAATCCAAAATCAATTTATGGAAAATCAAAATATGATGCAGATATCATAATTCAAAAAAATAATGCACAGCATATTATTATAAGAACAAGTTGGGTATATAGCCTAAGAGGAAAAAATTTTTTAACAACAATTCTAGATATGGCTAAGTTTAAAAACTCTTTTAGTATTGTTTCTGATCAAATAGGAACTCCAACTTCGGCATCTTTTATTGCAAATACTATATTTGAGATAATAAAAAAATTAGATGAAATTAAGAAAAATAATTTATATGGTATATATAATTTAACAAATCTTGGTCAAGCTAGTTGGTATGATTTTGCTCAGGCTATAATTTATAATGCTAATAAATTAAAATTAGAAATTAAATGTATGCCAGAAAATATTAAACCAATTAAAACTTCTGATTTTCCTACTCTAGCTACGAGACCAAAAAATTCTTTACTAAATAATCAAAAAATAATGAAAACCTTTGGAGTAAAATCTCAGGAATGGCAAGATGAGTTGAGATTAGTTATGAGTAAAATAGGTCGGGATAGTAAAAATGACAGCTAATATTAAGCGAAAGGGCATTATACTTGCAGGCGGGAATGGTTCGCGACTCTATCCAGTAACAAAAGTTCTTTCAAAACAATTATTGCCAGTATTTGATAAGCCAATGATTTATTACCCATTAGCAACTTTAATGACTGCAAATATTAGAGAAATATTAATTATTTCAACTCCTAAAGATATTTCTCAGTATCAAGATTTACTTGGAAATGGAAGTGCATGGGGGATGAATATTTCATATCAAATTCAATCATCACCAGATGGTTTGGCACAAGCATTTATTTTAGCTGAAGATTTTATTGGTAATGATTTATCTACTTTAATTTTAGGAGATAATATATTTTACGGTCATGAAATAAGTAATCTTCTTTTAAAAGCATCAAATAATAAAAATGCTACTATATTTGCTTATCATGTCGAAGATCCTGGAAGATATGGAGTAGTTGAATTTAATGATAATAATAAAGCAATTTCAATTGAAGAAAAGCCAGAAAAGCCGAAATCTAATTTTGCAGTAACTGGATTATATTTTTATGATAATAATGTAGTTGAATTTGCTAAGAGCCTTAAGCCTTCGAACCGAGGAGAATTGGAAATAACCGATTTAAATCAAATTTATATGAATCAAAATAAATTAAATGTTGAAATTTTAAATAAAGATTTTTCTTGGTTTGATTCAGGAACCTATGAATCCCTTCTTGAAGTAAATGAATTTGTAGCTGATTTACAAAGCCGTTTAGGAAAAAAAATTTCATGTATTGAAGAGATAGCTTTCCGTAAAGGTTGGATATCTAGGGAGCATTTATTAATTTTAGCTAAAGAAATACATAATAAAGATTATTGTAAATACTTGAAAGATTTAAAGGATTAAATGAAATATACACAACTAGAGATTCCTGAAATTTTATTGCTTAAACCTAATATTTTTGAAGATGAAAGAGGGTTCTTTTATGAAGGATTCAATCAAAATAAATTTGATCAAGTAATTGGAAAGAAAATTTTTTTTGTACAAGATAATTATTCAAAATCAAAGAAAAATACTTTAAGAGGTTTACATTATCAGCTACCTCCAATGGCTCAAGGTAAATTAATCACTGTTTTACAGGGAGAAATATTTGATGTTGTTGTAGATCTAAGAAAAAAATCATCAACATTTGGAGCTTATATTTATCAAAAATTAGATGCATTAACTAAAGAACAACTCTGGATTCCAGAAGGATTTGCCCATGGGTTTTTAGTTACATCTGATTTTGCAGAGGTTATGTATAAAACAACCAATTTTTATCACCCAGACTCAGAAAGATCTATTATTTGGAACGACCCTAATTTGGCTATTAATTGGCCAGAACAGAGCGGTATTCAATTATCAGAAAAAGATAAAAAAGCACCCACTTTTTTAGATGCAGATTATTTCATCAATCTTTAATTTTTCTATATCTATTTAGTTGACGAATTTCTTTATCAAAGGTATTCTACTTATGTTGTTCAAAAATGAACAAGTTCAAAAATGAACAATAGTTAAGTATATGATAAATATAAGTTTATGTAATTTCATAGATATGTTGCGTTTATCGCGGACAGGGCGGTAGCGTTAATGAATTCTTCTAAAAAATTAAAAACATTAAATCCTGATTTACATTTTAAACTACTTAAAACAATAGAAAATAAGCCGTCTATATCTCAGCGTGAATTGGCAAAAGAATTAGGTGTTAGTTTGGGAAGTATCAATTATTGTTTAAAAGCGCTTATGAAAATCGGTCATATTAAATTGGCTAATTTTAATTCAAATCCAAATAAATTAGGGTATTTATATTTACTTACAAAAAAAGGCTTAACAGAGAAAACTGTTCTGACAGTTGGGTTTTTGAATAGAAAGAAGCTAGAATATGAAGCACTTAAAAAAGAAATTGAATCAATACAGAAAACTCTATGAAATGATTAAATTTATTATTTATGAATAAAATTACAAATATTACCCCAGTAATTTTGTGTGGCGGAACAGGATCAAGACTTTGGCCTTTATCAAGATCTTCTTATCCAAAACAATTTATAACATTAACAGATTCAGAGAGTTTATTTCAGAAAGCTATTAGTCGTATAAGTAACTTTAAAAATCCGAGTTTTAATATCAATGACCCCTTGGTGGTAATGAATGAGGAGCATAGATTTATTGCACTTGAGCAATTAAACGAATTAAATTTTACTTCAGCTAAATTATTACTTGAGCCTGTTGGTAAAAATACCGCACCTGCTCTTACAATAGCTGCAATGCAAGTTATTGAGGATCAAGAAGACTCAATTTTAGTTGTTATTCCAGCAGATCAAATTATTCCTGATTCAAATGTATTTTTAGAGGCTTTGAATAACTCTATTGATGCTGCGAATGAAGAAAAAATTGTAATAATGGGTTTAGTCCCAGATAGGGCTGAAACGGGATATGGTTATATTAAATATAATCAAAAAAAAGGAAATTTTGATGAATTTGATGTTATTCAATTTGTAGAGAAACCATCTAAAGATAAAGCAAAAGAGTATTTTGAATCTAAAGATTACTTATGGAATAGTGGTATGTTTGTAGTTAGAGCTAACTTTTGGTTAGAAACTATAAAATCTTTAAGATTAGATATCTTTAAAGAAACTTTTAATGCCTTTCAGGGTATGACAAAAGATAATAATTTTATTAGGCCAAATAAACAAATTTTTTCTAAAATACCTAGTGAGTCAATTGATTATGCAGTAATCGAGAAGTGTAATGCTGCCAATATACCTCTTAAGGTAGTTCCATTAGAAACAAGTTGGAATGATTTAGGATCTTGGGATTCATTATGGTCTTTTGAAGATAAAAATGAAAAAGGTAATGTTATGCAAGGGGATATAATTGCTGAAGATACAAAAAACTCAATAATACATTCTTCACATAGGCTTGTTGGAGCAGTTGGTATGGAAAACGTTGCAATTATAGAAACTGCTGATGCTGTTTTAGTTGCTAATCGAAAAAATAGTCAAGGCGTAAAAGATATAGTTAGAAAGCTCACCAGCCAAAAAAGATCAGAAGGAATTCATCACTCAAAAGTTCATCGTCCATGGGGTTGGTATATGACAGTTGATGAAGGAGCGAACTTTAAAGTTAAGAGAATCCAGGTAAATCCAGGCGCTAGTTTAAGTTTACAAAAACATTCAAAAAGAGCTGAACATTGGGTTGTTGTAAAAGGAACAGCTAAAGTTACAAAAGGAGATAAGGATATGATTTTAAAGGAAAATGAATCAACATTTATTCCATTAGGAGAATTACATCGATTATCAAATCCTAAGAAAATTCCTTTAGAAATAATTGAAGTGCAATCTGGAAATTATTTAGGTGAAGATGACATAGAAAGAATCGACGATAATTATGGAAGGGGGAGCAAAAATGACTAAAGTTGCATTAATAACTGGGGTAACAGGACAGGACGGAGCATACCTTTCCGAATTTTTATTAGATAAAGGTTATGAGGTGCATGGAATTAAGCGTCGAAGTTCATCCTTTAATACTCAAAGAATTGATCATTTATTTCATGATTTACATGAAAAAGGTAGGCCATTTTATTTGCATCATGGAGATATGACTGACTCATTAAGCCTTACTCAAATCATTCAAAAAGTAAAACCAAATGAGATTTATAATTTAGCTGCTCAAAGTCATGTAGCAGTATCATTTGAGGAACCTGAATATACTGCAAATTCAGATGCTTTAGGCCCTCTTAGAATACTTGAAGCAATTCGCACTTTAGGTTTGGAAAAAAAGACAAAATTTTATCAAGCTTCAACATCGGAATTGTATGGTTTAGTTCAAGAAACACCCCAAAAAGAAACAACCCCTTTTTACCCTAGAAGCCCTTATGCGGCTGCTAAGTTATATGCGCATTGGATAACAATAAATTATCGTGAGGCTTATGGTATTTTTGCTTGTAACGGTATTTTATTTAATCATGAAAGTCCAATTCGTGGTGAAACATTTGTAACTCGAAAAATAACAAGAGCTTTGGCTAGAATTAAATTAGGACTACAAGATTGTTTGTATCTTGGAAATATGAATGCATTACGTGATTGGGGGCATGCAAAAGATTATGTTGAAATGCAATGGTTAATGCTTCAACAAAAAGAACCTGAAGATTTTGTTATAGCAACAGGATCACAGTATAGCGTCCGTGATTTTGTAAATGCAGCCTCAAAGGAATTAGATATTAAAATAAACTGGAAGGGTAAAGGTAAGGATGAAAAAGGCTATGATGCATCTGGAAAAATAATAATTGCTGTTGACCCTAGATATTATAGCCTACTGAGGTTGAAACGCTTTTAGGAGATGCGTCAAAAGCAAAGAAGAAGTTAGGTTGGACTCCAAAAATAAATTTTAATTCTTTAGTTTCTGAGATGGTTCAAGCTGATTTAAATTCTGCTGAGCGAGATGAACTGACAAAAAAACATGGTTACAAAACACCAAACTATAACGAGTAATTTTTTATATGCCTAAAAAAATTATATTAGTTACTGGTTCAGGGGGTATGGTGGGTCAAAACTTGCTTGAACATCCAGATATATCCTCATACGAAATTCTTTCCCCGAGATCTAAAGAACTAGACCTCCGTAACTTTGAGAGAGTAGAAAATTTTCTTTTAAAATATAAACCTGAAATGATTATTCATGCCGCTGGAAAAATAGGTGGTATTCAGGCAAATATGAGAGAGCCTATAAGCTTTTTAGTCGATAATTTAGATATGGGTAGAAATATTGTAATGGGCGCCTATAAAACAGGGATAAAAAAATTAATTAATATTGGTAGTTCTTGTATGTATCCGGCTAATATATCTAAACCTCTTAAGGAAGATATGCTTTTATCAGGTAAGTTAGAGGAAACAAATGAGGGATATGCAATTGCAAAATTAACTACAACACGATTATGTGATTATGTATCAAGAGAAGATAGCAGTTTTATGTATAAAACTTTAATCCCATGTAATCTTTATGGAAGGTTTGATAAATTTAAAACTGATTATTCACATTTAGTTGCAGCAATAATTCATAAGGTTTATCAAGCAAAAGAAATGAATGCAAATGAAGTTGAGGTATGGGGTGACGGAATGGCACGAAGAGAATTTATGTATGCAGGTGATTTAGCTGAAGCAATAATATGGGCAATTAATCATTTTGACAAACTTCCTAAATGTATGAATATTGGATTGGGTACTGATATGACAATCAATGAATACTATACAGCTGTAGCGAAAGTCATTGATTTTAATGGAAATTTTACCCATGACAAAACTAAGCCAGTTGGGATGATTCGTAAGTTAGTTAATACAGACCTTCAAACTAAGCTAGGGTGGAGACCAAAGACAAGTCTTGAAGTTGGGCTTCAAAAAACATATGAATTTTATTTAAAAGAGATAGCAAAATGACTTTTAAATACCCACTAGCAACAGCCACTTGGGATCAAAAAGAAATTGATGCAATGCAGAAAGTTATTGCATCAGGAAATTTCACTATGGGTGAAAAAGTAAGTTTATTTGAAAAAGAGTTTTCAAATTATATTGGTAGTCAAAATGCAGTAATGGTAAATTCAGGATCATCTGCAAATTTATTAATGATTGCTACACTTTTTTACACCAAAAATCCTAAATTAAAATTAAAAAGAGGAGATGAGGTTATTGTACCTGCAGTATCTTGGAGTACTACTTATTATCCTCTTTATCAATACGGTTTAAAAATTAAATTTGTTGATATAGATATTGAAACACTTAATTATGATTTAGTTCAATTAGAGTCAGCAATTTCAAATAAAACACGCGTAGTCCTTGCTGTTAATTTACTTGGTAATCCTAATGATTTTGATTTTATTAATAACATAATAAAAGATAAAGATATTATTTTATTAGAAGATAATTGCGAATCAATGGGCGCAACATTTAATGATAAAAAGACAGGTACTATTGGTGTAATGGGAACATTTAGTTCGTTTTATAGTCATCATATTTCAACGATGGAGGGCGGAACAATAGTTACAAATGATGAAGAGTTACATCAAATACTTATCTCTCTAAGATCTCATGGATGGACACGCGACCTGCCAGTTAAAAATTTAATTTGTGATGATAAAAGTGAGGATTTACTCGAAGAGTCTTTCCGGTTTGTTTTGCCTGGCTATAATGTGCGACCTTTGGAGCTTGAAGGAGCATTAGGCGTTGAACAGATTAAAAAATTACCTATGATCATTTCTGAGCGCCGTAAAAATGCTAGATTATTTGTAGAAACTTTATCGAACTATCCTGATTTACTAATCCAAAAAGAAGTTGGAATGAGTAGTTGGTTTGGTTTTAGCATTATTATTAGGCCGGGCAGTTCTTTAATAAGAAAAGAGTTAGTTAATAAGTTAAATAATTTAGGATTTGAAATTAGACCAATTGTAACTGGTAATTTTCTTAAAAATGAAGTTATCAAATTCTTTGATTATGAAGTTCATGGCAATTTAAAAAATGCCGAATATCTTGATAAACATGGATTGTTTATTGGTAATCAGCATTACCCAATCAGTAATGCATTCGAAGCTTTATCAACATTAAAAATTTAACAAAAAATATTTCTCATATTGATGACGTTATTTTTCGATCTGAAAAGATTGTTAAATCAATCGGTAGTGCCATACTTTCTGATGGACGATCGCTGTCTCAATCACTCACAATTGATGGTATACCTTATTGGGATGTTTTTGCATCTGAATTAGCAAGTCGTTATATACCATCTGCCTTTGGTAAATGTAGTTACAGTGAATTAATAACACAATTAACTAAACCTATCCTTGTTAAGTCAAAATACTTTATTAGAGACCTTGCACACCTTTACAAAAATAGTGATGGATATACTGGAAAATCTTTATCTAATAGAATTCTCTGTCTTGAATTCATGCCTCAGCAGAGTCGTGATGTAATGCAACCGGTTGTTCGTTATCTTGCTGACCAAAAGGATGTGCAAATAATGTCACTTAGAGATAGAAAATGGTCAACTGTTGAGGGCACTTTAAATTCTAATGAATTGCGCAGAACAATATGGGATTTTTGGAATGATGAGTTAAGTATGAAGACAAGTGTTTTAAATAGACAATTAAAGTCGATTAAGAAAAACCTTATTAACTCAAAAGCTTTGGAAAAAATTATTGATACTAGCGCGCCGGGCTTTAAAAAAAGTATTCAGAGAGCCCTGAATAGATTATTTATTGGTGAATTTTCGACATTAATTAGGCAAGGTGTAATTTCTAAATTTATTCTTGAAAAACATCGCCCAACCTTAGTAATTGCAACTGATATTCATGACCCACGAACTAGAATTTATATGTTGCAATGTAAGCACTTAAATATTCCTTGTTTAGCTCTACAACATGGATTGACTAATTCCGCTGGAATTGAATGGCGTTTTTTTCCAGCAGATCGAGTGGCTGTGTGGGGAAAACATTTTAAAGAGACTTTGATCTCCCATGGTATTGCTTCTGATAAAATAGTTGTGACTGGTGCGCCACGAAGTGATAGCTTATTTAATTCTAGTGATTTTGAAGCTAAATCTATAAAGAAGGAACTCGGTATCCCTGAAAATGCCCGCATAATATTACTTGCTTCTACTTTTATATTGGGAAGTTATAATAAATTTAATAATGATGCTGAGCTTCTTGAGGTAATGAAAAGAGCAGTTTTTGATTCCGTAGACAGTTTTGAAAATGTCTATCTTATTGTCAAACCACACCCTGAAGAGAATCAAAATGAAACAAAGTCATTTGCATCAAATAATCCTAATATTATTTTTGTTGATCAAAAGCAAGATATTCGTCCTCTAACTAAAATATGTGATTGCTTTGTTTGTTTCGGATCAACGACGGCTATGGACGCAATATTATTAGACAAGCTTGTTGTTTGTCCTGCTTTTCCTGGTTGGGTATGGAGCAATACTTGCATCGATACCGGTGTTGTTTATACTCCAGTTTCTCCTGAGGAGATTCTTGATATTTTTAGACTTGTTTCAATATCTAATCATACAGTTTTGATCGATAAGCATAAGCATACTCGTGAAAAGTTAGTTTCTAATTGGTTATATCGTCATGATGGTATGTGTGCAGAAAGAATTGGAAATCTTGCTCTTAACATGCGTTCAAGGCATAAAAAAATAAAGGGAGTTTGTAGCTCAATTAATTAATGAATTTTTGTATAAAATTCACAGAAAATTTTTATAAAGATTACATAATATGAAATTAAAAAATTGTCGAATTTGTAATGGTAACAATCTCACAGATTATCTAAACTTAGGTTTGACGCCAGCAGCTGATGCTTTTATTAAAGAAGAACATAAACATTTAGATGACCAAGTTTATCCTTTAGAAGTTTGTCTTTGTAATGATTGTGGTATTTCACAGTTGAATTTTACAGTTGATCCAAAAATTTTATATCAAAATGATTATCCATACGAATCATCTATCACAAAAACAGGGCAACTCCATTGGGACCAATTTGCTGAAAGCGTTGTTCAAAGAGCTGAATTAAGTTCTGATGATTTGGTAATTGATATAGGAAGTAATGTAGGTGTTTTATTGAGCGCTTTTCAAAAAAGAGGATGTAAGGTATTAGGCATTGAGCCATCAAAACATATAGCTGAATGCGCCAATCAGAATGGAGTTGAAACAATAAATGATTTTATTTCACTTGATTTAGCAGAAAAAATTGTGTCGAATAAAGGTGAGGCACCTCTTATTAATATAACAAATGTTT
>ERZ1046876.1967-NODE-1967-length-12781-cov-4.395097_pt1 | contig 12781 bp, 7 predicted proteins | sample MGYA00383094_ERZ1046876 | MGnify/ENA primary metagenome ERZ1046876 (study PRJEB29581, sample SAMEA5548364) | metagenome | biome: marine; feature: coastal; material: water | depth 50 m | study: Short-term variability in the microbial, nano- and picoplankton...
TGATGGCATTGCGAAAGACATCTTTTTACCTTCAATTGCGAAATAGACGTATAAAAGACCTGCGATGGCTCCGCCAAAATGACCCGCATGAGAAACCCCGCTACCCCGCGACAAGATCAGCCCCAAACCCGCAATCGCCAGAAGAATGAAGAACAGATGTTTCACCTTGATGGTGATCGGGATAGGGAACATTGTTAGAGGCGTATCAGGCCAGAGGCGGGCAAACACCGCAATGAGTCCATACACACCGGCTGAAGCCCCGACCATTAACATTGGAACCGAATTACCGTTCAATCCCCAGGCGATGATGACATGCAAAAGTCCGCCTGCGACTCCTGACAAAAAATAGACTCTGAAAAAACCAGCTTTACCCTGCGATTCTTCAATACTTCGTCCAAAGAGATACAATGCCCAACAATTAAACAGTAAGTGCAGAAGGCTTCCATGAATGAACTGAAAAGTGATCAATTGCCAAAGAAACCCGCGGGATACACCGATTTGGCTGAGGTAAAAATACTGACCCCATACCGAGTTCACTAGAGATGAACTACTGGGCTGGGTAAAAATTTGAAGCAGGAAGACGCCTGCACAGATGACAATGAGTATGACGACCGCCGAAAACTTTGTTTGGGGATGGTATGGGGACTGCATGTATGGCCGGTCATCTAACATTGCTTTGAAAACTACCCAAACAATCGTTGAAATTCAAGCACCAGACAAAAATCTACCCATAATTCGTCCTGTATGTTCGGAATCTTGGTTTCGATACCCCTCATAAGAAGGTTAATTCCCTCTTACGCATTGCCAAAACAACTAATTTCGGATGTGATGGATCTCCAGATGAACCAGTCAGATTCCAACAGAAGAAGACCCCCATCCATCGATTCGCTGTTAAGAAAAACCGATTCGTATCCTATTCCGCGTTTACTCCGAAAAAGACTGATTCAGGACCTTCTCCGTGTTTGGCAACAAGAACATTCTTTGCCCGATACCGACTTTATCGAAGCTGCCATAGGTTCTCATCTTGAAAGTATCGAAAAAGGCCATCTGCAACCGGTCATCAACGCAACGGGAGTGGTGCTGCATACAAATATGGGAAGAGCCCCATTCCACATGGACCTCTGCGTGCATGTGAATCAAAGTCTGATCGGCTACAACAGTCTGGAACTGGACCTCAACACTGGCAAACGCGGCAAGCGTGGCGCTCTAGTCGAAAAAGCGCTGGCGGTCCTGACCGGTTCTGAATCGGCAACTGTAGTCAACAATTGTGCGTCGGCATTGATCCTCATTCTAAGTGCCTGTAAATTAACGAATCGTCGCGAAGTGCTGGTTTCCAGAAGTGAGCTTGTCCAGATCGGTGGTGGATTCCGCATTCCGGAGATCCTTGAATCAGCTGGGCTTCAATTGAAAGAGATCGGAACAACCAACCGCACTCATATCAATGATTACAAGAAATCAATCACTGACGAGACGGCACTCATACTGAAGGTCCATCAAAGCAACTTTTACATGGATGGATTTGTCGAATCAGCTTCGATCAAGGACTTGGCAGAATTAGCCAAAAGCCAGCAAATACCATTTGCAGTCGATTTGGGCAGCGGCGCTTTGATCCACACAGCATCTCATTTTGGGATAGAAGAAGAACCCACTCCGGAATCCATCGTTCAAAAGGGAGCGGACATGGTTTGCTTCAGCGGAGATAAGTTGATGGCAGGCCCTCAAGCAGGGATCATTGTAGGGAAAGAAACATGGATTGAACGCTTGAAATCCAATCCTTTTTTCCGTGCCTTGAGACCAGATAAGATGGCCTTGAGTGCTTTGGAATTCACTGTGCAGAAACATCTCGAATCCAAAAACGACCCCGAGTCGCCCAAGCTTCCAGACCTGCCCGCCTATGAATTGCTGAGCCAATCCAGACAAAACCTTAAAGACCGCGCAGACGCCATATTGAAAGCATCCAACTGCAGGACCGTCGACTTGAACATCATTGAAACAGATTCTGAGGTAGGTGGAGGCACCATGCCTCGAACACGCATGGCTTCGATTGCGATTGAGGTGAATATCCAGAGTATCAAACCGGACACCATTGCCAGATCATTCCGCGAATGCCACCCACCGGTAATCGGCTGTGTGCAACAAGGATCGTTTCGATTGAATCTTCGCACGATCTTTTCTGATCAGGACGAAACCATCTCCGCATGCATCCAACAAATTGAAGAGAAACTCGTCCATCCTTCATCAAAAGAAGCATGAACGAAGCCAAACGATCCATTCCATTCATTGTCGCCACGGCCGGACATGTCGATCATGGCAAGAGCGCCCTGGTCAAAACATTGACGCAGGAGGATCCCGACCGCTTACCCGAGGAAAAACGAAGGGGTATCACGATCGATCTCGGATTTGCTCAATGGTTGCTGCGGGATCCAGAAAACCCGTCCACCCAGTATGACCTGGGAATCGTGGATGTGCCCGGTCACGAAGATTTCGTGAAAAATATGATTTCCGGGGTCGGGGCGGTAGATCTTGGTCTTTTGGTCGTCGCAGCAGATGATGGCTGGATGCCACAGACGGAAGAACATTTTCAAATCCTGGAATACCTGGCTGTACCCAACCTGATCGTGGTCATGACAAAATCGGACCTTGCGGAAGGTGAGGCGGATTTTGTCATGGAAATGATCCGTGAAGAACTGAAGGCAACACGTTTTGAGGAAGCACCCATCATTGCCACTTCTACCAAAACGCATGAAGGATTCGATGCACTGGGAAATGCTGTGTCGGACATACTGAAGAGACAACCCGCTCATCTTGATCTTGGCAAACCACGCCTGCCTGTCGATCGCTGTTTTTCAGTCAAGGGCATGGGCACCGTGGTTACCGGCACGCTGATCGGGGCTCCCTTCACCACCGACCAATCCGTTTGCGTTCAACCAGGAAATCTGCAAACGAAAATCAGATCGATTCAGCACCATCATGCACAGCAGGAGGCAGCCGCACCCGGCATGCGCACAGCTCTCAATTTACCCGGAACCACGCTGCGAAAAGAACACGCGTTTACAAACACATCCGTGGGGCGTGGACAAGTTGTCACCATTGACGGTTTGGGAGAGAACACGACTTGTCTGGATGCCATCATGGAGCGCACCTCACGTTTCGACAAACCCGGTAATCCAATAAACGGTTGCATCAAGAGCGGCACTCGCATCCGAGTGCATATCGGATCAGACAACATTCCAGGCAGGATTCATTTTTCAAATCATGAACCCATGCCTCCTGGAAGCCGAGCAGCTGCCCGCATCCGGCTTGAGCGCCCCATGTTTGCGGTAGAGGGAGATCGATTTGTACTTCGCGATTGGTCACAGCAAGGAACCCTGGGGGGAGGCCGTATTTGGGACGCGGACAGCTCCCACCGAAAACTGAGTCACCTGGAGCAGCAAACATACCTGAACCACTTGTCCGCAAGCTCAGGAGATGCTCACGACTACCTGAGAGCACGACTCGCAAGAGATCATGGCATTCAACTGGACACATTCGCTGCAAAGGGACAGTGGACGGCCAAGCAATTGGCCAGAGAAGCGGCCAAGCTAGTGAAAGCAAAACAGGCCATCAAGCGAAGTGACTGGCTGCTGGATACCAAATGGTGGAACACAAACCTCACCGTCATGGCCGACCATGTGATCCTTTTTCATCAAACACATCCCGACAAGCCGGGAATTCCATTGGAAACACTGCGCAGGGAGTTTGGTACATTGCTTCCTTCACTGGATCTGTTACCCATGGTGCTGCGTGAACTTGGAAAAGAACACGCGATTGAACAAGCTGGAGAATGCCTCTGCCATCAGAGCCACAGTGTGACTCTGCCCGATCGACTGGCACCTCTCGCTGATCAGATCCTGAAGGAACTCTCCCAGACTCCCAACGAACCTCCAGCCCGAAAACACTACGATACATCTCAAGATGCAGGAGACGCCATTCGATGCCTCATCAGAATGAACAAAGTCGTTGAAATCGGGACGGACCTTCTCGTCCTTCAATCGGTGCACGAGGACTATCTTCACAAAATTAAAAACCACCTGACCACTCAGGGCCCTTCCACCGTGAGTTCACTGCGCCAGGTTCTGGAAATCCCTCGACGCATCGCAATCCCTCTCCTGGAAAAGCTTGATAAAGAAGGTCAAACCATACGCGAAGGCGATCTGAGAAAGTGGAAAGCAATTTAAATCCCACGTCTCGAGCGCAATGAGGTTACTTAAAAAGATGCATGCGGAAATCTTTTGTTCATTGCCCGTAGAAAGGATACGTCTCCTCGAGTCTGGCAGGGACAAGACGGAGGGCTTGCCCCCCTTGAGCCGTCATTGACGTCTCAAAGACGGTTCTCGAATCCACACGGTAACGATCGATTCTCACGTGTGTTCTCGTTTTGACCGATGGATCATCGGAATAAATATGAGCAACATAGATTTTGCCCTCGGGTAGAAAATGAAACGGCACGGACAAGGTCCGAGGCTCTCCGCTGTTCATGCAACCGACAAACCAATCTTTACCACTCCTTCGAGCCAACACCGCATAGTCACCAATCGCGCCATGCATGACCTTGGTATCATCCCAAACAGTCGGTACATGATCATAAAATTCCAGTTCCGGCTCATTACCAACCACCCCCTTCTGCCCCCCGGCGCCGCCTTTGCGTCGAGGCGACCCCGGAGGCCTGTCATACCAGTAAAGAAACTGCCAGGGACTATAGAAGCAAACGGCCTTGGCCAGCTGATAGGCATGCGAAGCGTTTCGAATCACTCGATCGTCATAATAGCAAAGGGTGTTGTCCCCTGCTCCGGCCAGCATCCGTGTAAACAGTATGGTCAAGGTTTGCTCATTGGAGGGCGCGGTTTCATCGCCACCAATGCCTTCCTGAGTCATGAAATTCGGATAGGTGCGGCTGTATCCGGTGGGTCGATATTCGTCATGCACGTCCACCATTAACTGGTGATCTGCAGCTTTTCGGATTGCTTCGTGCAGCCAGGTGGTCGCCTTCTGGGTTCCGACGCTCACAAAACCATACTTCAATCCCTTGATACCCCAATCTCGATACAAAGGTAAAAGCTCGTCGAGCTGTCGTTCCAGGGCCCTGCGGTTGACATATAATAAAATACCGATGTCACGTTCCCCGGCATAACGAATCACTTCCGGTAGATCCAGTGGCCCTGGTGAACGCGCAGGATCCAAAGTCACTGTCCGCGCATCGGAAGCTTCACTGTTTTCCGGTCCATACCACCCAGCATCAAACTCCACATATTGGAGTTGATGCTCCACGGCGAAATCCACGCAGGCCTTACCTCCCTGCGTGGTCAACGTTACCTCTCGGATGACTTTACCGGGGCGAATCCAGGAACAGTCCTCAATCGCGTTCGGAGTATTGAGGTTCAAGATCAAATCATTGTTCTCCAGCAATTCACCCGGACTTTGCCCCAGCAGGATCACGCGCCAGGGGCTGACAGCCGGTAGAGAAACGATCACATCGCCACTCAAGTCACTGACGATGGCATGAGGGCGCGTTTCATGTTGACGTAATCTCATCCGTGCATAATCAACCAAACCCGCTTCAGCAATGGCGATGTAACGACCCTCTTGCGTCTTCAAGGTCAATGGCCGTTCCACACCACGCCCCATGGTGTCTATCGTTTTCAAGACATACTTGCCTTGAGCTGAGTACACGCACCAGGCAGCGTGATTATTTTCAAACGCAAATTCCGTAAGCTCTTCGTCAATGTGAATGGCTCCGCTGGTGCCCTGTCGGGGGAGTCGATAACAAAAGGCGACACCCTGATCGTAGCACCGGAAGATGCATTCCAGAATAACGCCACCAGCATCCCTGCGTGAAAGCGACACTTTTAACTGATTGTAGTGATCCTGCACCTGACTACGCTCACCATAAACCGGCTTCCACAGAGCGTTGTGTTCAGTGAACTGAGTGGATTGAACACTTAGATCGTGAGTCAACGCATCGGCATCTGCAAACGCCAGACCAAGACGAGAGGGTTTCACAATGCGTTCACCTCGGTAGGACACTTCATAAACAGGACAATGATCCAGATCCCCCAGCGACCTGAGCTCGAAGTTCAATGAAATATTGCCATCCGGCGATGACAGGGAGGCGCCAGAGAGTTCAACTGCAAACCAACCGGGCAGGCAACAAAGTAAATAAAGCAATATTCTCATTTTATTTGTTTTTTGAAGAGTAGCTAAAATCACTTTTCCTTCAACAGACATTTAAGTTTCCAGAAGCAAGAACACCCGTGCTAAAGACTGCCTTGAGATCAAAGGCTCGAGCGATACCAGAAGGCTGCGCAAAGAAATGCACCCTTCAATGGAATATCATCTTTTGCTTAACCTCAATAACAAGCATTCCTTGAAGGATTTGATAAAAAAAAACCTGCAATCATCCGAGGATGACAACAGGTGCATTTTTTAAGGAAACTCGAGATGCTTCATCTACTTGCTGCCTCTCATCTCCGCCTTCCACGTGTCCGGCTTTTCGGAGATATCACTGTCGTCTTCATAGTGCCTTTGCAATTCAGATAATTGATTTTTCAAATCAAAGCTCAACTGAGCATACTCGTTTCTACCATAGATATTGGTCAATTCATCCGGATCGGTTTCAAGATCATAGAGTTCCCATTCCTCACCAAATTGATAAAAATGCATTAATTTGTAGCGCTCGGTCCGTATCCCATAATGACGCGGCACCATGTGAACACTCGGATATTCGTAGTAGTGGTAGTATATGCTCTTGCGCCAGTTCGCAGGAGTTTTTCCCTGCAGCAGCGGAACGAGTGAGGCACCCTGCATATCTTCGGGAATGGTAGCTCCGGCCATGTCCAGGAAGGTCTGACCGTAATCCAGGTTCTGGATCATCATGGTATTCCGCGAACCGGCCTGAGTCACTCCCGGCCAATACGCAATGAAAGGCATCTTCAGCGATTCCTCATACATCCAGCGCTTGTCGTACCATCCGTGATCTCCGATGTAGAACCCCTGATCGGAGCTGTAGATCACGATTGTGTTTTCGTCCAGATCCAGCTCCTTCAACGTATCTCTCAGACGCCCGATACTTTCATCGACTCCCTTGATACAGCGAAGGTAGTTTTTTGCATAGCGCTGGAATTTCCAGCGTACGAGATCCTTGCCTTCCAGGTCTGCCTCATGAAAAGCAGCATCCTTCGGACCGTAAGCGGCTCTCCATTGACGAAGCTGTTCGGGAGACATGCGCTTCATATTGTGCCAGGCGGACCGATCCTGCCGTTTCTGCGAAGGGGGTTGATTGAACTCAGGAGTCAGGTCTACAAACAGGTCATAATTGAGATCCATGTGCCGATCGATTTCCAGTTCCTGAAAACGTGCTGGAGGCGCGTTATCCTCGTATCGGTCAAAGAGCGTTGCAGGCTCTGGAATGTTCACGTCGTCATACAAATCCAAATGACGCAGAGCAGGCATCCAGTTTCTGTGTGGGGCCTTGTGCTGAACCATCATCACGAACGGACGATCGGCATCACGTTTTTCCTTGAGCCAATCAACGGCAAGATCGGTGACAACATCAGTGCAATACCCATCAACTCGGCGACGTCCGTTTGGAAAAATCATATCAGGATTGTAGTAAAGCCCTTGCCCTGGAAGCACAGCCCAGTCATCGAATCCTTGAGGACGCCCCTTGAGGTGACTCTTGCCGTAAAGAGCAGTTTGATAGCCAGATCCGCGGAGGATCTTGGGGAAAATCTGCTGATTCCAGTCGAAGCTGTTCCCATTGTTCATGAATCCGTTCTTGTGACTGTGTTTGCCTGACAGAATCACGGCTCGACTCGGGCCACAGATGGAATTGGAACAAAAGCTGTTTTCAAAAAGCATCCCTTGAGATGCAAGCTGATCGATATTTGGCGTGGGGTTGACCGATTTCAACCAACCATTGTAGGCACCAATGGCATGAGGGGCATGATCATCGGTGAATACAAAAAGAATATTGGGACGCTTGTCCTGAGCCTGTGAAAGGCAGATAAACAACGTCAAAAACAGAAGTATGTACGGGTTTTTATTTTTCATGATATGACAAAATGTTTGGAGGATTGTTACCATTACTCCTTGAAAAAGCGATTCCAACTTTTTTAAGAAGTATATTTCATTTTGATTGCTTGGGATGATCCCATTTTTATGCAGATTTTTCTGGATGATTCCTCTATCGAGGTTTTTGGCAACCATGGAGAAACGGTCCTGTCCGAGCGCATCTTCCCCTCGCCTGACAATATCTCGATAGAATATTTTCCCAAGGGAGGTGATTCAAAAATCAGCTCGCTGAGGGCCTGGAACCTGAAATCCATCTGGCACCCGTAAAAAGTCTGAAGGATCATTCAGACAGCAATCAAGCCATCTGGGCAAGCTCTTCTTCCACTTCGACAATTTCCCGAATCTGCACCAGGAACCAGGGATCGATCATCGTGAGCTTGTGGATCTCTTCCATGGTAAAACCTGCTCGGTAAGCATGACGGATGAAGAAGATACGTTCCGCGTTAGGAACACTCAGCTTCTGCGTAATGACCTCACGCGGCAGGATATCCAGATCTCCATAAGTGTTTTCACCGAGGCGCCATGGTTTGCCGTCGCCCCCCAGACCTGCACGCCCAATTTCCATTGATCTCAAGCATTTTTGGAGTGACTCTTTGAATGTTCGGCCAATCGCCATCGCTTCTCCAACGGATTTCATCTGAGTCGTAAGCGTCGGATCAGCTTGAGGAAATTTTTCGAATGTAAATCGAGGTATCTTGGTAACGACGTAATCAATAGTTGGCTCGAAACTCGCCGGTGTTACACGCGTGATATCATTTCTGATTTCGTCGAGGGTGTAACCAACAGCCAGTTTGGCCGCAATTTTGGCGATGGGAAAACCTGTTGCCTTGGAAGCAAGAGCAGAGGATCTTGAAACGCGAGGATTCATTTCAATGACCACCAGGCGACCATTCTTTGGATTTACCGCGAACTGAATATTGGAACCACCCGTTTCCACCCCGATCTCACGGATCACGGCAAAGGAAGCATCCCGCATGATCTGATATTCCTTGTCCGTTAAAGTCTGTGTAGGCGCCACCGTGATGGAGTCACCCGTGTGCACGCCCATGGGGTCAAAGTTCTCAATGCCACAGATGATCACGCAATTATCTGCATGATCCCGCATGACTTCCATTTCGAACTCCTTCCATCCCAGGAGTGATTCCTCGATCAGGATTTCAGAGACTGGAGATAACTCACAGCCTCGCTTGCAGATTGTCTCATATTCGCCCCAGTTGTAGGCGATACCGCCGCCTGATCCCCCCAGCGTGTAAGCGGGGCGGATGATGAGAGGGAATTTACCAATATCTTTGGCGATCGCTTCGGATTCCTCCCAGTTGTGAGCGACTCCACTGACGGCAACATCCAGTCCAATTTTCAGCATGGCCTCCTTGAAAGCCTGACGGTCCTCACCTTTTTCGATGGCGTCGGGCTGCGCACCGATCAATTCGATCTCGAGCTTGTCCAGCATGCCGCTTCGATGCATGTCCATCGCCAGGTTCAAAGCAGTTTGCCCCCCAAGCGTCGGAAGGATGACTAACTTTCCTTTCGCCCCCATCTCTTTCATGATCTGTTGCTCCAGCTCAATGATTTTTACCACTGTTTCGGGGTTGATGGGTTCAATGTAAGTGCGATCCGCAAATTCGGGATCCGTCATGATCGTCGCTGGATTCGAATTCAGCAACACCACACGAAACCCTTCCTCTTTCAAGGCTTTGCAGGCTTGAGTGCCTGAATAGTCAAATTCGCAGGCTTGCCCAATGACAATGGGGCCTGCACCAATGATCAACACTGAATGGATGTCCGTTCTTTTCGGCATACGAACTCCATTTAAAAGCAGACCCCATACTTTGTCAGTCATTTTCTATTCATTTCCTCTGTAATCTGGGGTAAATTTCGATCATTCACCCATCAAAAGGAATCAGCATGAACAGAAGAAATGCATTGAAAGGTTTAGGCATGGGCGCATTTGGAGCACTTGGCTTTAATGCCTCGGCACCCGATGCCTGTGCCGACCAGATTCAGAACGCCTCCAAAGGTCTCGAACCCTTGAAAATCACCAAGGTAAGAGCCATCACGACAAGCCCCATGAGCGCTCGACTGGTCATCATCAAAGTAGAAACCAGTGAACCTGGTCTCTACGGACTTGGTTGCGGCACCTACAACCAACGGCCTCTGACCGTCGTCACGGCGGTCAATGAGTATCTGGATGAATTTGCAAGAGGCAGGGATGTCGATGACATTGAAGACATGTGGCAGAACGCCTATACGAGCTCCTACTGGCGAAACGGGCCTGTTTTGAACAACGCACTGAGCGGGCTCGACATGGCACTGTGGGATATCAAGGGCAAACGAGCCAACATGCCCGTTTACCAGCTTCTGGGAGGCAGATCCCGCTTTGCGGTAGATTGCTATTCGCATGCCAGCGGACGTGATTTCAAGGAACTGGAGGACAGTGTCAAATCCAAGATGGAACAAGGCTATCGGCATATCCGCATTCAACTGGGTGGATATGGCTCGACGCACCTCTCCACGGAGCCGCATTTTAAGAAAGGAGGTTTTGGGCTGGATTCGGATGGACACATGGATTCATTGCCTTACCTGCGCGCCACGCCCAAAATGTTCGAACATATCCGATCAACATGTGGAGAGGCGATTGAATTGCTGCACGATGTTCATGAACGCATTGAACCCATTGAAGCGATTGGCCTGCTCAAGGAACTCGAGCAATACCGCCCCTTTTTCATCGAAGATCCATTGGCACCTGAGCAAAACGGTTATTTCAAAAACCTGCGCGCCCAAACCAGTGTCCCCATTGCCATGGGTGAACTTTTCAATAATCCTCATGAATGGGTTGGACTCATCACGGATCGACTGATTGATTTTATTCGCGTTCATATCACACAGGTGGGTGGTTTCACTCCGGCCCGAAAACTCGCGACTTTGGGAGAATGGTTTGGGGTGCGCACCGCCTGGCATGGTCCCGGTGACTTGTCACCTGTGGGTCATGCCGCCAATGCGCATCTGGACATGAACATCCATAACTTTGGTATTCAGGAAAGTGTGCACTTCAATGAGGCCATGCGCGAAGTTTTCCCCGGTGCACCCACCATGAAAAACGGCTACATGCACGTCAACGACGCGCCCGGCTTTGGCATCGACATCAACGAAAAAGCGGCAGCAAAATATCCGTATCCGGATCACCCCGGATATTGGACGCCCGTCAGGAGAAGGGACGGAACAGCCGTGAGGCCCTGAGCGATTTCCCATGACACACAATTTAGCTCTTTCCATCCGTCTGATCTTCTTGCTTGCCTCACTCTCGTTATGGCATGGGCTCAACGCGGAATGGAACCGTCACACGATCGACGATACTTCGAACGGTGCAGACGGCGTGCGCCTCGAGGATGTCAATGGGGACGGTTTGATGGATATCGCAACGGGATGGGAGGAAGGGGGTCTGGTCCGTATTTATTTGCACCCCGGCAAAGACAAGGTGCATTCGCCCTGGCCATCTGTCACCGTGGGACATGTCAAATCCCCCGAGGATGCTGTCTTCGCCGACATGGACAGTGATGGCATCATGGATGTCGTGAGCTCCTGCGAAGGAAAAACAAGATCGGTTTTTGTGCACTGGGCGCCAAAGAACAAACATGATTATCTGAACGCATCGAAATGGGAAACCGAAGCCATTCCGAGTCTGGAGAAAGAGTCCATGTGGATGTTCTGCCAACCGGCACGGATTGACAAGAATACTTCAATCGATCTGGTGGTCGGATCCAAGGGGGAAAAGGCATCCATAGGATGGCTGGAAGCTCCCCGTGAAGGCCGTGTATTGGAGGATTGGCAATGGCACCCCGTTTACGAAGCGGGCTGGATCATGAGTATCATGACATTCGATGCCGACCATGATGGAGACCAGGACATCCTCATTTCGGACCGAAGGAAATCCAACAGCGGAGTGGTGCTTCTGGAAAATCCGCATGACAATGTTCAGGGAGAGGAACCTTTGACGTGGAAGGAGCACCGTGTCGGCCCCACGGGTAGCGAAGTGTTGTTCATCGATTATTCGCAACCGACGCAGGAATCCAAGATGACTGTCTGGGCAGCCGTGAAACCCAATGTCATCTGGCAACTGAAGTCCGGTCATCCTTTCAGCGAAACGTGGGAACAGGAAATCTTTCAAATGCCCGATTGGATGAGTCGATCCAAAGCAGTGCGCCATGGAGACCTGAACATGGATGGCCACACGGATCTCGTGGTGAATTGCGAAGGGGCTGAAGAAGGAAAATCCGGCATGGCTTGGTTTACACCAACATCCTCAATCAACGGACCCAAAGCAAAGCCCGCTTTTCATGACATCGCAGGACCGCAAGGCATCAAGTTCGATCGCATCGAATTGCTGGATCTGGACATGGATGGAGATCTCGATGTCATGACATGTGAAGAACGTGAAAATTTGGGGGTTGTTTGGTACGAGAACCCTCATATCAATTGACGTTAAAATGGGTACCTATTTCCTTATGATAGAGTTAGAGACTATCTTCAGCATCCTTATTTTGTCAGACTTTTGGGATACCTTTAAAATTCAAGTGATTTTGTAGAGACTATTTCGTAGGCAAGTGACAAGGTGGTTTGAGTAACCTCTAAAAACCCTTAGAACGTTCATATCCTTAGTCTAACAACGTTTTGA
>ERZ1046876.1982-NODE-1982-length-12724-cov-5.165680_pt1 | contig 12724 bp, 10 predicted proteins | sample MGYA00383094_ERZ1046876 | MGnify/ENA primary metagenome ERZ1046876 (study PRJEB29581, sample SAMEA5548364) | metagenome | biome: marine; feature: coastal; material: water | depth 50 m | study: Short-term variability in the microbial, nano- and picoplankton...
CACAGGACGCGGTAGACGCGGTGAAAAGCATTGCCCCACGCACTGGCAAGCAGGCGTCCATCCTGTTTGCCACCAACGGTATGGGCTATGCCGCTGCAGTTAAGGCCATTGTGCCCGATAACCCAATCTACTATGCCACCAGTACCGAAGGCGCTTACCGGCTCGACACTCTGCACATACGCCACGCGGGACGCGGCATTACGCGTATTGGCAGTGCCGAAGGCTTACCTCAGCCCAGCTGGCATGAAGATTGGAGGAAAACATCTCTGGACTGCCAGTGGGATGACGACATTACCACCGCCCTATGGCACAAGATGGCTATTAATTGCGCAATAAATCCGCTGACTGCCATCCACCAATGCCTTAATGGAGAGCTGGCCAGGCGCAAACAACTCAAACAGGAAGTTGGCAACCTTTGTGATGAAATTGCTGAGGTCAGCCTTGCAGCAGGGTTTGATACTACTGCAGCCACGCTGCACGAAGACGTGGCGGCTGTTATTGCGGGAACAGCTGATAATCGGTCCTCGATGCTGCAAGACGTGGCAGCAGGACGCAGCACAGAAATTGACTTCATCACAGGTTATCTGCTGCGAACGGCTCAGAAATATAAGCTGAACCTCCCGCACAACAAAAACGTATTTAATAAGGTACTCGCTCTTGGCCTCTGAACCCACATCTCTTGCTACCCTTGCCCCCGTCCTGCTGCTCTCACTGCTTAGCGTGAGCGGCTTGGTAGCCAGCGATTTTCAGGATTTCAAGGGAGGTCGATTCGCCCTCAAACCGCTGGCAGCGGCTGCGTTTATCTGGCTAGCGGTCTTACTCGGCGCGCCCCAGTCGAACTACGGACAGTGGCTGCTCTTCGGGCTGGTACTTTGCGCCGTTGGAGATGTGTTGCTGATGTTTGAAGCGGAAGCTGCCTTTCTAGCAGGGCTTGTTGCATTCCTCTGTGGTCATCTGCTTTATGCCGTCGCATTTACCCAACTGCCTCTGAACACCATGGCTATAGCGATCGCCTGTCTACCGGCGCTGACCCTGATCGTGCTGGTTTTATTTTGGTTGAGACCGCATTTACAGGGACTTATGCGAGCGGCGGTTCCCGCCTATATCATTGTTATCGCCGCTATGCTGGTATTCGCAGGTGGCACCTGGGGGCACGCAGGGTCCATGCTGATTTTGTGTGGCGCCTGGGGCTTTGCTTTTTCTGATCTGGCTGTCGCCAGGCGCCAATTTGTCAGCGCCGACCGAATCAATGGTCTGTGGGGTACACCGCTTTATTTTGGCTCTCAGATGCTTCTCGCCGCCAGCGTTGCATGGCAACTTTAAAGGTCACTCGAGCAGCGAGCGCGTGCTCTGGACGATAAGACCGGCCCAAACCTCCTCAGGCAGGTTTGGCGCGATGGCGACCTGGCGATAGTCAAACTCCTCACCTCGCGCACCTGAAATCGAATACAGGCAAAGTGCCTCGCTGCAGCGCAGACTGACGCTAAGAACGAGCTCCGGCTCAGCCGCGGCAAGCTCTGCATAATAAGCCCTGGGACGAACCGCTCCACTCACCTGCATAGGACCAAGTTCCGCTTCAGCCGCGCTAACCACTTTGTCCATTAGCCACTGCTGGTCAATGGGTTTAGGTATTTCCCTGTGGTGCTCCAGACTCAAGGCCGGTGCTTCAAAATGGACCCGGGTTGGATAAACCTGCATCGCCAACACAGTCACGATTACCAGCGCAGCGAGAGCACTGGCGCCCATTGCAATCCGAGTGGACGCACGCAAAGCTTTTAACCATTTGCCGGTGCTTCTAGGCCAGGAGCCCTTAAGAGCAGACTTACCCCGCTCCCTCAGTTGCACAGGAATCTCCAAAGGAATGTCTTCTGGCGACTCCTGGCGAAAGTAGGGCCTGGCTTGTCGCTGCAAACTATCACACTGAGCCAGCGGCAACTGTTGCTGGGCTTTGCGTAACTCGCGTCGAACAGTATGGGTATTGTTGGGCCGATTCACCGGACTCTTCTGCAACAGGTGGCTGACCAGCGCATCTAACTCAGGGGGAACACCTGCCTCAAGGACGAGGTGGCTTGTTAATACCGGCCTGTGCTCCGCGAGCAACAGTTGTGTGTCCAAGCGGCCATCCCGGAAAAATGCCTGTTCGCCGGTTAGCATCCGAAACAACAGGCAACCCAGAGCAAACAGGTCGGTGCGCACATCCAGTGGCCCGCCCTGCAGATGTTCTGGCGTCAAAGCGCTATAGCTACCTGCAAGTGGCAAGCCTGAGTCATCCACCGCACGAGCAATACCAAAGTCCGTCAACTTTACCCGGCCCTGTCGATTCACCAGCACGTTGGCTGCTGTGAGGTCTCCATGAACGACTTTCTGCTGACGCGCAGAAGCAAGCGCCACCGCGATGTCAGTGGCAACCGTCAGAGCACTGGCCACTTCAAGGCGGCATCGCCTGAGCAATTCTTCCAGGTCACAGCCGGGAACATACTCCATCACAATCGCCAGGTGATCGCTGGATTCCATTAAATCGTAGACCTGCACAACGCGGGGACAGTTAATTCGAGAAGCCTTACGAGCCTCGGCAAGCGCTTGCTTGCGCGCCGCCCGTAGCTCCGGCAACTGATGAATTTTAATAGCCACCTGACGTTGCAGACGGCCATCATAGCCGAGGTAAACCTGACCCTGACCGCCGCTTTTTATCAGGCGCACAATACGGTAGGGCCCGATACTGTTATCAGACACGGAAATTGATCATGTGGGAGCCCCCAAGGAACGAAGTCGCTGGCGCAGCCCAGAAGCGGAAACCTCCAGATTGAACGCCGCCTTCCCTAGGCTGCCACCGCAGCTGGCCAGTGTTGTTTGAATATCCTGCATGGGAATTTCCGAAGCCCGTCGAAATCTGGCAGAGGCATCAATTCGACGGTAGATTGACTGACGACTAACACCCAGTTCATCAGCTACCGCCGCAACTTCAAACAGGCTGTGCTCCATGGCTTTCACAAAATCTACTTCCGTGATGTCCATTGGCTTGCGCGGTTTAGCTGAAATCCCGGGGCCCTTCTCAACAAAGGCCCCAACCGCTGATTTTTTCACATACATTTCTGCAATTATGGGTGCGGGGATACGCAATTGAGTATCGCTGGCAACCACCACTTGTCCGGCGAAATTTTCCAACTGCCTGATATTGCCCGGCCAGTGATAACAGCTGAAGCGGTGAAACAAGTCAGCCCATCGGGCCAGGGAATGGGCGCTACTGTGGGCAGCAGGCAGCAAGTCCTTACGCCCCTCGCGCTCGCATGCCCTGGAAAGGAAATGCATGAGAAGCTCACCAATGTCCTCTGAATGCTCCGCTAACGCTGGTAAACGCAGTTCAATCGCGGCCAGCCTGTGCCGCAGTGCTGACTTAAAATTACACGACGCTCCATCAATTTCAGCATCTGTCGCGGAAATCACACGCACATTGACCTTGCGCGCACTGCCGCCAACAACCTGTATCTCGCGCTGCTGCAGCGCGCGAAGTAACAGCGGCTGAACCTCTTCAGGAGTATCCCCGACTTCGTCCAGAAACAGACTTCCTCCCTGGGCTTCCCGAAAGTATCCGGCGCGGGCCTTGTCTGCACCGGTGAACGCGCCTTTGGTGTTGCCAAACAATACAGCGCTGGCAAGCCCGGCTGGAACCGCTGCCATGTTGACACTCACCAACGGTTCCTCGGACCGACGACTATTGCAGTGGATGGCTTGAGCAACCAGTTCTTTACCCACGCCGGTTTCACCCATTATCAGGACATCCGAATCACTGCAGGCGGCGCGCATGACCTCCTCTCGCAATCGATCCATGACAGCACTGCTTCCCAGCAGCGATCTATCAAGAGCAGCAGGGCCAGGCGACTTAAGGACAGATGTTCTGCGCAGCATAAGCACCACCGTATGCGACAAAGCCAATGTCACGCCTGCCGCAAGCCGCGCATTGCCTATAAAAAGTTCAGCCTGTAGTAGCTCCTCCCCCGCAACCCGACAGCGGCTGGCAGCAGCAGAGCGGCACAGGGTGATTCCATCATCCTCGACAGTGACTGCCAGCGCATGCCGACTGATGTACGGATCTTCCAACGGTAAGGGCTTGGTAGCAGAATTTGCGCAAAATAACGGGGCCTGACGACCGAGGATATGCTCTTTTTGCGCGCAGCTCAGCAATGCACATTGCCCGATGCGTTCCACGCAGGGATGAAAGATTATCGTGCACTGCAGACCAGGAGAGGCAACCGACTCAGCGATGGCATCACGCAACGTCGGCAGCGTCGTCTCGCTGTAGTCGTCAGGCATGGGCTTGGCAGCGACCTGGGTCGCTTTATGAGCTGTCCTCCCCTGAGCTTAGCAGCTACCGGAAATTCTGCCTGTTTGGCCCCTTGGGGAGAATCGACGGACTAGAACATCACAACCAGACCCGCTATCACCGCAACCCAACACACACTCGCGCGCCTGACCAGCGCGGCAAACATCTCGTTCTCGGTGGCCGCTCGCTGCCCGCTGAGTCCGCCCTCCTCGTCCGGCACCCTATCCTGCCCGGTGGCCGCCATGGCAACGGTAAACAAAACCTCGGAAGAGGACATCCCCGGCGCACGCAAGGCATCCCATAACTCGTCGGCACTGGCGACAAAGTTACCCGTCAGCGTGAAAGCCGCAGCCAACAAACGCACTGGAACCCAATCGACGTAAAACAATATATGTTGCCGGGAGGCTTCGCCCTCACAGGTCATATACAGCAACCGATAAGCGAGGGCTCCAAGTGGTCCGAGCAACAGAAAGTAGAATAAAACAGCAAACCAACGCTGATAGTTCTCATATAGGAAGCCTTGTTGAATCCGCTTATGAATCAATATCGCGTCCAGTTGCTCCTTCGGTTCGAACCACTTAAATTCAGAAGAGGTCGCCAACCATGCCGCTTGAAAGTCCTCTCGACGACACTGGCTACGATACCGTTCTTGAAACGCTCCAAGGTTGCTGCGCCCAAAACTGTAAAGCAGCAATAACACCGCCGCTGCCATCCAAGCCAGGCCGAAAAGAAGAGGCTGCAGTGCATTGAGTACCAGATGTGCAAGGACCACAGGGACTCCTACACTAAACACCGCCTGTAGACCGCCACCCAAACCCAGGGATGCGAGTTGCCCCTGCCATCGATCAAACCAGCCGCCTCCATCCAGCCAATCCTCCAGCGGAGACAAACGCTCCAAAACCAAAGCAATAATCAGGGCGAGAAAAGTCATGCACCAAACTCCTTTTTGTCATTGACAGTCAATGGCTGCAAGTAACGCTGCCAGTCGAACGTAGGCCCCGGATCTGTTTTACGGCCGGGAGCAATATCACAGTGACCCGCGACGCGCTGGGCGCACAGGCCGGGGTAAGTAGCAAACAGGGCACGACTTATCGCCTGCAAGCTTTGGTATTGCAAATCGGTATAAGGCAGCTCATCAGTGCCCTCCAACTCAATGCCTATGCTGAAGTCGTTGCAGTTGTCTCTACCCTGATACTGTGAAACTCCGGCATGCCAGGCCCGATCATCAAAACTGACAAATTGCAGAACCTCACCGCCTCGCTGGATAAGGAGATGGGACGATACCTTCACATCACGAATTTCCTCAAAAAAAGGATGTTCATCCCAATCCAGGCAATTGCAAAAAAAACGCTCTATGCAGTCGCCACCGAACTGCCCAGGCGGCAGTGAAATATTGTGGATAACCAGCAGTTCAGGCTGAAAACCGGAAGGGCGGGGTTCAAAATTATCTGAAGGAACCCGCCTGGCGTTAGTTAACCAGCCTGCTATCACTGTGTACTTATTATTGGCGTCCCCCATTGCTCCATCATAAGGGAGTCTATCAGCCCTCTCAACGGGCAAACTGTCGCGAGCATTTGGCAGCCCTGATACAATCAGCGCCTATTTTTTGGAAGCGCAAAGCAGCCATGACAACAAGCCACAAGGTCACGCCAACGCCACAGCAGATACGTGAAAACATTCTGGCTGCACTCTCTGAGGACATTGGCGATGGCGATATCACCGCACAATTGATTCCCGCGGACGCCCGCTCCGATGGCTTGGTGATCACCAGAGAGGCCGGGGTAATGTGTGGTCAGGCCTGGGTAGATGCAGTTTTCGCCGAAGTGGACTCGGCGATCTCGCTGGAATGGCTGGCGCATGATGGCGATCGCTTGTCGGCAAACGACAGCTTATTCACTGTTTCCGGGCCCTCACGCGGGCTGTTGACAGCAGAACGGGCAGCCTTGAACTTTCTCCAGCTACTGTCGGGAACGGCAAGTATTTGCAACTACTATGCCTCGCTCGTTGAAGGCACCGGAGTCAAGTTACTGGACACCCGCAAGACCATACCCGGCCTGCGCATCGCCCAGAAATACGCGGTTCACTGCGGAGGGTGCCACAACCATCGCGTGGGCCTTTACGATGCATTCCTGATCAAGGAAAACCATATCAACGCTTGTGGCGGTATCGTTCATGCTGTTCTGACCGCACGGGAGAATGCTCCCGGTAAACCCGTAGAAGTGGAAGTGGAAAGCCTGGATGAACTAGAGCAAGGGCTCGCCGCCGGTGCAGATAGAATCATGCTCGATAATTTTTCACTTGAAGATATGCGCGCCGCCGTTGCCGCAACCGGGGCACGGGCCGAGCTTGAGGCATCTGGCAACGTGACCGACGAAACCTTGCGTCCTATTGCAGAAACCGGAGTCGACTACATTTCTATTGGCGCTCTCACGAAAAACTGCAAGGCACTGGATCTTTCAATGAGGCTGCTATAGCAGCGCCGTTTCGCTGACAATGACGCCGTTGTTGTCGGCGTATATATACTCTCCGGGGTTTACTGTCACACCGCCAATAGAAACAGGGACATCGCGCTGTCCCACGCCTAATTTCTCTGTTTTGAGAGGTGTAGTACCCAACGCCTGCACGCCCAGTTCTGTTCTGCCAATCTCGTCCACGTCGCGAATCACACCATTGATCACCAGCCCAGCCCAGCCATTTTTTGCTGCCTTTTCAGCAAGCATGTCACCCAGTAAGGCCCGGCGCAGTGAACCGCCTCCATCAACAACGATGACTCGCCCTTTTCCTGCCTCTTCGACCAGCGCTTTCACCAGTGAATTATCCTCGTGACATTTAATCGTCACCGCTGGGCCAGCGAACTGCCTGACCGCACCGTAGTTGTTGAACTGTAGTTCAATGGCCCGCGCCGCGGGACACTCGTCAGTGAGATCAGGGGTACTGATACGCACCATGATCAGATCCACTCATGCTGGAACGACTGCAGCGCCCCGCGAGCACCGGCAACCGCGCCAGCATGAGCCGCACAGCGAGGAAGAATTTGCTCACCGTAATACTGGGCAGTAGCAATTTTAGCTTCGTAAAAGGGGTTATCACTGCCGCTTTTCAGGCGCTCAAAAGCAACAAGGGCTGATCGACCTAAATGCCAGCCTCCAAACAAGTAGCCTGTTTGCATCATATATTCGAAGGAAGCGCCCAGGGCAACATTGGGGTCCTCCTTGAGCTCTGCCAACACAATCCGGGTGGCGTTTTCCTGATCTGCCATGGCTCGGGTAAGGGACTCGGCGATTCCCGTCAGGCGGGCATCACCGGCTGCCTGCAGGCGGGAGATCGTAGCATTCACCTCGGTCATCATGGCTTCCATTGTAGCGCCGCCATCTCGACCCAACTTGCGAGACACAAGGTCCGCCGCCTGAATGCCGTTAGTGCCTTCATAAATCGGGGTAATCCGCACATCGCGCAAATACTGCGCTGCGCCAGTTTCTTCCACAAAACCCATACCACCGTGAACCTGCAAGCCCAGTGAGGTTACTTCCTGCGCCACTTCGGAAAGCCAACCCTTGATGACGGGAATCATCAGGTCGATACGGGACTGCTGAAGCGGGCGATCTTCCTGGGGGCCGCGATGGGCCAAATCCATAGTAACGGCTTCGGTGTAAGCCAACCCGCGCATGGCTTCGCACATGGATTTCATAGTCAATAGCATGCGCTTTACATCGGGGTGCTCGATAATAGGGACACCGCCTTGTACTCGGTCGCGAGCATAGGCAGCCGCTTTCTGCAGGGAGCCCTCGGACGCACCAAGCGCCTGCACACCCACCTTGTGACGCGCCTCGTTCATCATAGTGAACATGCAGGCCAGGCCTCGATTTTCTTCACCCAGTAAATAGCCGATAGCGCCCTCGTCATCACCAAAGGCCATGACACAGGTCGGACTGCCGTGAATGCCCAGCTTATGCTCGCAAGATACCGGATAAACATCGTTGCGCTCACCCAGGCTGCCGTCGTCATTGACCAGGAACTTGGGGACAATAAACAATGAAATGCCGCGACTGCCCTCCGGGGCATCGGGCAATTTGGCCAGCACCAGGTGGATAATATTCTCTGTGGACTGGTGATCTCCCCAGGTGATGTAGATTTTTTGGCCGCTGATGCGGTAGTGGTCGCCTTCTGGCACTGCTTTGGCCTTCATCACACCCAGGTCAGACCCTGCACCTGACTCAGTCAGGTTCATGGTGCCCATCCACTGTCCGGTGTTCATTTTTTCCAGGTAGGTCTGTTTTTGCGCTTCTGTGCCATGGGCATGAATGGCCAGCGCCGCACCACTGCTCAACATGGGGGCCAGCCCGAGAGCCATATTGGCACCGTTCCACATTTCGTGACCGACCGTGTTGTAAATCTCCGGTAAACCCTGGCCTCCATACCTGGGGTCCGATGAAATACCGATCCAACCGCCCTCAGCCAATTGCCGCAGTGCCGCATCATACCCGGGCGGAGCAGTCACTACGCCATCGGTGCAAATCGCAGGCTGCTCGTCACCCACCCGGCGCAGCGGCGCCAGTTCATCACCCGCCAGCTTTGCAGCCTCATCCAGTAAAGCCGTGGTCAGTTCTGAGCCCACTCCGTAGTCGGCAAAATCCGGGAGAGTCCCAAGTGCGTTTTCGGCATCCAGAACCTCGTCAATAAGAAAGTTCATATCTTCTACGGGTGCGCGATATGTGCCCATGGTAACTCCTGAAATGATCTAAATGTCGGTGGCGAAGGTAGTACAGGTAAGGCGATAAGGAAACGGCTGTCTCAAAACCGTTGGCAATTTTATCCCTATAGGTATAATTCCCCAAAGCTATAGACAGTATTTTCATCATTCACAAAGTGAATACGGAGAAGACGTGAACGTCAATCGAATCGACCTGAACCTGCTGGTTTACCTGGATGCTCTATTGCGCGAACGCAACGTCACCCAGGCGGCCAACCAACTCAGCCTCAGCCAGCCTGCCATGAGCAACGGACTGAGGCGTTTACGTGAGCTGTTTGACGACCCCCTGCTGGTTCGCACCAGTGACGGCATGACCCCCACTGAACGCGCGCTTGAGCTGGAACCTGTTGTACGGGAAGTACTCAGCAAAATCGACAAGGCTGTGCAGCCCCGTAGTGATTTTGAGCCCGATCAGGCACAGCGCGTATTTCGAATCATGGCCAGTGACTACGGCGAAGCCACCCTGTTTCCGGCGGTGCTCGCCAAGCTTCGCGATCTCGCGCCGGGTATCACTCTGGACATTATGACCCCGTCAGACGTGAGCTTCCTGGACGTGGAACGCGGCAAAGTAGACATGGTCATTAACCGCTTTGACTCCATGCCCCAGTCCTTTCACCAAATTCACCTGTGGGACGATACTTTTTCCTGCATCCTCAACGTTGATCACCCGATGCTGGAAAATTTCACCCTGGATAACTACCTCGCAGGCGATCACGTTTGGGTGAGTAAAACCGGCATGGGTGTGGGCGTTGGTGTTAACCCGGATGATGTCCAGCGCTTGGGTTGGGTAGATCTAGCCATCAACAAGCTGGGGAAAAAACGCCAAATTCGCGTTTTTACCCGTCACTACCAGGCGGCAATGACGCTGGCCGAACAGAACGACCTGATCGTCACCTTGCCCACTCGCGCGGCGCTCCTCAAACGCGACAACCCACGAGTTGTCTTGCGCGATCCGCCCCTGGACATACCCCCGCTGGAGCTGAAAATGGCCTGGAGCCCTTTGCTCCAGCACAACCCGGCCAATCGCTGGCTCCGAAAATTAATTGCCGATACGGCGCGAGAGCTTGATGGCCAGGAACCCACTCTGTGAAATTCACATCGGGAATGCCCGCGATAGAAACGATAAATTAGCTAAATTTAACTCTGCCTCCTAAAATCGCAGCCAACATTGGAGATACCCCTTACTCCGGCAAAATCACAAGGACAACATCATGACAGATCGTATCCAGCAGGGTGGCCTGCAAGTCGCCTCCGTTCTCCACCACTTGCTGGAGAACGACATCGCCCCGGGCACCGGTATTGCCGCAGCCGATTTTTGGCAGGCCCTGGAATCGGTGATCACCGAGTTGGCGCCAGAGAATCGTGCATTACTGCAGGTTCGCGAGGATCTCCAGGCGAAGATTGACCAATGGCATCGCGCCAACTCCGGCGCAGACTATGACAAGGCGGCCTACAAGGCATTTCTGCAGGAAATTGGCTACCTGTTGCCTGAGGGAGACGACTTTTCGATCACCACGGAAAACGTGGACCCTGAAGTCGCCACTCTCGCAGGTCCGCAGTTGGTCGTGCCGGTAATGAACGCACGCTTTGCGCTCAATGCCGCCAACGCCCGCTGGGGCAGCCTCTATGATGCGCTTTACGGCACCGATGTGATCTCAGAGGAAGGTGGCGCTGAACGCGCGGGCGCATACAACCCGGTCAGAGGCGATAAGGTCATTGCCTATGCTCGTGACTTTCTTAACGAACACTGCCCCCTCACTAGCAGCGACCACACGCAGGCCGTGGCTTACACCATAGCCGATGGCAAGCTGCAGGTAGAGCTAAATGATGGGGTGATCAGCGCCCTTGCAAACCCGGAGCAACTCGTTGCGTTTACCGGCAATGCCGATGCCCCTTCCGGCGTGTTGCTGCGCCACAACGGCTTGCACATCGAAATCCAGATCGATCCGAGCACTCCGATTGGCGCCACCGACAAAGCCGGCGTTAAAGATGTGTGTCTGGAATCCGCTCTGACCACGATCCAGGATTGCGAAGACTCTGTCGCTGCCGTTGACGCCGAAGACAAAGTGGTCGTTTACAGCAACTGGCTTGGCCTGATGCGCGGTGACCTCGCAGAAGCGTTTCAGAAAGGCGGCAAAAGCCTCACCCGAACTCTGAACCCCGATCGTCAATTCACCGCCACTGATGGCTCCACCTTGACCTTGCCTGGCCGAAGCCTGCTGTTCGTGCGTAACGTGGGTCACCTGATGACCAACGAAGCCATTCTGGATGCACAAGGCAATGAAATCCCCGAAGGCATTATGGACGGCATGTTCACCGCCATGATCGCCCTGCACGACCTGAATAAAGACGACAGCGCGCCGCGCAACTCCCGCAAAGGCAGTGTGTACATCGTAAAGCCCAAGATGCACGGCCCCGATGAAGTCGCCTTTACCTGCAAGCTGTTCGATCGCATCGAGGATGGTCTGGGCATGGCCCGCAACACCCTCAAGGTCGGTATCATGGATGAAGAGCGCCGCACCACGATTAATTTAAAGCAGTGCATACGCGTCGCCAAAGATCGCCTGGTATTCATCAACACCGGATTCCTGGACCGCACCGGAGACGAAATTCACACCAGCATGGAAGCCGGCGCGATGACGCCCAAGGGCGCCATGAAGCAGGAGCCCTGGATTAATGCCTACGAAGACTGGAACGTCGACAAAGGACTGGCCTGTGGCTTGATCGGCAAAGCACAGATTGGTAAGGGCATGTGGGCAATGCCGGACCTGATGGGTGAAATGATCAAAACTAAGATCGGCCACCCCATGGCCGGCGCCAGCACCGCCTGGGTTCCCTCGCCCACCGCAGCCACCCTGCACGCAATGCATTATCACGAAGTGAATGTAGCCGAGCGACAGGAAGAACTGAAAGGCCGAGCACCTGCCTCCGTTGACGACATCATCAACATTCCACTGAAGGGCGCCGAAGGCCTCTCAGCCGAAGACATACAACGCGAATTAGACAACAATGCTCAGGGCATCCTCGGCTATGTGGTTCGCTGGATTGACCAGGGTGTGGGCTGCTCCAAGGTTCCCGATATCAACCATGTAGGATTGATGGAGGATCGGGCAACGCTGCGCATTTCCAGCCAGCACCTGGCCAACTGGCTACGGCATGGCGTTTGTTCAGAAGAGCAGGTTCGCGAAACGCTGGAGCGAATGGCGGTTGTGGTTGATGAACAGAATGCAGGTGACCCTGCCTACAATAATATGGCGCCCGACTTTGCCAATAATGTGGCCTTTCAGGCCGCTTGCGATCTGGTGTTTCTGGGAATGGAGCAGCCGAGTGGATATACGGAGCCGGTTTTGCATGCGCGCAGGAGGGAGGCGAAGGCCCGCTAGGTCTGCTCGAGTTTAGGCAGTTACGTACAAGAAAATTCTGGGAAGGGCGTTATCATCCACGACAATTGGGCGGCACGAAATTACTGCTAATGCCCCGCGTCGTAGTGGGTGCCTTACACTCCCAAATTATCTCTACCCCGGAAGTATCTGGGATCAACTGCAAGTCTTTACCATCCGCTTTACTGCCTGGCAGGGTAAAGGTGACCGTGATGATGCCATCACCAGGCCCCACGCTTAAGCTTGTTATGAAGTCAAAGCGACTATAGCTCG
>ERZ1046876.1985-NODE-1985-length-12714-cov-5.812307_pt1 | contig 12714 bp, 5 predicted proteins | sample MGYA00383094_ERZ1046876 | MGnify/ENA primary metagenome ERZ1046876 (study PRJEB29581, sample SAMEA5548364) | metagenome | biome: marine; feature: coastal; material: water | depth 50 m | study: Short-term variability in the microbial, nano- and picoplankton...
TTATGGAAGAATTGCTCGCAGAGAGCAAAATCGAATTACTTAAAGAAGGTTCCGTTATTTCCGGAACGATTATGGAAATCCGTCCAACTGAGGTTGTTATCGACTTCGGTGGGAAAGCAGAGGGTACAATCCCTGCCCACGAGTTTCTAGATCTAGGCGAACTTGAAATTGGTTCAGACCTTGAAATCTTTTTAGAACGACTTGAAGATCGAGATGGTAACCCTCAGCTTTCTTTTGATAAAGCCGAGCAAAAGAAGAATTGGGAAAAAATTGTTAACACTTGTGAAGAGGGTTCAGTTATCACCGGTAGAGTGCGTTCAAAGGTGAAAGGTGGCTTGGTTGTAAATATCGGCGTTGATGCTTTTCTACCATCTTCTCAAGTCGATATCCAGGCTCCTAAGAACCTTGATCAATTTGTTGGACAAACCTTTGACTTTAAAGTTGTGAAAATTAACCGTGAACGGAAAAACATTGTTGTTTCCCGCCGCGAGCTCATTGAAGAACGTCGTCAAGATAAGAAAAGAGAAATTCTTAACAAAATCACACCAGGTGAGACTCGTCGCGGTATGGTTAAAAACATTACCGATTATGGTGCGTTTATTGATTTGGATGGCTTGGATGGACTTCTTCACATCACCGATATGAGTTGGGGTAGGGTTTCTCACCCAAGTGAAATGGTTAAAACCGGAGAGGAAATTACCGTTTGTATCATCGATATTGACCACAACCGCGAACGCGTTTCTCTTGGTCTGAAGCAACTTTCATCCAACCCATGGGACGAAATCGAACGTAAATTCCCAATCAATGCCAAGGTCCGTGGTAAAGTTGTTAATTTGGTACCTTACGGTGCATTTATCGAACTGGAAGAGGGCGTTGAAGGTCTTGTACATGTTACAGAAATGTCGTGGACCAAAAGAATTACCAAACCTAGTGAAGTCCTCAATGTTGGCGATGAAGTGGATGCGGTTGTTTTAGGAATCCAAAAAGACGACCAAAAAATATCTCTTGGTCTAAGACAGCTTGATGTGAATCCTTGGGATATGGCCACACACAACTATCCTCCTGGTGCTCGAGTTCGTGGTAAAATCCGTAATCTTACATCATACGGTGCATTTGTTGAACTTGAAGAAGGCATCGATGGTATGGTTCATGTTTCAGACATGAGTTGGACCCGTAAGATTAATAACCCGAGTGAAATGGTTAAGAAGGGTGATGAAGTGGATGCGATTGTTGTTGAAGTTGATATTGATAATCAACGTATCAGCCTCGGCATGAAACAACTTACTCAAGATCCTTGGGAAGATATTGATCGCCTTTACAAGCTTGGAGATGTCATCAAGGGTAAAGTTGCCCGCATCGCAGGTTATGGAGCTTTTATTGAGTTAGAAAATGATATTGATGGACTCGTCCACATTAGCCAGGTTAGTGAAGAACGGATTGAGAAGATCAAAGATCACATTAATGAAGGAGATGAAGTTTCGGCTCGAGTTATCAAAATTGATAAGGAAGAGAGAAGGATTGGTTTAAGTATCAAGGCAGCCGAGTATGACGAGGACGCATTAGCTAAAGAAGTTGCTGCCTACGATGAGGTTGGAGAAGATCTTACCACATCACTTGGTGACCTTCTCGATATAGCAACTGCGGCTGACACCAAAGAGTAATAAAATCTTTTAAAGTTATAAGTTGGGTTACCTTCGGGTAACCCAACTTATTAAACTTTGTTCAGAATATCCTGAAGAATTTTAGCTCTCTCTTTAAGCATGTTCTCATGCTTCACTTCTTCAGCTGATCTTTGCTGCTCTAGCTTAGCCATACTTTTTCGCAGTGCCCGCAGTGCGTGTTCTTGAAGTTGTCGAACCCGTTCCCGAGTGAGTCCAATCTTGGCCCCCACTTCTTCAAGCGTTAGGGGATCTAATCCTTCCAGTCCAAATCGTAATCGGATGATATCTGCTTCTCTTGGTTCCAGCTGATCTAGCACTTTGCTGATATCTCCAATAATGCTTTTTGATTGAAGGTTTTCCAGAGGAGATGCGGCCTTGTTATCCGGGACAACCTCCCCTAAAGTTGAGCCGTTTTCATCTCCCAATGGAGAATCTAAAGATGCAGGTTTTTGACTTACAGATTTTAGCAAAGTTATTCGGTTGACGGGTAGGTTCATTTCAGAGGCTAACTCATCATCGGTAGGATCACGACCAAGCTGTTCTGCTAACATGGCCGTAGCTCTTCTAATCTGTGTGACCCGGTCAACCATATGGATGGGCAAGCGGATTGTTTTACTTTGATTAGCCAGTGCTCTTTTAATGGATTGTTTGATCCACCATGAGCCATAAGTGCTAAGTTTTCCTCCTTTGGTTGGATCAAAGCGTTCAACTGCTTTCATGAGCCCGATATTTCCCTCATTGATAAGGTCAAGCAGGGAGAGTCCAAGGTTCGAGTAATCCTGGGCGATCTTTACCACAAGGCGTAAGTTGGCCGTTATCATTTTTTCTCGGGCCTCTTCGCTACCATTCTTAATCTCTGCAGCAAGCTCAATTTCTTCTTTCGGGGTAATCAAAGGAATTTGAGAAATCTGTTGTAAATAAATTTGTAGTGATTCTTTTTCGCTAGTTTGCATAGGGTAACCCGTTCTATAAAATCGATCGATATGTTTATGAATTTGCAGCCATATATATAGCCTTTAGCATGCCTTTAGCCTTGTTTATTGTTTCCTCATATTCCATTTCAGGAACGGAGTCAGCTACAATACCAGCTCCGGCTTGAAGGTGAATGCATTTGTCTTTAATCATCGCAGTTCTGATAGCTATGCAAGAATCGTGATTCCCGTCGTAGCCAAAATACCCTAAAGCACCCGCATATGCATTTCTTTGCAAATCCTCAAATTCAGAAATAATCTGCATGGCTCTTACTTTTGGAGCACCACTTACAGTGCCAGCCGGGAAAGTGGCTCTCATTAAATCAAACGCGTTGTGTTCTTTATCAAGTTTCCCAATTACTTGGGAGACAATGTGCATTACATGAGAGTATCTTTCAATGGTCATAAACTCAGCTGCATGGATACTGCCAGTTTTACAAACCCGACCGATATCATTCCGTGCTAAGTCCACGAGCATTAGATGTTCTGCTTTTTCTTTTTCGTCAGCTAATAATTCCTGCTCATTTTCAAGGTCCTCTTCTTCATTGGCACCGCGGGGGCGAGTACCGGCAATTGGCCGAATCAAGACATCATCATCTGTTAAGCGTACATGGACCTCAGGAGATGCCCCAACAATGGCAAAATCATCACCCTCTAACAGAAACATATAGGGAGATGGGTTTATTGCTCGGATTGCACGGTATAAGTTCACAGCTTCACCCTCAAATGGAATGGAAAAACGTTGCGAAAGTACTGCTTGGATAATATCGCCAGCCCTAATGTATTCTTTGGTTTTTTCAACCATCACCATAAATTCTTCCTTGGTGAAATTACCCTCAGGTGTAGGCGGAACTAAATCCTCAGATAATTGTCGTGGAAACAATGAGTGAGGCTTTTGGAGATTGTCCAAAATGTCTTGGATGAGTCCACAGGCTTTGTCGTAGCTATCTTCCGACTCCTGATTGGTACGAACATTGGTAGATACCGTAAAGGTTTGGCATGCGTGGTCAAAGATTAAGACACTATCCGCAATCATGAAAAACAAAAGAGGAAGTTCAATCTCATCTTGAGACGGGACAGGAATGGAGGATTCCACCCTATTTGCATATTCGTAGGAAAGATAACCGACAGCACCTCCGGAAAACCTCTGGGCAATGTCAGGACCATGATATTTGAGACTGCCCATTTGATCCTCAACCAACTGGAGTGGGTCGGGTGGGGTGGTTGTAGTTGATGTGCCCCGATCACGATCATAAATTTGTGTTTCTGAGTGACCGCAGGAAATTATTTTTTGGGGATTGCAACCTACAAAAGAGTACCGACTCACCTGTTCTCCTCCAACTACGGACTCAAAAAGAAAAGAAGGTTTTTGGTCGGATAACTTTGTGTAGGCAGAAAGAGGTGTTTCAGAGTCCGCAGAAAACTTTGCATGAACCGCAACGATATCAAAACTTTGCGATATTCTTTCGAATTCATCTTTTGATGGTGAAAAGTTCATATCTGCGGACTAATAAATCTAAATGAAATAGAAAGTGATGGATGGATTGAAAAATAAAAAAAGGTTGTTGCGTTTAATCATTGCAGAAGTCTGTCTATAAACAACACACTTATAGCAAAACGAACAAATCTTGCATACGAGCAAGAATAATCGAGTAGAAATTATGAAAAGAAATGTACATTGCGTTATTATGGGCGGAGGACGAGGCACTCGTCTATACCCCCTGACCAAGCTTAGGTGCAAGCCTGCCGTTCCTATCGCAGGGAAATATCGTCTGGTCGACATTCCCATCAGTAATTGTATCAACTCTGGTTACAATCGTATTTACTTACTTAGTCAGTTTAATACTGCTTCTCTCCATAGACATGTGCAGGATGCCTATCGTTTTGACCGCTTTGGGCGCGGATTTGTAGAAATTCTTTCTGCTGAGCAAACCGAAGATGGGGACGATTGGTATCAAGGTACTGCCGATGCGGTGCGTCGTAATTTAATCCACTTTCATGCCCACCCTGATGATGTTTTTGTAATCCTTTCGGGCGATCAGCTTTATCGTATGGATTTTTCTGAAATGGTGAATCAGCATATCGAATGTGGAGCGGAAGTAACTGTTGCGGCAAAACCTGTGGCTGTTGATGAGGCATCAGATTTGGGATTGTTACGCATCGGTGAAAACAAAAGAATCATCGACTTTGTTGAAAAGCCCAAAGATCCAGAGGTTATCGCTCGTTTAGTTCCACCCGAGCTTAAAGGGGAGGATGGATCCGAAGATCGCTGTTTGGCTTCTATGGGGATTTATGTTTTTAAAGCTTCAGCTATGTTCGATGCATTAGCTAGTAATACTACTGATTTTGGTAAGGAAATCATTCCCTCTCTTGTAAATGACAAAAATTTGAAATGCCATGTATTTGATAACTACTGGGAAGATATTGGCACTGTACGATCATTTTTCGAAGCTAACCTTCAGCTAACAGATAAAAATCCATTGTTTGATTTTTACGATGAAAAGCTGCCGATATACAATTATCCTGACATCTTACCCACCGCGAAATTAGGAAAATGTACCCTCACCAATACCACGGTAGCCAGCGGGTGTAGAATAGGGAATTCAACTTTTGAAAGATGTATGCTTGGTATAAGGTCGGTGGTTGGTGACGACTGTAAGTTTTCCAATGTTGTGATGATGGGGGCTGATTATCAGGATGCAGGAAATGATAATGATTTTTCAGAACTCTCCATGGGAGTGGGGCACAATTCTCATATTTCCAATGCTATCATAGATAAAAATGCTAGAATCGGGTCTAATGTAATTTTGAGTCCTACCGGAGTCGAGGAGGGCTGGGCTGATGAAAACCAAAATATTTATGTTCGTGACGGTGTCCTTATCGTGGTCAAAAACGCGGTTGTGGATGCAGGCACTCAGATCGGTACGATTGAGTGCTAATTTCTCTTGCTGAGATTACCGTGCGTCGGTAAATATTTTGTATGTCAAATTTCCCTGAAGATTTAAAATATACCAAAGACCACGAGTGGGTGAGAAAACTTGAAGATGGGACCTTCCTTGTCGGCGTCACTCATCATGCTCAAGACAGTCTTGGGGATGTAACTTTTGTTGAACTTCCTTCGGTGGGTACCTCTTTTAAGGTGAATGATGTTTTTGGAGTCGTGGAATCAGTCAAGGCTGCATCCGATCTCTTCATGCCATTATCTGGGAGTATTTTAGAGTGCAATGAGGGGCTTAATGACTCCCCTGAAAATGTGAATTCAGACCCATATGGAGATGGCTGGATGATTAAAATTAACTCTGAAGAAAGCAGTGAATACGAACAGCTTTTGGATTATCAATCATACCAGTCCGAAGTCGGTTAGTTTCTTATAGAAAAATCTCTTGCGAACCACTTCTAGTTCGGGTTATTGTGTAATTAGACATGATAAAAGAGATAAGCACCCTTTTAAAGCCTGTATTTTGTCAGTCAGGTTTTCTCATTTGTGTCTTTCTTTTTAGTTCAAACTTTTCTCGTGCGGCTAAAATTGTACCCACTATAATATTAGCTTCTGTTGAGGGGGATGTGCACTCATTTTCCTTAGAAGACGAATTTAAAGTTTCTTTAGACTCATCCTCCGTCGGGAAAAAGTTTTCTCAAAAATCAATTCTTAGTACTGGGAAGGATGGAAAAGCTGGTTTGCTTTTTTCAAACGGGGCTTTGATCACAATCAAACCCGGATCTCGCTTCTATTTGAGGAAATACAATCAGAAAATTGTTACGAATGCTAGTGTGACTGATCCGTCCAAGATGGAAGAAGAACCGAGTAATTCTGAATTACTCGCCCATCTTGATTTTGGGGAGCTTATTGTGAAAGCACCTAAGTTAAACAAAGGATCCAAAATGGTTTTGAGCAGTCCACTGGGTACAGCTGGAATTCGTGGCACTATGTTCCAAATGATGGCGGTTCGTAACCCTCTAACTGGTGATATTTCTGGCGGCGTAAATTTGATATCTGGAGACATCGACTTTACGGATACGAGCGGTACTTCCGTTTCTCTTGTGTCCGGTCAGTCTATTATCGCAGCTACCAGTAAATTGGGCGATTCCATTGGAAGTCAAAGTGGAGGGTTAGTAGATTTGAGTTCTACATTCGGACCGGCCCTTACGGGCTCAGGCATGCCTCCTGCAATGGATTCTCTTTTTCCCGCTGAGGCAACCGCCGGCAGTGAGGATTCAAGTGAAAGTAGTTCATCATCTTCGCCTTTCGCTTCTAGCACCCTATCCGGTGGCGGTGTTGCTGGTGGTTGGGAGGTCATTCACGAAATTGCTTCTGAAGTCTTTTTTGAAATTGAGAATATCGAATCCTCATCTGCCGGCATATCCTTTGAGTCCATGCAGTTTGCAGTGACTTTAGATACGCCAAGCCCACAGTTGAGCTCTCCCACTGCCCCTGCTATATTATCCGGCGGGTCTGATTCACCCATTACTCCAGACCCGTTCCAGGGTGCTAACCCAGACATGCAGTTAATCGGTGATGACTATCTTGAGGTGGAGCTGACCGTGTTTCCTTGGACTAAACCTACTGACAACCTTACAGATTCGGCCACATCCGTGATTGACCCTTGGATAAATGCGACAGATTTCCTGGGTAATGATCTCTATGATGAAGTCAACTTAGTCAATCCCCCTGACCTCACGGTTCCGGGAAAATATATATTAGAATATGAAGTGACGGATCTCCGGGGATTGACAACCTTTATTAATCGTACCGTTGAAGTTGTGGTGACTCCTCCTCAACTTATTGTACATGCAGGTAGACATGAGATAGCTGCCAATGATGCATTTGAGTATTTGGTCAAAAAGAAATATTCGAACTATCCAGTTTCTGACGACGGACCATTTCAATTGCTTAGCCAAACCTCAGAAGTTTACCCCAATTATCAAGCTGCCTTTTATGATGGTACTGATCTTACTTCCTCCGTTCAAGTCATTGGAGCTGAAAATATAGATTATTCAAAGCTTGGTGAGTATAATATTTCACTCAGTGTAAATGATTATTCCCTCCGGAAAGTTAACTTACCAAGTGGAATTCCGGTCTCAACAACCCTAATCACAAAGATTCAAATTATTGACAATTTACCGCCTGTTTTATCAGTTTTAGAGGGATTTGCAGCAACCAGTCCTCTCTTGATCGAAGGAGTTGTTGGTTCGACCTTTGTGGATCCAGGCATTTCGATTTTAGACAATTATTATTCCCAAGACGAAATCGAGCAGAATTTGGGGTATGAATCAGGTTCGTTAGAGTCTGCCTTTGGTGCGGTCAATATGGATGTGGCAGGTGTATACGAGGTCATTTACCAAGGGATTTTCGATCCTTCGGGTAACGACGCAGTCTCGATTACTCGTTATGTGGAAGTTTTCGATATTACACCTCCAGTGTTAACCATTTATGGAGCGGATCCACTTTTTGTTGATGTTAACAACTCCACCAGCTTATTTCGAGACCCTGGTGCCTTTGCCTTGGACAATTTAGATGGGCCAATTGATTGGGAATCAGGAAAGATCACACTTTCCATGCAGACTTACAACAGTGATGGCGAACTCATAGATACTGAGTCTACAGTAGATGAAATCGTGGAAGTCGCCAAAACCCAAGCTAGTCTCAATAAAACATTTCAAATGACCTACATCTATGTCGACGAAGCCGGAAATGAAGGGACAACCACGCGACAGATTATTTTGATGAATTCTCCATTTGATAATCCTGAAATTTCCCTTTCTGGAGAGAATCCATTAATACTAGATGTTGGTACTGAATTTCAAGAGCCTGGGTACTTTGCATTCAAGAGTTTTGGTGGTGGTTTAGAACCAAAGAATTTTACACCTTCTGTCTCTGCTAATCAATATGTAGGAGATCAAATTGGGCCGATCGATTTTTCAACAGTTAATTTTACTTTTGTATATGACGACAACGGAACCTTCGTGGACCCGAGCGGTAACCCAAACCAAGACTTCAGGTCGACGATCAAGTATTATGTTCAGGATGATTTTGGTAATGAAGATCAGAAGATCAGAGAGATACAGGTCGTTGACCGTATCGGGCCTCTAATATCCCTAGCTAACGGAGCAGAGGGGGGGAAGAATTTCAGTTACCAGCAGGCTGGTATTCCATTTAACGACCCGGGATACTCTGCCTCTGATAATTATGACAACAATGTTTCGGTTACCGCCAAACTCGTTAATGTTGATACTGCTGAAGAACTTAGTTTTGATTTGATTTCATCTATCGGATTTACAGATGTTGGTTCCTATGAGATTCGGTATTCAGCCGAGGACAAAAACGGAAACTTAGCTAGCTCAAATTCACAAAGCGATATCGTTCGGACAATTGAAGTTATTGATACTTTAAAACCGCAAATCGCCTTGATCACTCACGACTTCATGAGAAATCCGAGCCTTACTCTTTCGTCTAGCAACGATCCTGATGAATTAGAGAATACACCCATTGTAGATTTTGATAATCCGGTCCCTGGCGAGATTCTTAATTCTTTATCAACCCTTCCAGGATGGTCTGGTGATGATTTTGACTCCGATATTGCTTTTACTTTAACTTCTAATACGAACTTCTACTTCTTGGCTAAGCAAGATGAAATACTTATTGAAAATCACCCCACTCCCATCGTGGAAACAAAAGATGGCAATGGCAGGTACAGATACAGGATGAGTGCTTTTTTTATCAAACAAGATGGAAATATTGTATTTGAAGACCCCGGTATTTATGTAAGAAACGATTCAAGTGTACCTTTGAACTTTTCTGCCACACTTACTCCTGTTTATAAACAAACTGACAACAGTATTATTTTATCCTACAAAATAAATTATTATGTAAGCCAACAGGATACGGGCGAAGCGAACCAATTGATCGCCGCCCGCCAGGTATATATTATTGATCAGGATAAACCGCTGATTACCGCTTCTCCTTCAACCGATGGAGTTAATACCTTTATTGTTATCGAAGCGAACCGCCAACCGACATCGTCTGATCAATACACAGATCTTCACGGAGACCGTGTGAAACGCTTCCATTCCAATTCACCTGATTTGGAGACAGGATTGTATTTGGAATTAACTGCTATTGATGCACTTGATGGAGTTTTATCCAGCAAGATTGTCAGAACAATAAAAGATGAAAATGGCACTTCTTATGTAATTTCATCCAATGGTGACCAAAACTCTACTGGGTCAGACATTACAACCATTATAAAATCAACAGAGCTAGATAAAAAGTATACTATAGAATACTATGTTAACGATATACCCATTGATGATTCCATTCCGCCTAACAAATCCGATATTGTTACCCGTCACCTCATTGTCAAAGATACCTTAGCTCCTACGATTGATATTAATGAGCTTAATAGTACTTTTATGGTAGATTTCTTGTCTCAATCAAATCCTGATGTGAATGATGGTAAGTCGATTGCAACATACCTCCTGACGGGTCTATCTGCGACCGATGCCAATGACTATGATCAGTATTTAGGAAGAGCAGGAGATGCCGGTTCCGTAATCCTTCCAACTACTCAAGAACCTGATTTGGCAAGTTGGGCCCTTGATCTTGATGGATTGGGGAATGTTCTAAGTGCCACTTACAATTCAAAATGGAAAGTTGAATTTTCTCCGGCTTTCATACCGGGTGCCATTTATCCAGAAACTAAAAACGCAAATGCTGGCTACGAAGTTTTGATTTCCGTACAAGATCAATCAGGTAACCAAAGTGAAAAAGTTGTGAGGTATCTACAAGTGGGAGATTTTACAGCCCCTACGCTTACCTTGATTGGCAAGTATGAGATTCACGATTTTATGAGATTTAAGTCCAACTCAAATTCCAACCTCAACCAAACTACTTATCTTTCTGGGCAGAGTTCCCCTGCTGGAACCGCTGGTAATGATAATTTGAATGCACCATTTCTTGACCGCCCTTATTCATCCACTGAAAATCCTGAATACAATGCAACTGGATTTAATGGGGGGGAGCACCGGATGTTACTTGCTGATTATAATTTTGTAGATCCTGGTATTTATGCCGAGGATCAAAATGCATATTTTGACATCAAAGATAATTATCCTGACCTTGATGGAGATGGGGTAGGGGAAGGGCACGCAATTGTTCGAGTAGAGCAAAGACAGCTGATGAATGACTGTTCTGAAGGTGCCGGTAAAATCCACATCTACAGTTTTTTCGAAAAAAATGCCTTCACTGTCAATGACTGGCAGGAACTGATGTTAGAAGGGAATTTTGGGTTCAATACAGCATTCCTCCCTCCCTATGATGATGCTAATGCAACGGGTTCACCTGGCAAAGTACCAGATGTTAATGGTTCAGCTTATGAGTTTACAGATTCTGATAAAACGGATTTAACCAACTTTGATATGACCACGATTACCATTGAGTACAGAGTCATGGATGGTTGGGAAAACAAATCTGCAATTACGACCCGAATTGTTTATATCTACGAAAGTAGACAATTTGATGGTTTCGCATTTTATGCTACGCCCATAACCGATGCTTCAGGCGGTGCATTTGAACAGTATTATGATAACAATACAACGAGTGCATTTGGCACTCCAAATCCATTTCTTACCTCCGCCCGCAAAGATATGGACGGAGATGGAGTAAGTGACTTCTGGGAATTCGCTCTTGGTACAAACTTTAAAGACCCTAATTCCGTACCTGACATGTCTAGTGCAGCCACATTTCAAGCGCTTTCCGCCGCTTCTATTGGGGGAGACCCTGTATCAGAACTTCAATCTCGGTTGAGTAAGTTACACGATGCATCTGCCCTTTCTGGGGTTTCGGGATTAGGAGATTTTAATGCCACCCTGGGCTTGTAAAAACACTAGCATCGTTTGTTAACAAGCTATTCTTGCTCGAATAGTTGCAAGCCAAGATTAGTAGTTTGCTAAACTAATTCCAGAGGTTTTCTACCCTAGTATCTTGTCCCTAATTAATAGCAAATGTTTTGTGATATTGATCTTTTGTTTATAATCTAAGTTTGGTTTTATTTTGAATCTTGGTTCTACAACTTTAGATCATTTCCCCAAATTTCAATAGAAACTTGTCGAGGGCAGTTTTAGAAACCTCTATTTTTTCAGCTTATCTCCTTTAAAAATTAGGAAATAAGTTACCACCCCAAATAGAATATAAAATCTAGGTGAAAATTAAAAAATCTCTTATTTAGCGGATAGACTCACCCCACCCCACAAGTCCATGACGGAGTAGTCCAGTTTTACACCCACCAGTAAACACATAATTTTCTATTAATCACAGTTATAGCTAGGTTTATCCATTCTTTAGCTGTAAAGGTTTTGCCTCTTTTACTTTCTTTTTGGGTATCAATTTTAATCTGATTTTCAGGAATTAAATCTTTCTCCACAGCATAGTTCAACGGCGTATTAGTTTTACTCAGGAGATTCGGAGCATAGTTTTTTCTGCAAAAAGTGGTTGAATGTCATCTACGGTAAACGCCCTGACCAACATGTCACCGAATCGATCCACAAGCCGGCCATGCCTTAGCTTGTACTCACTCAAGGTAGCCCACGGAGGTCCCGATCCTTTTCAGATTATTTCATTTCTCTGAACTCTTTAACAAGTTCTGAAATTGTTTTATCGGTAAGGTTTTTACCGGCATGTTTTTTTGAGAATTTGACCGCATCAAGTGGAGTATTGAATTTCGTTTCTTTAGCATTTGAAAGACCTGCTCCGCATCGACTTGCTGGGCGGGTGTAAGTCTAACAGAGTCCGTACCCTTGTTCCGGAATCTGGTTTTTTGGGATTTATTCGTTCGTCAAGGCTTCGACTTTTGATTAAAAGGGTTTTCTTTTTTGCTCTACCCAGTTTCAATCCAGCTTCAACTTCCCACTTGTCGTTTTCGGAAATATGCCTAATAATGCTGTTATCCTTCGATGACTAGATTTTATGTTATCCCACTACTATAGGCATGCTATTGAACTGAGCAGATCCTGAATGGGGGAGAACGATCTGACAACGAAGGCTTTCGCCCCCATAGTTTAACGGATAGAACAGTGGTTTCCTAAAC
>ERZ1046876.2000-NODE-2000-length-12652-cov-4.830833_pt1 | contig 12652 bp, 13 predicted proteins | sample MGYA00383094_ERZ1046876 | MGnify/ENA primary metagenome ERZ1046876 (study PRJEB29581, sample SAMEA5548364) | metagenome | biome: marine; feature: coastal; material: water | depth 50 m | study: Short-term variability in the microbial, nano- and picoplankton...
ATTCTTTCTGTTGCTCGCTTTTACCGGATTTTTTTGCTCAACCTCTTTTAATCGGATCGTTTGTAATCCAAAACCCATAGTCAGGCGGCTTATCTCTGAAATAGACCTAAGCAGTGCCAGATATTTTCTCATTACTACCTCCCGAATATTGTCTGAAAATATTTGTGCTATTGCCCAACTAGTACGCAATCCTCAAAGCCTGTAATGGATCTGCTTAATCTAGTGCTGGAGGTGCTTCAATTGCATTAACTCTTCTCAATGCCTCTCGCCTAGCAGCATCAAGAATCTGGTCAGGAATATGAACTTCACGGCAGTAATAAGAGGTTGCATAGGGACTGCATGGGATGCTGTCGCAGAATTGTTCTGCATCATGACTGTTACAAAACCAATGAGTCTTTGGTTCGCCTTCGGCCGGCTGTAGTAAGTCAACTTTCCAGTAAGTCATTTTCAGGTCTCTGTTTCTTTGCGTGATACCGCGAGTTTTCTGCCTCGCACTGCCACAACATACGAACACTTGGGTTCTTTGTTCTCTTGTCCCGTGGCTTATCCAGAACACGAAACACCAACTATCCCTTCCATATCAGCAACAAAATCAGGATTTGTAAGCATTGTCCAATAAACGCCTAGCAAAACTTTCCACGCACATACGCATGACCTACGGAGTAGGTAGAGCACTGTACTTAGTGACAGAACCAAAATATTTGCTGGCAATAGTCACCACTAGAGGGCGGGGCATCCATGAAAACCATCAGAATGGAATCTCACGAAAGCCATATAAACAGAACGGCTGAGCAAATAGTTCAGCGTTGCCGGCAGCGAGTAAGAACAAATCGTAAAGCCGTACATGAAGCGGCGACAACACTTACGAGAATCTTTGGCATTCCTAGGCCGATGGCAGTTGCTGTCTTGTACGGTGAAGTACAAGTTAGGGCAGTTGACCTCAACCGCACCCTGGAATTTAACTGGCCAAACAACGGTTCTCTCAAGGCATGGTGATGGATTTTTTCAACTTCGCATTCTGGATAATCAAATAGAAAAGCACTTTGTCGGAGTCCTAATTCGTCGCCTTCGTATTATGGATAACCGCTAAAAGCCTCGAACAAGACACTTTTTCCAGGCGTATCGTCTAGTAACTTCCGCAACTGAGACCCCGTCAGGTTTCGCTCTGCCTTTCGCAAACCTGACGGGGTGTTGCTAATACACAACAGTTAATTACAAACGAAAGATTTAGCTATGGACATCTTTGGAAAACTCTTCAGTCAATCATCAAAAAGAATCAGAAAGTCGAGTAGAACGCTAGTCGATACTATGTCATTTGAAACCCTTGACCATCGTATCGCATTTGACGCAGCCGGTCTGGATTTACCTATACAGGAATTAGCATCGGATGGCGTAATTAGCGAAGTGAGACAGCCGCAGGCAAGAATAGACTTCCCCTCCTCCTCGAATAAAATCATTGGCCAGATTAATTTCACTACGGACGAGCTGAATGGTAAGAAAGTGAATTTACCTGATGCCAACTTTGAATTAACTAGTGTGGTTAATGCAAAACTTACAAATACAGATCGGGCATTTGCAGATCTAAGTTGGTTGAGTTTGGCAAGCACTGATACTCCCGATCAAGACATGGCTAGCTCTGATAGTGCTGCAAAAGATAAGTTCGCAACCATACTTTCTGAATTTTCTGATCACTAGCAGCAACTGCTCAAAGAATTAGGCACAACTTAAATTTCAGGGATGACCCTTACAGTAATCTCTAATACGTATATCGGATAACCCAAGCCCGTCCTGAACCAACCACTTTTACTGCCAAAATGTTCCTGTACAACTCAGCCCGCCCACAGGTTTCGTCATAGTTTCCCCGCAGGCTGGCTTACTACTACTGATAAAAGAAAGAAAAATGCAAACAACAGAAGACACACAGATCGAACGTATTCAAGCAATGACAGAAAGAGAGAAGGAACGATTTGTCAAAATCTTTTTCCATCAAGCAATAGATACATCAACCCAGAATTTGTATGCCACCAGAGAAATTCATGACACGACGGAATGGACTCGACAGACTTCATATTAATGTCTGTAGTAGTATCCCTTCCATAGGTTTCTCTTTCCGGTCCAATTCTCAGAAACACTCCCGATGGTTTTTTAAGATAATGCTGCCAGCAAAATGGGGTCTCGCCACCCCATTTCCTTCAGCAACTCAGCCAGCAAGTACGAACAACTGCACCAACGCCAGAATTCAATGACGGGTGCCCTCGAAGCCCATTCCCACGCGAATTATTTCTTGTCATTGAAATAGGCTCACTTTTAAGTACACGTCAGGCCGTTTGTTCTTGAACGTATTTTGGATAGTCTGCGTAGCCTCTCTCATCGAACGAATACCAGGCAGACATATCTGCCGGTTCGGCCAGCGGCCAGTCATTCTTATATCGCTCGACGAGATCGGGATTACTGATAAAGGGACGACCAAACGCGATTAGGTCGGCAATCCCACTTGTGATCGCGGCTTCCGCGGACTCCTGTGTGTAGCCGACGTTTCCCATCAAAGGCCCGTGAAACAGGTTTCGGAAATCACGCAGAGTCATTGGCTCGCCCAGTTCATGAAAGCCAAAACCTGTGCCATCCATCACATGCAAGTAGGCTAGGCCGAAATTATCAAGTTGACGTGCAACGTAGGTAAATTGTTCTCGGTAGTCAGGTGATCCCATATCATTGAAGCTACCGTTGGGAGCAATTCGCACGGCAACACGATTCGCTGGGAAGACACTTGTCACGGAGTTGACCACCTCTCCCAAAAAGCGATAGCGGTTTTTGATACTGCCGCCGTAGCCGTCCGTGCGATGATTGGTTTTCGATTGCAGAAACTGGTCAAGCAAATACCCGTTTGCCGAATGGACCTCGACGCCGTCAAACCCCGCGGCTTTAGCGCGATTTGCTGCCAACCGATAGTCTTCAACGATTTTTGGTATCTCGCTGGTTTCTAAAGCTCGGGGTGTCTCATACCGCTTTTTTTGACCGTCGGGAGTATGGATACCGTCTCCGTTGATCGGGATCGCGGAAGGCGCTACGGGCAGTTCACCATTATGAAAATCGCTGTGTGATGCCCGACCCATATGCCAAAGCTGGAGAAAGATACGGCCGCCCTCCGCATGAACCGCATCGGTCACTATTCTCCAACCATCTACCATTTTGTCGGTATAAATTCCCGGTGAATGGTTCCAACCATTTGCCTGCGACGAGATCGTTGTTGCTTCTGAAACGATCAGTCCAGCGGTTGCGCGTTGAGAATAATACTTGGCCATCAGCGCGTTGGGAATCCGGTTCTCACCGGATCGGGAGCGGGTCAAGGGAGCCATCACCACGCGATTGGCGAGCGTCAACTCGTGCATCTCAAATGGCTGGAGCAATTGTCTGGTTGTAGGTTGTACATTTATCAATGATTCCATTCTCCATAAAGATTTCGTTTAAGTCGATCGTGTCAGCGGACAGTGTTTTTTAGGGTTCGATTTTCTTCTTATTTTTTGCCATTATCACAACCTGAAACAATTCGAATCAGTGGGGAGAGTACCGGTGCTACTAAAGGAATTATTTTTCTCGCTGATTCAAATTGTAGAGATTGTAAATTTTAGTTCCGAGTTGCAGCACCCGATTTCATCGAAGGCTGAGACAGAAAATCTTGAATTATGGATTTTACCTCTTTTGCTCTCACACCATGCCCAGAACCTACACCTTTGACATGTATAAAATTACCATCGAGGTATTCATAAATAATCAATTTCTCATTCGTCGGATGAGGCTCACCCGCCGAGTCCGATAATTTAGGACCTTTTTCTCCCATATGAACAGCCCATGTATAAAAAAGATCCTGTGCCGGCAAAACCTTGAAACCAAGTGTGCTTTTGCCCCCCAAGTACGGAATGATTTTGTCTTCAGTACCATTTATTTGAAGCCACCTTCTTCCCTTCGCAGGCACAATAGGAGTATTAAAGTTTGCTCCTCCTGTTGGATCCCATAAAAAGTTGGTGCCATCATATCGCTCCGATCTCAGCCCGCCAATTGAGCATATTCCATGGTGAAACGTATCGGCTTCGAGTTCGATCATTAATTGGTTTAGAAGTCCAGCACCATTCGAGGCTCCATGAATTGCTATATTACTCCCGTCTGTAATTTTGCATGTTTTGATGTAATTAATGATTTGACGAATGAAATCAACATCTGGTCTCTGTGCTGACCATCCTTTCTTATATCCATCGGGAGCAATGACGATCCTATCTGCCATACCTCTTTGAGCCTGTATTTTACGCGCCCCTGTCCCACCACGCCCATGAAGCATTATGGATACCGGAAAAGGGCCAACACCGTGAGGTACTTTTACATGAACTGGCCGGTCATATTCAGTTTCTTCACGCCAGGATTGTCTTATATAAAATGTTCCTGTTTTAAGGACACCATCTTCTGCCTTAAAAATGTCCTGACTTGCCGTTTTTTGCTCGGCTTTTTTAAACCGCTTTCTTTTATCTTGTGCAAATGCCGGCGATAACAAAATTGTCGAGCACAACAACATCAATAGTAATTTATTCAGCATGTTTTATTCTTTCTTCTTCGCTTAATGGGCACTCCCGCCGACAGTCTCTTATTTTCCGAGTTGAATGAGCAGTGTTCTTATTTGTCTTGTCACTTGCCATCAATACTCGCGAGAATTCATTCTATTCTGACAAGAACACATAGAAATTCTGGAGCACTTTTTTACAAAATTACATCAAATGCAGGTGGCAGACTACGATGCATCTTCTTTCAAATCCATCTTTTCGTGGGGGGGTTCTTTTCCTGCAGAATATTTTTCTTTCAAAATGCTGAAAAGACACCTGCACTCACGCACAGGGCGGTTGCCCCTAATATTCAAGAAGACCATAGACACCGAGGAGATGTCTGCTAACGCATCGTTCGCTCTGGGGAATGATTCGGAAATTACTCAGTTGGAAATTTCTGACAAACAGCTATCTGGAATAAAAATTCTAAGACCCTTTACTGCAGACGAAAGCAGTTTGCCTCAATTTTTCTATTCGCGAGCAGTCATTTTGGTTTTGGATTCAGAGGATGATCTAAAGGAAGCTTTTTCCAGCACAACTCTACCTTCTTGACTTTGTCCCAGCATCCTCGAGGAAAATACCACAGGTTCTCAGATTCTGCATTTTCATTGGGACCTAGATTTGTCACTACAAATCCCCCTTCGAGATCGGTTAACTCATTCTGAAACGGACAATGAGCCTTGAAATCTAAGATGCCAAATTTTTCCTCCGATGAATTATTTGTGATCTTGTAGTGAACATAAACACGAACTGATTTTGTTGTAGACGTCCTTGCTTTCATCCCGAGACATTCAACGGCAATCTCAGAATCACCCGACGTTGTGGTTACGGGCTTTGCCATCTGTGTTTCGTTCCCACAAATAATTGATGGCACAACAATAACTAAGCATACAAAAAATATCATTCGCAACTTCATGAGCCACTGTTCTTCCTGAGTGTTGCACTAATTCTTAAGATATCGTTTCTTTTGATCTCTCTTACTGTCAACGACAGCATTCATGATTTTATAGTTTACTCTCTGAGAAGATCTTCCGAGAGACATCATAGCCACCCTTGGCTCCCATGCCTCGCCCGGGCCGTCCATAGCCACGTTCCCACCTCAACTCGTCTCTTTAAAGCATAATGTGTGTCATTTTAAACATTTCCTCTTTTTTATTAAGCTAAGTAGAACAGTAATTTTTTCCTATTTTTTAAAGCATAGGAACCGAAAGGGAACACAATGAACAAAACCGGCATGGGATTTTTCACTGGTATTATGGCGACAATTAGTGGCATATTTCTCGCGGTGAGTGCTCAGTCAATCGCTTTCAGTGAGGTAAAAGGCTATTCTCCACCGCGACAAGACACGAGCTATGCTGTGCAAGAATATGTCTTGCAGCAAATTGGTCTCCTCGTTCTGGCATTTGGCCTACTGCTAATCCTCATAGTTTATCGTGAGTATCTTCGTGCACCCGCCAGTGGTGACTGATGCGATGTGTTCACTAAACGGAAGCAATGATTATCATTTTTATCTAGATGTTGAAGTGATGACCTAAACACTCACATCTTGACGACCATGCAACAAAATCAAAAAAGAGTTCTATAAAGATAATGCTACTTGACTAGCACGCCCTCAATTCAAATCTTGGAAAAATGCCAAGGGCTATCCTGGAAGTAATACCGCTGGTAGAAAAGGTCTCGTGCTGGCTCATTCTCCACGGTAAATTATGAAGTGATTCTATTTCAACATTTGCAAGTGTTGAAAATGGAGGGCTAAAAAAATCAATAAAAGAGTATTGAAGGTTCTATATGTTTTTCTAGGCAGCATTTGTTTTTCCTTGCATGGTTCTGCTGCCGATCCTTTTGAGGGAGCTAATCCTATATGGAATTTACTTCATTCCCCGGCCGTACAAAAAAGTCTCCGCATCAGTACATCAAATCAAAGAAAGATTCGTTCTCTGCTTGACCGATATGATATTGAATTTCTTCCGTATCGAAATCGGTCGCCAGACAAAACGCAAACTGAAGTGAAGGACTTATGGAACAAGATGCTGGAAGAGGTGAAGCAGTGTTTTTCATCAACACAGTGGAGTACCCTGAATCAGCTTGCACAGAAAATTCAAGCACAGCCTGTAGATAGCCGGCCATATTTGGATTTACGAATCAAGGCACCGGAGTTACAGGACTCAGGGACTTGGATCAATGTGGAAAAACCACCCCAACTTTCTGATTTTCAAGGTTCCGTTGTCATTCTTCATTTTTATGCGTTCGGCTGTATTAACTGTAAAAATAATTACCCCATATATATTGATTGGCAACAAAGATTCGAGGATGAAAATGTTGTACTCATTGGAATCCAGACACCAGAGACAAAAGCTGAACATAATATTGATCTGATTCGGCAAAGAGCCGAAGAGGCTGGCTTTACGTTCCCCATTCTTGCCGACATTGAAAAGAACAACTGGCTGGCATGGGGAAACTCAATGTGGCCGAGTGTCTATGTTCTCGATAAGCAGGGTTATATTCGTGAATTTTGGCCCGGTGAACTACGCTGGGAAGGTGCCACTGGTGATATGTATCTTCAGCAGCAGGTCGAAAAGCTAATGAAAGAATAACGCCAGTTTTTATTCTCAGCAAAAGTCTTAGGGATGTTGCGAGCAGGAATACTTACAGTAACAGACGGGCCTTAACAGACGGGAATATACTTTCTTTTTCACATATGCTCCCACCCGATTCTCCTGTTTCAACGAGCCCAGTAGCAGTTTTTTCAGCATGGCAGTTTCCCACTACCATTAAGTGAGCCAAAACATGGTGGCAACTACTGTTTTTGTTGACCATAAATCGGTGGTGTCCATCCTTTGGGTATTCGGCCCTGTGGACGTACTCCGGTGGCATTAGCCGGAATTGGATGGTCCGCCGCGATTTGTAACGGAAGCTCATCGGGCAGATGCTTGATCTCAAAATCTTTGTACTGGATTGTCATTGCAGGACCCACATGTACCTGAACCGCCAGCACACCTTCTAATTTTCTCCCAACCTCATCTAGGTCAACGACGTCCACTGTTTTGGCTCCATTAATCCAGTGACGGTAATGATTGCCCTCGACCAGAATTCGGAACTCGTGCCACTCATCTGGAGTAGCCATCGGTGCTTCCCATGAGTCAATGATCCAACTCTGTCCTTGTGGATCAATGATGACCTGGTTGCCCGTGGGGGCAAGAATGCGTCGCCCTTTCTCTTCATAAAGCATTCCGTTGTACTGCGCGTTATTTGCCACAACATCACATTGATACCCTGTCACAACATCGAGTCCGAGATCAGGTCGAGAAGTACCACGATATTGAATACCACTGTTTCCACCGTTTGTGACTTTTACTTTTACACGCAGGTCAAAGTTACGAATTGTTGAACCTTTCCAAGTCAAAAATCGATTCATCTTCAATGAACCATCTGTGGTTCCTGTAATGGCCCCATCTTTAACCGACCAATACTTCATATCGCCCGACCATTGCCGAAGTTTTTTACCATCAAAGACTTTCATGAAGCCTTCGTCATTGATGGGACCCACGTTGTTGGCAGACGCCACTGGCATGGGATTTGTCGATCGACTGGGACGTGCAACCGGATCTAACGGCCCACCATACTCATCTACCCGCTCAGTCGTACGTTGTCGCATGGCCTCGAGCACATCTGCATAATCAGAATCGTTGGCCAAGTTGGTTAATTCGTCTGGATCATTCTTCAGGTCATGAAGGAATTCATGATTCCCATGATCAAAATATCGAACGTACTTGTAGTTCTCGTTCCGTAGTCCCTCAAAGGCAGGAATGCGATGGCGGACAGCAAAGTGCTCGTGAAATGTTTCCTTTCTCCAGTCATCATCATTTTTACCATTCACGATTTGCTGCAAACTGCGGCCCTGATAGTGTTCCGGAATTTTGATTCCTGCCCAGTCCAGGAAGGTAGCTGGTAAATCGAGGTTTAGGGCAGTGGCCTTTGTCACCTGCCCACGCTGTGACGGTTTGACTCGCGGATCATAAATGATCAGGGGAACACGAAGTGATTCCTCGAAATGAGACCACTTTCCCGCCAAGCCGCGGTTCCCCATGTAATAACCGTTGTCGGCTGAATAAACGATGATCGTATTGTCAGCCAACCCCGCTGCCTCCAGAGCCTGCATGAAGCGACCAATCGCACCATCGATCCCAGTTACCATGCGGTAGTAGGCTCGTATGTTGGTCTGGTATTTATCGTTCGTGTTCCATCGCCAGAAGAAACGTTCACGATTGACCGTAGTCTTCAAAAAGTCTGGGAGAGCACGAAAAATTTCTGGATCATTCAACCGTGGTGGAGCAATCAGGATATCGTCGTACATTCCGTCAACAACACGTGGCCACGGAAAATGACCGATTCCAGGTCTGCGATCATTATCTTCTGCGTGGCAAGCATTGAACCACATGTTCAACGCAAATGGTTTGTCTTTTGGTTGAGACTGAATGAAGTCGATCCCACGATCAACAATTACTTCCGTCGCGTGACGCAAGCTACCATCGGGCTGCTTTTTGTAAAACGGATCGCGTCGGATTGCTTCAAATTCATCAAAGTGATCTTCACGTTTATATTTTTCTGGCATCTTGGCGTGCCACTTACCAAAGTAGCCGGTGCGATAACCATTCTCTCGTAACAGATCACTGTATAAAGTTTCGACTGCTGCAAGAGTTGCTGTATCCGGATTACTTGAAGTGCCAAAACTGCGGCCAGTTAGTCCACTCAGAATGGTGGTGCGACTAACCCAGCAAATCGCCTGACTCACACAGGCGTTATCAAACCTCGTACCTTCTCTTGCCAACATGTCGATGTTGGGTGTTTGAACAACAGGATTTCCGTAGCATCCTAGTGTACTGGTGGTCTGGTCATCCGTGAAGAAAAATACAATGTTTGGTACTTCAGTTGCTTGAGTATCTGCAGCAAGTGTCTCAACTAGTGGAAACAGTAGAGTGCTAAATACAACTGTGCCAAAAAGCAGAAGAGTCAAGGAAAAGATCCGAGGTGTTGAATGCATGGTATTTTGTACTAGGAATAGAGAGCTAGGAGTAGGTGCGTTAACGCAATAACACTTGGAAAGCTATCAAATTCAATCGGTTCATTGAATCATTTCATTTATTCTACTGCATTCGAACGACGCTTGAATCACGAACTGCTTGAAGGGATTTGGAACTGGGCGGTGGCACTCTCATTCAAATCATATTATGAAAAAGCTCATAGTTCATATCTGACAGGCACGACCATGGGACCGATTTTTATGGTCTGGGCATCAATACTTGATACCCATTAATTGTGTTTGGTATGGTTTGACCAGAGTTACCCAATGGCAACCAAGGTATGATGAAATAAAAACAACCGCAGAATTGGGGCATGAATACTTCCGGAAATATTTGATTAGTCGATACAAGTCGGTTTATTCAAGAAGCGTATCGATGCTACTCCGGTGAAGGCCTGCGTGGTACAGCTTCACCTAAAAATGTACCGAAACAGCATTCCATTAACACGTCCGGCTAAACCTCTTTCATTAAAAAACACATGAAAAACTGGACGCTCATAATTTGTCCGGTAGCGGCTGCAATACTCGGGTACGCGCTTTATACGCTTGGATTTTCTAGTGACATTTCTGCCACCGCTGCAATTACTGTGTGGGTTGCAGCATGGTGGATTACAGAACCAATTTCTATCCCAGCAACATCCATGATTCCGCTGGCTTTATTCCCATTATTTGGAATTTTATCACCGGACGATATAGCCTTGGCGTATGGGAACAAATTAGTGCTGCTGATGCTCGGTGGGTTTATGTTATCAGCCGCTATGGAAAAGAGTGGTGTTCATAAACGAATCGCTCTTGGAATGGTAAATCTATTCGGCCATAGCAGTGGTCGCCGTCTAGTCTTTGGATTCATGACCGCTTCGGCGGTATTGAGCATGTGGATCTCTAATGCTGCCACAACGTTGATGTTATTACCAATAGTAATGGCAGTCGTATCTCAGACAACAAATCGGAAATTACAAATAGCGTTGTTGCTTAGTATTGCCTACGGGGCGAGCGTTGGAGGGGTCGCAACGCCAATTGGAACTCCATCCAATTTAGTATTCATGGGAATTTACAAACAAGCTACCGGGATGGATATTGGATTTCTTGACTGGATGAGGATGGCAACCCCCGTCGTCTTCATCATGCTTCCCATCGTTGGCTTTTGGTTGACACGTGACATTGGGTCTATCGAACCAATTGGGTTACCGAGTGTTGGGACATGGCGTAAAGAAGAATCCCGAACACTACTCGTCTTTGGGATGACCGCTTTATTCTGGATCACCCGCCAACAGCCATTCGGTGGCTGGGTTGGATTTGTAGAAGGACAGGGGATTTTACTACCGTATGCAAATGATGCTTCGATTGCTTTCATTGGGGTACTTTTCCTGTTTGTGCTGCCAAGTGACCAAGAAGGCAAGCTGTTGGATTGGAACACAGTTACCAAGATTCCATGGGGCGTTTTAATTCTATTTGCCGGCGGGTTGTGCCTGGCCAGTGCTTTCAAATCATCTGGATTAAGTGCACTGCTTGGGAACTCAATGTCGTCCCTTGGAACACTTCCGGTTCTTTTAAGCATTACCTCAATTTGTCTAGTGATTACTTTTTTGACAGAAGTCACAAGCAACACTGCAACGACGACAATCTTATTACCAATTTTAGTGATCGCTGCGAACACAGCGAATGTCGAACCAAAGCTTTTCATGATTCCAGCCACCATCAGTGCCAGCTTTGCTTTTATGCTACCCGTAGCAACTCCCCCCAATGCGATTGTATTTAGTTCAGGAAAATTTTCAGTTCGCGAAATGGCAAAGGAGGGTTTTATCCTCAATTTGATCGGCATTTTCGTAGTGACATTCGTTTGCTACGCATTCATTTGATGCAGACCAGAATGCGCTCCGTAATACAACACAGGGTAGCTATCGTGGGCTTCAGGCTACAATCAATCGCGGTTGTTCTATCTCAATACTGACGTTCGTATTGCGGCGACCAAACCGCTTTATCAGCTTGCTCAGAGAGAATTTTGACTTCATGCGCAATGCCGTCTTGAACCATCACAACCAAGCACTCGCCACCAAGAATGCGAATACTATTATTAATTAGGAGTTTTTCTATTCATTAGAAGTTCACCAACCAGTACGTCAATTCGTTGCCCCATTCACTTAAATAGTTCCTCATGAATGATTTTGAGACTGATCGATATATCGTACAAATTGCCCACCGTGACGGCTATAAGCTTGGTGAAATGGCAAGAAATATAAAAGATGGTCATTGGTTAAAACGTCATAACTATTGCCAAGGCATCGAAAATTTAATGGGGCAGGATGCGATAATTCCAACGCCTATTTCAAAGAATCGCAAGTTTCATTTTTTCACAATCCTCATTGCGTTAGACTTACCTGATGACGGCTTTCTAAAAGAACTCAGCGAGAAAAATTTTCTTTATCAACTTTTTGGAATTATGACTGGCTCATTTCATAGCAATATTCCATTCGAAACTGAACAAGCCGAAAACCTTCCGTTTCCATGCTTCGTGCAATAAACATAAACGAAAATGCCGTGCTTAAAATCGCTTCAAAACATCTCAATCAATTTACTTTGGCGACATCTCTTAATAGCTAGCGTTCGGGAAAGAAGCTATTTCTGCTCCCATTCTATTATTGTTTGAAAACTTTGATGAGTAACTCTCTACCTGAGTCGTCCTACACTCTCTCATGCCTCGGACACTCGATAAGCATCGCAGTATCATCACCAAAGAAATGAGTGTTGTTCCTGGGCATCAAGGTTTTGACGAGTTTCTTTTTACAATACGGCAGGAAAGCAAGAAGCGTTCTCAACGCATTGCTAATCCAGACCTAACCTGGATTTAACCCGGGCCTAAGCCAGATATAAGCAAGCACACACGTTTCTACGGTTGCTATTCTAAACGCCTGCCACACTCAGCCTCTACACGCTCGACATCAGACACTCTTTTCTCTACGCCTTCGTGCCTGAATAAATGAAC
>ERZ1046876.2005-NODE-2005-length-12609-cov-4.429903_pt1 | contig 12609 bp, 10 predicted proteins | sample MGYA00383094_ERZ1046876 | MGnify/ENA primary metagenome ERZ1046876 (study PRJEB29581, sample SAMEA5548364) | metagenome | biome: marine; feature: coastal; material: water | depth 50 m | study: Short-term variability in the microbial, nano- and picoplankton...
CCTCAGTAAATAATTTAAAATGATGAATCATCGATTCCATATCCTCTTTCATTTTTCAAAATTACACGATCGACGAAGTGTCCTATAACTCTTGAGAAGAATATTACAAAAGCGTTAACTATTCCTTGTATTAATGTAAGGGTTACCATATCCCCATTAGCTACATGACTCATCTCATGACCAATTACAGCTTCAATTTCATCTCTGCTCATTGCGCTAACTAACCCTGTACTGAGTGCTACTAATGAATTGTTTTTAGAGGAACCTGTTGCAAAAGCGTTTGGTTGTGGTGAGTTAAACATACCAACTTCAGGCATTTTTAGGCCTAATTGCTCAGATTGTTTACGGACTATATCTAGGTACCATTTTTCAAACTCATTAGAAGGAGTAGTAATAAGTTTTACTCCAGCCATGGATTTAGCCATCCACTTAGATAAATAGAGCGATATAAACGAACCTCCCATTCCAAAAACAAGTGAAAACAACATTAATGAATCGTAATCAAGGTCAACTCCATTAGATTGCAGAATTCCTGTAAAACCCGTTAGATGCAAGAAGATACTCAGTACAAAGAGTATTGCGATGTTTACTACAATAAAATAGAAAATACGTTTCATGATTAACCTATATTATAATTTAATTTCATATTCTTGTGGATAAATTTATTATCAATTTTTTTTCCACGCCTTGTCCTAGGCATAATATATGGCTGAAGGTCCTTAAATTCAATATATTTACTTCTTTTATTTTTACTAGATACGACTATTCTCTGGCCTTTTTTTATTACCCCAGTAAAAGTAATATTTTCTTTATTACCAGATTTAGGTATATTAATTAACTTAACTCCTTTCCCCTTCGACATAATCGGAATATCCGATAATTTTCCAATAATCATATAATTATTGTCTGTAATGAGAACATAATATTCATAGTTATCAATATCAAAATCAATTGGTTTTAATATTTTTGATGTTTTATTTTTAACAATCGATCTACCATTCCTATTAGAAGATGTGAAATCTTTATTTGCACATAAAAATCCATAACCCGATTCAGATGACAATAGCGTATGAAAAGAATTTGATGAATCAAGCATTCCTGTGACATGTATACCATCATCAATATTAAAATATTTTTTTAATGATTCTCCATACCCTCTTCCTGTGGGAATATCATTAACTATCATCGAATATAGAAAACCTTTTTGATCAAAAAAGGATACTTGTTTATCATTATCTATATTTAGATGCGTTAAATACGAATCCCCCGATTTAAAACTCAGACTATCAATATCTTCAGTAATTCCTTTGTTTGTTTTTATCCAACCATTACTTGATAAGATTACAGACATAAGATCTTTAGATATTTTTTCTTCTTTAATTATTTGTTTACTAGATTTAGAATCACGAAGTATATGTGTTTTTCTATCTGTAGAATACTCATCGCTTAGCTTATCAAGTTCTTCCAAAATAAGATGGTTTAATTTAGATTTTGATTTAAGAATAGAATTTATTTCTTTATTCCTTTTATTTAATTTATTAAACTCTTCTTGAATTTTATTTTCTTCGAGTTTAGCAATATTTCTCAGTCTCATATTGATGATTGACTCATACTGTTTATCCGAGAATTTTCCTATTTTTATGATTTTAAGTTTCGGATTATCTTCATTTCTTAATATTTGAATAATTTTATCCAAATATTTATAAACAATTAAGAAACCTTCAAGTATGTGTAATCGTTCTAGAATTTGATTATTTTCGAAGTTTAATTTTCTTTTATATGTATCTATTCTAAACAATACCCATTCTGATAATATCTCTTTAAGATTCATAACCTTGGGTTTTCCATTAGCTGATATCATATTTAAATTAACTCGATAGTTTCGCTCTAAATCAGTTGTAAAATAGAGATGATTCATCACATCATTATGATTAAAAATATTTCCTTTAATTTTAATAGTGATTTTAACTGGATTTTTTTCATCTGATTGATCTTCAATCGAACTTATGAAGTTAATTTTTTTATCAATCATTTGGGATTGAATTTGTTCAATAATTTTTGTTGTTGATGCTTGATGCGGTAAGGAGTAAATTTCAATAGCTTTACCTTTAAATGTATATTCAGCTCTAATTTTAATATTACCCGTACCTTCATTATAAATGGAATTAATATCTGACTCATTGTGTAATAGCTGTCCTCCAGTTGGATAATCAGGTGCAGGTACATAATCCATAAGTTCTTCAATGCTGCATTTTGGGTTTTTAATTACATGCTGAGCAGCTAGAATAATTTCACCCATATTATGGGGTGGAATATCTGTTGACATACCAACGGCTATTCCAGAGCTCCCATTGATAAGAATATTTGGTACTTGTGATGGTAGAAACTTTGGTTCATCAAGTGTTCCATCAAAATTAGATATCCAATCAGACGTTCCATTTTTTAAATCCTGAAGAAGCAACTCTGAATACTTAGTTAGCTTGGATTCTGTATATCTCATTGCAGCAAAAGACTTGGGGTCGTCTTGAGTACCCCAGTTACCTTGTCCATTTATTAGAGGCATATTATACGAAAATGATTGAGCCATTATAACCATCGCTTCATAACACGCAGTATCACCATGAGGGTGAAATTTACCTAAAACATCTCCAACAGTTCTTGCTGATTTTTTATGCTTTGATGAGTGTTTCAGGCCTAACTCGCTCATCGCATATATTATACGCCTTTGAACAGGTTTAAGACCGTCCAATAAACTAGGGAGTGCGCGATCCAAAATTACATACATAGAATAATTTAGATAAGCGCTTTCACTAAAGTTTCCTACTGAAACTCTATCTATACTTGATGAGAATAAATCTTTATTAGCCATTAATTTGTTTTTGCAAGATTACCTTTTTTTTCTAACCATGTTTTTCTGTCTGATGCTGTTTTTTTAGATAACATCATATTCAATAACTTTAAATCTTTTGTTTTATCATCAAGCGACAACAATATTAGTTTCCTAGATGTAGGGTTCAATGTGGTATCTCTGAGTTGAGATGGATTCATTTCACCTAACCCTTTGAACCTTGTAATACCTAAACTAGCATCAGAAGATTTAATTTTATTTTTCTTGAGAAGCTCAGACATATGGTCATCTGATATAGCATAATAAATATTATTTTTATAATCCAAACGATAGAGTGGAGGAAGAGCTACATAAATATGCTCATTTAATACAAGATCTGGGAAATGTTTCACAAACAAAGCTATTAGTAGAGTTGCGATATGCAGACCATCTGAATCAGCATCAGCTAAAATGCATATTTTCCCATACCGTAGATTAGATAAATCATTATCTCCTGGGCGAACTCCTATTGCAGTGCTAATATCTAACACCTCCTTTGATTCTAGGATTTTTGTCGAAGATACTTCCCATGTATTAAGTATTTTTCCGCGAAGAGGCATAATAGCTTGAAAATTTCTATCTCTTGCTTGCTTTGCAGAACCTCCTGCTGAATCTCCTTCTACAAGGAAGAGCTCATTGTTGTCATTATCTTTGCTAGAACAATCAGATAAACGACTTGGTAATATAGTATGCTTAGGAGTCACTTTTGTTTTCTTTGCATTATTTGAAAGTCTGTGACGCGCATTATTAATAACAATGTTACAAATTTCTTCTGATGTTTCCGAATGGTTATTTAGCCAAAGTTCTAATCTATCTTTTAACTGAGATGACAATTTTGATCCAATATATGTTGATTGAAGTTTGTTTTTTGTCTGACCAACGAACTGAGGGTCTGATAATTTAATGGACATAAGATATGAAGTATTTTTCCATATATCATCTGGTATAATTTTGAGGTTTTTTGGTAAAATTTTATGAGAAATCATAAAATCTCGAACAGAATCAGCTACAGCAGATTTTAAAGAATTAACATGCGTTCCACCTTCAGATGTTGGTATTAAATTGACATAGCTATCTTGTATAATACTATCTGTATTCTCATGCCAACAGACAGCAGATGCAACTTCAAATAAATCAGTATCCAGTTCAATTAAAAGCGGATCTTCAGGTAAAAGGGAAAGCGTGTTTAAACTACTTTTTAAATATTTATCTAATGAGCCACTATGGCAATAAGTTTTTTTTCCAATATTATATTTTAAGTCATTAATCATTACTTTTAGACCAGGTTTAAGTATGGATTTAGCTTCAAGTAGCTTATGTAATCTATTAATTTCTATATCTTCATTATCAAAATATTTAAAATTTGGTTTAAATGTAATACTAGTGCCATGACTAGCTTTTGTGGTCTTTGATGTTGTTGTTAGTTTTTTATTAATTAAGCCATTTTTAAAAATAATTTGATAAACATTAGAATCTCCACTTCGTTCAATATCAACAATAAGTTTTTCAGAAAGCGCACTAACTACTGATACGCCTACTCCGTGCAAGCCTCCAGAATATTTATAATTTTTATTACTAAATTTAGCACCTGAGTGTAAATTAGTCATAATAACTTCTACCCCTGATTTTTTATATTCGGGATGAATGTCAACTGGCATGCCTCTGCCATCGTCTTTTACCTTAAAGGACCCATCAGCATGGATGCTAATATCAATATTATTGCAAAACCCTGCTATAGACTCATCAACACAATTATCAATTACTTCTTGTAGTAAATGATTTGGAGTTGCCGTATCTGTATACATCCCAGGTCTCTTTTGAACTGGTTCGATACCTTTGAGTATTTCAATATCAGATGCGGTGTATGTTTTTTTAACCATTGTTGTGTATAATAAGATTACACTATCCCATAAGCAATATAAATGAATTATGTATTTTATGATTTTGAAACCTCAGGATTAAATTATTATTTTGATCAGCCAATTCAATTAGCTGCAAAATTAGTTGATGAAAACTTTAATGTCTTAGACGAGTTTAATGAAAAATGTAGACTCAGAGATGGTGTGATACCATCACCAATTGCAGTACTTATAACTAAAACTAATCTTGATGATTTAGATAACAAACAGTCGTTTTATGAATTTATGGATAAAGTTCATAATAAGTTTACATCATGGTCACCTGCTATTTTCATAGGATATAATAATATTAATTTTGATGAAAAATTTCTCAGATCGAGTTTTTATCAATCACTTTATGCGCCTTATCTTACTAATACAAATAAGAATTCACGCTCTGATTTATTTAAAATTATATTATCAATCTGCAATTTGAATAAACCATACTTAAATATTCCGATTGATAAAAAAAATGGGAAAAAAAGCTTGAAACTAGAAAAATTAGCAGAAGACAATAATATAATTCATGAATTTGCGCATGATGCTATGAGTGATGTAGATGCAACGATAGATCTAGCTAATATCATAAGAAAAAATGAGCCAGAATTATGGGACTATACAATGACCTTTAGAAGTCATGTAAATGTTAACGAATTCATTCAGGATAATGACATATGTATCCTTCCGCCAACTACCTCTACAGGAAAATATATTCCTGTATGTTTTGTAACAAGTAATCCAGATAATGCAAAAGAAATGATATTTTATAATTTAGATGAAGAAGTAACTGATGATGTAATTAACTCTAGGACAAGAAGTATTGGTGGTTTATTAAAAAGCAGAATATTAAAAAAAGTAAAAAGCAATGATTATCCAATATTTTTACAAGAAAAACATTTGAATGAAGAACAAAGAAAAACTTTTATTGAAAATAAAAAGCTTTATGAGAATAAATTGGATCTAATAAAATCTTCAAGTAATTTTGTAATGAATATTAATCAGTATCTAGTAGATCAACTCGCAGACTATCAGATTGACAGTAGAGATTATTCATCAGCTTCGGAACATGTTGATGAAATGTTGTACAATGGTTTTACAGGTCCAAGTGATTGGGCAAAAGTAAAAGAGCTTAATATTTTAAAAGATTCACAAGAAATATTTTCAAAATTAGAAACTCTTGAAGATAAAAGACTAATAGAACTCTATAAAAGAAAGCTCTATTCTGACAAAAGAGATATTTTAACGAGGGAATCAATCAATAAACATAAAAGTTATATAGCAGAAAAAATATCAACGGATGCCGATAAGATTCCATGGACTACACTCTCTAAAGCACGTGCAGAACTAACAAGAGCGTTAGATGACGAGAGATTTTTAAATATGGAAGATGAGTTCAAAAAAATTGAAAATTATTTAGATAAAATAGAAAAAGAATATTTATAAATATTTATTTATTAATAAAGGCTAGTATTTTTTTATAGTTTTGATATCCAGGAATGATTCTTCCATCTTGTAAAAATATTGTCGGAGTACCTTCTACTGAAAGTGCCCCTGCACGATCAAAGTTTCTAGCTATAGGGTTTGAACAGGCATTATCACTATCTAAGATATCACCATTAAATAAATTATCTAATGCAGTAATTTGATCTTCTGAACACCAAGCTGTAACTAGTTGATTATATGCATCTATTTCATTTCCATTTCTAGAGAATAAAACATATCTTACTTCAACATTATTAGATAATAGTCCAGGGATTTCATTATGAAGTTTTTGGCAATAAGGACATGATGTATCTGTGAATATAGTAAGTATATAATCAGTCTTAGATGGTTTATAAATAATTAAATCTTTTTTATCAATACTATTAATAATAGAAAGTCTTTGAGTCATTCGTGTGTTTTCAGTGATGCTTTCTTTAGTATCTAGATTAATTACATTACCAACTATTAAATATTTACCATCATTTGTAGCATAATATATTTGTTTGTTGATAATGATTTCATGAAAATTATTATTAATTTTTTTAATATCATTAATCTCAACATCGGGATATGCCTGAGATATTGTTTTTTTAATATCAACATCAGTATCTTTCTTAGCGCATGAAGTCAAAAGAACAACTGTAAGTAATAATATTATATTTTTCATAACTATCCTCTTGGATGATATTTTCGATGAAATTTAACCAATCTCTCCTTTGCTATATGAGTATAAATCTGTGTAGTAGATAGACTAGCATGCCCAAGCAGCATCTGTACAGTTCTTAGGTCAGCTCCATTATTTAATAAATGTGTAGCAAAAGCATGTCGTAAGTTATGCGGAGATATTTTTTTATTTATAAGAGCAAGGGATGCATATCTTTGAATCATTTCCCAACATGCCTGTCTAGATATTATTGAACCAGATTGACTAACGAAAAGCATATCTATATTTTTAGTAATTTTGATATCACGTCGATAAGTATCAATATAGGACAAGAGTAAGCTCATTGCTGATGAACCAATAGGTACAAGTCTTTCTTTATTACCTTTACCTTTAATCTTTAAAAAGGGTTTATCATTAGAAATTTGGCTGACCTTAATATTTAACAATTCAGAAATTCTTAAACCTGCTGAGTATAATAATTCTAAAATACATTTATCTCTAAAACCATTAAGGGTTGATATATTAGGCGCTTCAAGAAGCTTTTCTACTTCCTCTTCAGAAATAATAGTTGGTAATTTTCGTCTTTTTTTTGGATTCTCTATTAATTGTGCAGGATTATTTTCAATAAGCTTATTTTCAAATAAGAATAAAAAAAATGATTTTATACAAGTTATAATTCTTTGAATCGTGCTGACTGAGACACCTTGATCTAATCTTGATGCAAGATAGTGATTTATAATCTCTCTATCGATTCTGGCAAATCTATGATGATTATCATCTACCCATTGCAAGAAAATTCTTAGGTCAGACTTATATGCAAGAATAGTATTATTAGAGAGACCTTTTTTAAAAGATATATTATTACAATATTGATCAATGTATTGAAACTGAACTGAATTATCTGATATCGGCATTTTTTTTGATATACTCAATTATACATAATAAAGATTATATAAAAAAAATGAAAGATAATTGTTTTAATGAATTTGATCCAAATGCTCTCAGTGTTGAAAATGCATTAGATAATATCTTAAAATCTATCAAAATAAATACCACACATGAAGTTGTAGATATAAAGAACGCATATAACAGAATATTATCAAAAAATATTAAGTCAAATTTAAATATACCCAATTATAAAAATTCTGCGATGGATGGTTATGCTGTCAATATCAAGAAGAATAATAAGGTTAATACTTTTAAATGTATTGGCGAATCATTTGCCGGTAAACCATATACCTCTGTGGTTAAATTGCACGAAGCTATAAAAGTTATGACAGGTGGATTAGTACCTAATAATTGCAATGCTGTTGTTATGAAAGAATTAATTACTGAAAACAATAATGAAATAACAATAAATTCTAATATTGAAATAAATCAAAACATAAGATTTCCAGGAGAAGATATAAAGAAGAACGAAATTGTTCTATTAAAAGGAAAAGAAATAGACGAAGTAGATATTGGAATATTAGCATCTCTTGGTGTATCAAAAGTACCAGTCTATAAAAAACCCGTAATTGGTTTTTTATCTACTGGAGATGAACTTGTAAGTATCGAAAAGAAACTCAAAAAAACTCAAGTCTATGACAGTAATAGATATCTTCTTCATGGTCTATTAAGTAAATACCCCATTACAATTAAAGATTATGGTGTGGTTAAAGATAATAAAAAGATGATAGAGAAGAAATTTAGTCTAATAGCTAAAAACTGTGATCTTCTAATTACAACAGGCGGAGTATCTGTTGGAGATGCAGACTACGTAAAGGAAGTTCTAGATAAATTAGGTAAAGTAAGTTTCTGGAAAATTGCAGTTAAACCTGGACGTCCATTAGCTTATGGGAAAATTAAAAAATGTTTATTCTTTGGATTACCAGGTAATCCGGTTTCTGTTGTTGTAACTTTTAATTTATTTGTTAGCGCAGCAATTAAAAAAATTATAGGTCAAGACAACTCCAATTCATTATTATTAACTGCAAAATTAACATCAGATATTAAGAAAAGAAAAGGAAGAAAGGAGTATAAAAGAGGCATACTATCAAGTACATGTGGAAAGTTTTATGTAAAGAAATCTGGTTCACAAGGTTCTAATATTCTCTCATCACTCAAAGATGCTAATTGTTATATAGTTTTAGACGAAAAAATCGACAAACTTTCTAAAGGATCTAACGTAAAAGTTATGCCATTTACATTATCGAGTAAGTTTTATGAAAACTAGAGTTGGATTAATTAAAAGATTATTAATTAATCTTTATGATTTAATTTTATTATTTGCTGTGCTTTATTTTTTTACTGTACCAGTAATAATGATTACAGAGGGTAATGCTGTGATCAACAGCACTATATACCAACTATATTTAATCTTAATTATCTATTTTTATTATGCATGGTTTTGGAAAAAATATAATCAAACACTAGGAATGAAAATATGGAAAGTTAAGATATATAGTAGGTACTCGCTTGAAATTAGCTATCTACAATCGTTAAAAAGAATTATCTTTGCAATACTTGGTGGGCATCTTCTATTATTAGTCGATGTTGAATCCCTGCAAGATAAGATTTCTAATACGTATTTAGAAAATATAGATTAAATTGGAATATGTTCCTTTACTAGTTTATTAAATAAAAACACACCAAATAAAATAAATAGCCCCATAGATATGAGTACACAAATAAGTGCTGGAATATTAAAAATTAATGCAATATTAATGATGATATTTGTAATAACAAAGTAAGTAACACCAAATAATATTCCAAATATAATTTTTTGGCTTTGATTAGTTGAGCGTATTTTAGTAAATAGGAAAGGTAGGCCAACAAAAATTATAATACAACATGAGATTGGTAAGAGTACTTTTTGCCAAAAAGTAATTTTATGGTCTTCATAATACATACCTCGGTCATTATAGAAAATAATATTATTATATAAATCTTCAATAGAATTATATCTCTTTTTGTTAAATCTGCTCTTTAATATTTGAAAAGGAATAAATTCTTTAGCGGTAATAGTATATGAATTTTTATTAGTGATTTTATTATTTTCAACGTCTAAAAGGTTTACATCAACAAGATTCCATTGATTAGTAAAAAAAGCTTTTTTAGCAGTAATTATGGATGATAGAGCCCCATTGGTGATGTTATATATCTTAATATTTTCTAAATCATTATCAGTAATAACTTTATCTACATTAATTATAGACTTACTCGTTTTAAACCATATATTTTTATTTACAGAGCTTTTATTAAGAGCAATGTTTTTCATAGATTGTGCTTTATTAGATAGCTCTGGAGCTATTGCATTTGTTAGCAGGGTAAAAAATAACGATAGGAATAGTGTTTGTATAAGTATTATTTTAATAGTTTTTTTGATGCCGACTCCGTGTGAGTTTATAGCTACTATTTCTGAGTGATAAGCCATTGAACCAAAGGCAATCATACTTCCAATTAAAAGTGCATACGGAAAAATATCTAAAAAGTTTTGTGGTATTAAAAAAACAATATACTTTGTGATTAAATAAAGAGAATATTGATGATTACCAAGATTTTTTAATTCACTTATAAGAATGATAAGTAAGTTAATACCTATGAGTACGACAGATGCTAGAAAGAATCCGGTTATGTACTTTTTAAACATATATCTATTAAGTATATTCATATTAAATATTTAATTGTTTTGATTTTTGATAAAACGAATATGTTACAAATAAATAAGAAAGATGTAATATTATAAAGCTTACTAACAAAGATGATTCGCTGTTAAGTGATTTAGCAAATACGTTAATAAGAATAATATAACTAAAATAAAAAAGGGTTGAGATAAATATATTCTTGTATTTATCCTCTCTTTCGCTTACGTGACTCAAAGGTATAGCAAGATAACCAAGTATTAGTGTGGCAATTATAAATGAAAATCTTTTTAAGGCTTCTGATAATGAAGCTATACTATCAGTTTGAAATAGTTCGATAATATTTTTTGATTCAATATCATTATTAATAAGCGTAGGAATAGTGTTAGAAAGTAAAATATCTTGATTAACATATTTTGTCGTACTGAAGCTTCCATCAATATTAAATACATATGAAATTCCTTTAATTAAAGTAACAAATTTATCATCATATTCATCAAATGATATTGCTGATGCTATATCTATTCTTGAAGATTTATTATCATCAGATTTAATAAATATATTTGTATATTCTGAATTATTTTTATCATTAATATAGATTACTTTAGATCTATCATTACTAATATTAAAGTTCTTTTCTTGTAGTGAATATATTTTTTGTTCATGAGTAATTTGATGTTCTACTTCTGCTCTCATATTAACTGTTATAGGAGTAAGAAAGAAACTAAAAACCATAACAACTAAAGATGTAAAGATAATTAATTTAGAAAGTACATTTGATAATCTATTTGCTGAGTATCCACTAAGCTTCATAATTACCATTTCATTTGAAATATATAATCTATTTAACGCAATGATAATTCCAAAAAAAAGACTAATTGGAATAAGTATAGATAAATATTGAAAAATCTTGAGTCCTAGTAATTGCAGTAAGAAAAATGAAGGAATATTACCTTCATTAACATCTTCTACTAGTCTTAACCCTGTATTAGCAAGCAATATTGTTGCTAAGATTAAAAAAATAGCAATCGTTGTTCGTGTACAGTTTTTATAGATATATTGGCTAATTAAATTCAAAGTAGTAATTACAAGGTCATATAAAAATGTTAATCTAAATCAATAAAAATAGTATAACTTTATTATATGGAAATATCATGAAATACCAAAGATTCAATAAAAATAGCAAGTCTGAATATAATCTTATATTCATTTATGAAGATAATCTCTCAAGCCTTAACAAGTCAGATATAGAAAAGGTTGCTTTAGATGATATGAAATCAGCAGTAAGTAAGAAGTTAATTAACGGAAAAGCTTCTACTACGAACATATTTGCAAGCAATTTATACGATAAAAATTATTTTCTTATTGGGTTAGGTAAGAAAAATGACTTGACTATACAAATATTTGAAAAATCCTTAAATATTGCTTTAAAAATGATTAATAGCTATGACATTAAAAGTATTTCGGTTGATTTAAGGAATACTAACTTAAAAAATTATAATAATCTTCAAGGGTGCATAATTGAAATCGAAAAGACGCAATATAGCTATAGAAAGGCAACTGATTCATCATTAAGAGAATGTGTTCTTAAAATATCTGAAAAAATAAGTACTGCCGCATTCAATAATATTAAAAATAACTCAGTAGCTGTTGCTAATGGTCTCAATACAGCAAGACGCCTTGGTGACACTCCACCCAATATTTGTAATCCATCATTTCTTGCGAAAGAAGCTAAAAAGTTAGAAAAGTTAAATAAAAATCTTAAAGTTGAAATTTTAGACGAAAAACAAATGCGTACTTTGAAAATGGGCTCGTTATTATCAGTCTCTCAAGGTAGTAATCAACCAGCGAAACTTGTCATAATCAAGTACACCCCTTTAAAGAAGAAAGATCCAATAGTTTTAGTCGGAAAAGGTATTACATTTGATACAGGGGGTATTTCACTAAAACCTTCACCTAGTATGGATGAAATGAAATATGATATGTCTGGGGCTGGGTCAGTGATAGGAACAATGCAAGCATGTGCGGAAATGAATTTAAAAAATAATGTTATAG
>ERZ1046876.2009-NODE-2009-length-12582-cov-5.880498_pt1 | contig 12582 bp, 9 predicted proteins | sample MGYA00383094_ERZ1046876 | MGnify/ENA primary metagenome ERZ1046876 (study PRJEB29581, sample SAMEA5548364) | metagenome | biome: marine; feature: coastal; material: water | depth 50 m | study: Short-term variability in the microbial, nano- and picoplankton...
AAAAAAATCGTAACCTAGGCTGGGACTATGAAACATTGATGTTCAGTTTGGAAAAGATCAAAAACCGTAAAACACCTTTCATGGCTTTCATCAGCCTGAGTACAGATCACACGCCTTTTCCTAAACTGACTGGTCCTTTCAACCGTTATCCTCATCATGCAACTGAAGAGGGCGGTTATCTTAACTCTCTGCATTATACTGACTGGGCGATCGGCGAGTTTATGAAAAAGGTCAAGAAAGAACCATGGTTTGACAATACAATCTTTGTGATCACTGCAGATCACGTCCTTGCTCATTTCCAAAAAGGAGATTTTCTGGAGAAATTTCGGATTCCTTTGATCTTTTATGCTCCGTCCTTGCTGAAACCAAAGTTAATTGAAACAGTTACATCTCAACTTGATTTAATGCCAACCTTTGTGGAGTTCATGAACTTGGACACACAATACACAGCACTTGGGACAAGTCTATTGCAGGAACAAGAATCAGAAGCACTTGTGCGTGAAGGTTCACTGCTTGGGATCATCACTGACCGCGCTTATCTCAAACACTCTTTGGTACGCCGTATGGAGTACGGGAAACTAGTTGATAATGTACCGAACTCTTATTTTGACGAATTAGAAGCACGCTTACTAGCCTGGGACAGGGTTGCGTTTGATTTAACCCGACAGAACAGATGGGCGCCATAAAACTAAATCAAAGGGGAAAACTCGATTAGTACTTAGTCAGGTTTGTTGTTTTAGGAGCAATTATTCCGACTCATGATCGTTAATTGAGCGGGATCTAAACCGACAACTGAGTTTAATGTTAGCTTAAAATCCACTTCGACAAGCTCAGAAAACAGAGCTCAGAGAAAGATTTTAATTCTGTAAGACTAAACGTTTTATTAGAACAACAAAGTAAGAATTTTGTTGAATTTATAAAAGATATAAAGTTCCGAGCGAAAATACTTTTCGTGGTGAGTCCTTAGATTCGTAAAAAACGTGACTAATTTTACAATGAAAATATTTTTGAGTGGGCTTTATCTGTCGTCTCTTTGGATGATAGTTGCCTGTGAAACCACAAAATCTTCCTCTTTTTATGTAAAAGCTAGAAATTCTGAAGAACTAAAGATTCATGCTTTTGAGCGTTGCGGGAGAAAGTACAAGGTACTTGCTTATGAGGATGACACTGTACGCATAGAGTGTTTGGGGAAAAAGGATTAAGCGGGAATGATCAAATTATTTACTAATAATGTCCCTTACCATAAAATAGCCTATTGGTATGATCCACAAAATATTCAAAATCGCAATAATCGTTGCTATAACATTACCATTCATTGTTAACCCTCCTTTTTTGAAAAACCTATAACTTTTAAAAATACTTTATCTCAGACTCTTTAAGTTTGTCTGGGCATTCCTACGTAAATTTTTTTCTACGCGAAGTAGAAAAGAAGCGTAAAAGTAGCGGGTTTATACACAAATGGCAAGTTAATGCTCTTTCTCATTGAAATAAATACGTGGAAGGCGCTCATTCAGGTTGGTCAATATTTCATAAGGAATGGTATCCGCCAAGGAAGATATTTCTTCAATCGTGATGAACTGGTCTTGTTGTTGACCGATTAAAACAACTTCGTCTCCAATATTAATTGTATCATTTTCACAATTAACCATAAACTGATCCATACAGACTCTACCTGCAATGGACCTACGTTTTCCGTTTATCAGCACCTCTCCACAATTTGAAAGCTGCCGCCGATAACCATCACCATAACCCAGCGGAACTGTGGAAATTTGAGAGGGCTTTTCTGAAGTCCAGCTTGAACCGTAACTTACTGAGAATCCCTCAGGTATAGATTTATGGAAAGCAACTTGGGATTTCAACTGTAAAGCAGGTCGTACATCCAGTACATGTGGACTTGAAGTATCAGGATATACTCCATACAGCAAAATTCCCGGCCGTATCAGATCAAGATGTGTTTCTGGAAAATAAAGCACGCCTCCTGAGTTTGCAAGATGCCGAAGAGGAATCTCTACCCCAAGACGTTCAAAAACTGAAACTGCTGAGAAAAAACTTTCAACCTGTTTTAAGGTAAATGGGTTTTTAGGATCATCCGCGCAGGCCAAATGTGAACATACACCTTTTATGGTGATGTGTTCCGCGCGCACCGCTTCTTCAATAAAACTTGCTGAATCAGCGGTATTAATTCCTACCCGACCCATTCCGCTATCAAGCTTAAGATGTACTATCGCCTGTTGTGAGCCTGATTTGCAAATTGATTCTGTAACTCGCAAAACTTCCGGAGATGAAACAAAAAATTCTAAATTCCATTCCAGATATTGTATAATCTGTTGGGGTAGCACCCCTCCAAAAACAACAATCGGCAGACTTATTCCTGACTCGCGTAAGCGAATCCCTTCTTCCAGTAAAGCTACGCCAAGACAATTCACACCCAACTTTTCATAAAGTTGAGCAACCTTCAACATACCATGCCCATATGCGTTTGACTTGACCACAGCCATCACCGGTCTATTGTCAGTATGTTTCTGGATCAGATCCAGATTATATCTTAAATTGTTTAGATCAACTTCAATGAAGGAAGGCCTCATTTAAAATGCAGATTTGAGGTTCAAGAGTGGAGGTTCCAGATTTTTGCTTCAAACTAGCTATTACTCTGGGAACTGTAAAAGACAAAAATGGCGCTGCAGAAAAGCTCAAAATTTTCCAATTCACAATCACTACTGATCTTTTCGAGAGTGGAGATCAAATCCTCCATTGCATGCATCTGACGGAAGGCTTCATAAAAGCGGATTCGAATTTGATGATCAACAAATAAGGGCACGAGTTCATTGATGATTACAGGCAGTCCCCCCGGTTCTTCTCCAAGACGTTTCAAAAAGTGACTAAAAAAGTTTTGAATATATACCTGTAGTTTTCGTTTATCTTCTTTTAGTTTTTCACGCGGTAGATATTCCATAGAAGCCGTTTTAAGTTTGCCTTCTCTGACGGTTGAAGTTTCATTTTTTCCTGCTGAAGAAACCTGCTGAGAAGAAGAAAGTTTTCGTTTACTGTGTGCAGAAATGTTAAGCGGATACTCAAGTGTATAGGTTGAGTTTTTCTCAATTTGCTGAAAAAGGTTTTGAGTATTGATGGGATCCAATTGTATCCGTTCTGTGTCTGCAGCAAGGATTCCCACCATAAACGGATTTTTAAGGTTACTGTAAACATCATAAGTTTCTGCGCCAAAATCATAAGGACGCGCCTGAGTACCTTTGGTGTTATGAGATGTTTGCTTTAAGATCAAGGGTTGAAGTACTAAAGTCTCCACAGATTCATCTGGCTCTGCATTTTTTTGTTTTACCAAAATCTCTTCCTCCATTTGCTTTACTTCACTCTTCATTTGTTTTTTTGCTGAAATCAAAACTATTGACACATTCAGGCAAGATATTTGCTCTTGCTTTTTAAGCTTCCTGAGAGCAGGATTGACTTTGTCGAGCATTAACAAGCACCAACTATACCAACTGATTAAGATATGTTTCAGAGTTTCAAGCAATTAAAGGGATTCATCAATCTTGAAAGGAGCAAATATTTCAGTAAGCCTTTCAAGTTTGCTGGAATGCTCTGTTTTGTTTTTGCCCTGCTGTTACCCTTAAATTCTGTCTCTGCCCATAAAAGATCATCCTTGAAACCTTTCATTCATTTTTACGAAAGTGGTGACTGCAAGGTACTAATCCGCCAGTTGGAACCTTTAGCAAAACCAAAGTCGTGGACTAACAACGGTTTATGGAACCGTTCACGTATTTTGAATGCAAAATGTCATCTGCAGCTTGGGAATCACAAAGCAGCTCTGAAAAGTCTCAAACAAACTCCGGAATCAGAGGTGATAGACGCTTGGATATTTCAAAAAATACGCGTTTTACTGCAGTCCGAACGGCATAAGGAAGCAATTGTCAATATCCGCATATTGCTAAAACTTCCGGAAAGAAATTTTTACCTGAGTTCACTGCGTGAAAATATTAAGAGTGAATTCAGTACTGACAAAGAAGTCCTACAAATTTTCAATCTGCTGCATGACACTCGTAAAAATCACAAATGGTTTCTCACGGATTATGAAATACACTCACTTTATCTTCGTGGAGCAAAACTGAAAGCTGTAAAGCTTGAGCACAAATATAAGGTCTTAGGCTGGCAGTATCCTCTTGATCATAAATCTGCTGTTCTCTCCCACAAAGACTTGACTGCAGATGAGCTTAAAAAAATATCTCCGGCCGAGTTATCACGTCGTATCAGAAGTCTCTCAAAACTCGGATTGGACATGTATCTGATTAAACACCTTCCACAATTGAGGAATGGAAGAAGCAGAAAGGTCGTGAAAAAACTTGGAGAAGCCTATCTAAAAGCACTTTTCGATGAAAAATATTATGCTCGAATAATAAAACTGCAGCAAAATGGAACTCTATCAAAAAAATGGGTTTTGGGAAAAGAATCCCAGTTCTACTGGACGGCACGTTCCTACATTAAACGCAAAAATATACCTGCAGGAAGGAGTGCTATTTATAATCTTGAAAAACTTAATCATAAAGCAAAACAGTTGCCGGTTTTGTTTGATAATATTGCCTCCCGTTATCGTTTGGATAAAGAAATTCGCAAGGCACAGTTCTGGTGGGATCGTCTGCTCCTCCATTTCCCTAAACACCGACTTGCCGCGAAGTCAGCATGGGAACTCGCTTGGTCATATCAACAGCAAAAGAATACCAATAAAGCACTGGAATACATTACAAAGGGGCTTAAGACAAGAATATATAATTCTGAAATGAAAGCAAAGCTGTTATTCTGGCAGGGACAATTGTTACAAGAAAGCGGACGTCCTGAACTTGCCGCAAAAAGTTTTAAAAAACTGATTCTTCGACAACCTAACACCTATTACGGAATGCGCCTGATTTCTGGAGAAGATATTCCTGAAAGTATTTTATCCGTAATCAAAACACGTAAAGCAAAACTTTACGCAGAACCAACTGAGAAACTCAACCAGAAAACCAAAGATTTGCTGAAGAGGACAGAGTTCCTTTTTGATATTGCAGAACCGGAGCAGGCACTCAAAGAATTGTTTGCTGGCCTAGGGCGTTATAAAAACAGCACACGCAATTGGCATGTGAGTCATCTGCTTCACCGCAGAGGAGAGTATCATTCTGTACTCAGGGTGATTGCCAATTATTATCTGCCGCACCTTGTAACTCTGGAAGTTGGCGAACATCCGCTCTGGGAACTGGCATACCCCAGACCTTACTGGTCCCAGTTGAAGAGTTATGCAAACCAGGCCGGAATTGATCCGTATTTTGCGTTGGCAATCATGCGTGAAGAAAGTCACTTTGATCCACAGGCATTGTCATCAAGCAAGGCCATGGGGTTGATGCAACTCATGCCGGCAACAGCAAAATTCGTAGCACGTAAACAGAAAATAAAACTCAGTGAAATAGCTGAAATCTTTAATCCTGAATTGAATACTCGTCTTGGTACACTTTATCTGGGAAGTCTTGCAGACAGATTCAAATCTGAATTGATTTACACTGCGGGAAGTTATAATGCAGGTCCTAACAATATGCTCAAATGGATCAAGCGCTGGAGAGGAAAATCAATTGACGCATTTGTTGAACAAATACCATTCTCAGAAACCAGAAAATATGTTAAAAGAGTTTACAGAAGCTACAAGCTGTACAAACAAATCTACAGTTCATAAATTTCAGAAAATGACTCATTAACATCATTTATTAATAATCTAAAATAATCTCGCTATCAGGGAGCTTTTTCCCTTGATATGTTATGTCCATTGGTTATTATACGCATTTGTCCATTCTTTTAAAATTCCAACTTTTTAAAACACCTTGTTTAACCAACGGAGCATTTTGCGGAAATCAAGTTGGTGATGTCTTTGCAAATTTTTTGCGGTAGCTTCAAATTCCTTCTTTTCAGGAATTTTTGATAGTTGACTGCCGTAAAGAATCATATTGCCTTTCTGATTAGCACGCGCCTCCAGAACTTGGGAAAAAGTTGATTTCCACTGCTCACGCATTTCCTCAAAATCTCCGGTCACTGTCCACAGATTTCCCACAAGCCAGCTGTCATAATGTAGACAAGCTCGTAGTTTGTGTAAAAAATCAATCCGCGTAAGCTCTTCCGGAGCACCATAATCACCGAAAGCATCCAGGATAATGAGATCAAATTTCTCTGCCAGAGTTGGAACAAGCTCAGTTGCGTCTGCACACAGTACACGTAAACGTTTGTCACGAGGAAGATCAAAAAATCTGTGTGCCGCCTCAATAACTCCTGAATTGATTTCGATGATGGTTTGCTGAAGTTCAGGAAACTCACGGTGCATCCAGCGGACAATGCTGCCCCCTCCAAGACCTAAATGCAGAACTGACTTTGGTTCAGGACAGAAAAGCAGTCCCAGCATCATGAAACGTGAATACGGCAATACCAAATGATCCGGACGAATTTTTGAAAATACGCTCTGCATGATATGGTTTCCGAAACGTAATTCGCGACGATCCTCTTTTTCCCAAACCTGAACCGTTACTCCGGAATCCTTGCTTTCCCAGATCAAACGTTCCTGCTTAGTTCCACTCAGTATTTTAAGAATATTCAAGATTTCAGCTCAAATGTCAAAGGTCAAAGAGTAAAGACTTTAAAATTAAACGGTAGGGTCTGATTAGCACATGACTGACAAAAATTATTACTCCAGCTTTTCCAAATGTGAAACTACGTCCATTTGGCTAACCAGCCATTTTTCATTCCAGACTAAACGGAATATCCCTGTGTTCTTGATCAGAAAACTTGTAGGGGCATCGAGAGAAAGCCCAAGTGTGTGTTTCATTAAAACCCTCACGACTCCTCCGTGCGTCACCATCACAACTCTTTGCTCCGGATGTCTGAGACGTATTTCTTCAATGAATTCCAAAGCCCGATCCAGAACCTGCTGTGTGCTTTCGCCTTCATTGATCACATAGTTTGCGCCTTCAGTTTTGAAAAGACGATAGACTTCGGGGTGTCGTTCCTTTGCTTCAGCGGATGTTAAGCCTTCAAAAACGCCAAGATTTTTTTCGCGGATACGTTGATCAAACTGCAGAGTATGTCCTGAATATTGAGTTATTGCTTCCGCAGTTTGCCGAGCGCGTAGAGAATCGCTGGAGTAAATGTGGTCAAAGGACACGTTTTTCATCCATTCGCCAAGCGCCTGAATTTGCCCCCTGCCGACTGCAGAAAGAGCGCTGTTGGAATGTCCCTGCATGCGTAGCTGAGAATTCCATTCAGTCTCGCCGTGTCGGATTAAAATAATTTCAGTTTCTTTCATAATTTACTAATGTTGATTTAATTGTTTATGCTCTTGATATAAAACAGATTTAAATACTTTACTTACTTTGTTCATAAAACTCATTATCAGTATTCCGCATGGTCAACAGGTAAATTCTGCAGACTCAGTTGAAAATCCACAAAAACCTTGTCATCCTGCAAATGACACTTGAGGCATGCGCCAACCTGCCTAATTTTAGCAATTTCAGTTGTGTTAAAACTTCGGTCACCTTTTTTAGCAGCTTTTCCCGGCTGTTTTGCCTTTTCCGCAATCCAGCCCAAAGGCACACTCCATTCCGGATGTTCCGGAAAAGCTGCATGACCCCGTATAATTCCTAATGCCGCGTCATTATTGTGACAGCTTTCGCAGGAACGTACTTTAAGCTGAGTTGTGTGCGGTGACAATGAGGCAAAAATCTGTTTCCGTACACTTGCTGATTCCTGAGAAGTCTGCAAAATCAGATTCATTCCAGGCACAAAAGGTGTGATACGATTTTCTCCTGTTACACCCAAAGCCGGAATTCCGGATTCAACGGCCCAGCGTTTTTCAATCCAGCGTCCGGGAGTACGCTTCTGTTTCAAGTGATCCCACTGAGTTTGTTGCGGATCATATTCAATGTGACAACCGTAACATTGTGGAGCCCACGACGCATGACAGCTGTCGCAACTGAGACGTTCATGACCTATAAGTTCATGCTGTTGTCCTGAACTCATCAGCGGAATCTCCATCTTTTTTCCGGATATTTTTCCTTTTAAAAACCGTCCGCCATTTTCTTCCCAAAGATGAAAAAGCGGGGTACCGTTTTTTTCACTGACAATGATCGAGCCATTAACTGCGGTATGAAAATTATCCGGATACAAAGCGGAATAAAGTGCTTCCCTTGCCTGAAGTTGAGAGAGCGGTTTGCGGAAAAGTTTTTTAGCATGACAATCCGTACATTGGATGTCCAACTGGGCTTCGTGCCGTTTACCTGAACCCATCACACCACGTACTGTATGACAGTCGATACAGGCCATTCCGGCTTTGCTGTGAACATCAAGCGGAAGTTTTTTTACTAATCTACCGTCCGCAAGTTTACCGAAATTTGCAGAATTTTTCTGATCGTACTTTTCAGTTTCCGCTAATCCTACGTAATTCAGTGAAATACGTCCTGAGCGACTGTGACAACCAAAACAACGATCATTGTCCACACGTACTGTAAGAGCAGGATGGGCGGAATCTGTGTGAGTCTGCAAATGACAGGCAGCACAGCCTCCTCCACGGTCCAGCAAATTTTGCTGATGGTTTTTTCTTGCTGAACCTAAATGGCAGGAAACGCAAAGTTTCCGCAAATAAGAGTCTGCTCCTTTTTCACTTAAGCACTGGTTTAAATCAGGCTGGATTTGCTTTTTATGTTTTTCACCAAACACCCTGCGTGTAGTGGAGAGCATACCGTCCAGAGTGTTCATCAGCGAATTTTTCACTAGCGGAATCAGCTCTGCATGGCATCCAGATTGTCCGCATGATTGTTCAACTGTCTGCATCCTGCCAGGATATGCTTCTAGATTTTGATGAGCTTTTTCCTTTGTTTTTGCGCTAGCGTTACCAGCATGACAGGACGTGCAGCCTATTTCTTCAGGATTATGAAACGTTGACATACCGCTATTTTCAATATGACAACTAAGGCACTGTTCTTCAGCTGATACAGGGAAGATAAAAGCATGATACAGGATCAGCAGAAAGATGATTTTAACCGCTGTTATCATCGTTCGGATTGTCATGCAGTTTGATCAATCTCCGCATTTCATCCAGTAAAGTTTCTTTGAATTCCGAGCGCTGTAAACCTATTTGCATTGCAGAAGTCAGAAACCCCAGCGGATCTCCCAAATCATAACGTGTACCCTCAAATTGGACTGCTGAAACGTGACCTTGTGACGCCATATGGTTGATAGCTTCCGTTTGTGTGAATTCACTTTTTGAGGAGTGGCTTTTGTCGCTGGCTCTCAATGAGTCAAAAAGTTCAGGTGTATAAAGGTAACGTCCGAAAGAAACAAAACGACTTGGAGCATTACCGCTTGCTGGTTTTTCAACCATTTTGTTGACTTTCATAATTTTACCTTCACCATCCGGTTCTATTACACCGTAACGCCATAATTGATCTTCCTCCAATTCCTGCACACTCAAAACAGTGTTGCCAGTTTTTTCCCAGGTTTCAATCAGTTGTTTGGAGAGAGGTTTTTCACCTAATACAATATCATCCGGATAGGCCACCACAAACGGTTCATTATCCACAAACGGTTCCACCAGCATCAACGCGTTTCCGGTGCCCATCATGTGCTGCTGACGCAGCGTAAAAATATTGGCCTCAATCGGTTTGATTACTTCCAGTTTTTCAAATTCATTGGACTGCGAAAACGCGGAAGTCAATTCTACCTCACGGTCAAAATAATCCTCCATCACTTTTTTTCTACGTGACGAAACTAGCAGAATGTCCTGTATCCCTGAATCAACCATTTCCTGGACAATGAAATCAATGGCCGGACGGTCAATCAGCGGAAACATTTCTTTGGGAATTGTTTTTGAGGCAGGTAAAAAACGGGTCGCGTATCCAGCGGCTAAAATTACACCTTTCATTGGTATTTTTTTTAATATGTTTTAAGTTTGCTTCAGCAGTCTGCAGTTGTAAGCATTTTGTTCAGACAGTTTTTTATCAAGAAAAATAGTGTGAAATCAACTCATTTCTTCCAATAAATTAAGTGCGGTTGTTTCGTCTATCACAGAAACCTGCAGTTTTTCAGCCTTTTCCAGTTTCGATCCTGCGTTTTCTCCGGCAAGAACGAAGTCGCTATTTTTGGAAACGCTGCCGGTTACGTTTGCTCCAGCCTGCATCAGGCGTTTTTTCCAGACATCCCTTGGTTCAGAAAGTGTTCCAGTCAGTACAACGATTTTTCCGCTGAAAGGAGAGTCGGTAATCTCCAGAATTTTTTCTTCCGCTGGAACAACACCACGTTCTAGAAAGTCAGCAACTCGTTGACGCTGTTCCGCATGCTGGAAAAAGTCAAAAATACTTTCCGCGATTACAGGTCCCATTCCCTCAATTTTCTCAAGTTCTTCTGTGGACGCAGACATCAGCTTCTCCAGCGTACCAAAATGAAGGGCTAAGATGCGAGCTGTTTTTTCGCCAACAGATGCGATACCGAGAGCATGAACGAATTGGCCCAATTCGCATTGTTTTGATTTTTCGATACCGGAAAGGACGTTTTTCGCGGATTTGTCACCCATACGTTCAAGTCCGGACAAGTCTTCGTGTCGAAGTAAATAAAGGTCTGCGGAGCTTCGCAGCAGTTTTTTCGCCAGCAGTTGTTCAATCAGGGCAGGACCAATGGTGTCAATGTCCATTGCCCTGCGAGATACAAAATGTAATATTTGCTCCTTTTGCTGTGCAGGACATTCCTGATTTGGACATCGCCATTCAACCTCACCTTCAGGACGAACAGCCACTGTTCCGCAAGACGGACAAGCTAATGGCGGTTCGATCTTTTGAGCTACGGCTGAACGTAATGTAGGATCAACTGCAACAATTTTTGGAATTATTTCACCGCCTTTTTCCAGTGTTACATGGTCGTTTAAATGCAGTTTGAAACGCTCCACCTGATCGTAGTTGTGAAGAGTCGCACGTGAAACCGTTGTTCCGTTCAGCTCAACCGGATCGAGTATCGCAACAGGTGTTAAAATGCCAGTCCGCCCCACACCGACTTCAATGCTTCTCAGCACGGTCGCGGCCTGTTCCGCAGTAAATTTAAACGCAGTTGCCCAGCGCGGTGATTTTGCGGTGAAACCCAACTGCTTTTGCTGTTTTAGTGAGTTAACTTTGAGTACAATACCGTCTATGTCATAATCCAGTTTCTCCTTGTGTTCTTCCCAGTAGCGACAGAATTCCAGTACATCTTCGATTGAAGAAACTAATTTTGTTTCCGGATTGACCGGAAATTTCTGTTGAGACAGAAAGTCCAAATTAGCGGCGTGAGTTTCATGGGGAATACCTTCGGCAATTGTGTAGATAAAGACTGCTAACTGACGTCGACTGGTTTCGGCGCTGTTCAGCAACCTTAACGAACCGGCGGCGGCGTTTCTTGGATTTTTGAAAAGCGGCTCTCCGGAAATGAGGCGCTGCTGATTAAGTGCATCAAAACTTTTACGTGGAAGATAAACCTCGCCGCGTACCTCCAAATCACGCTCATCTTTCAGTGTTAAAGGCAGACAAGTAATTGTTTTGATATTCGGAGTAATTTCCTCACCCTCACTCCCGTCACCCCGGGTTACTCCGGAACTCAAAATTCCGTTCCTGTAAATTGCAGAAACTGCTACTCCGTCAATTTTCAACTCACAAACGTATTCCACACTTTGCCCTCCAAGTAGTTTTTTTACGCCTGTGTCCCAGCTTTTAAGTTCGTCCAGTGAATAGACATTTCCTAAACTCAGCATCGGCACGAGGTGTTTCCTGCTTGGAAAACCTGAGTGTGGTTCTCCTTTGATCTGGAGGGTGGGAGAATCTTCACTTCTCAACTCAGGGCTCTGCTTTTCCAACGTTTTAAGTTCTAACACCAGTTCATCATAAGTTTCATCTGTACAGCTATTTCCTTGATCATCTGAGTTTTCAAGGCAATAGTACGAATAATTGTACTGATGGATCAAGGTACTTAGTTGATGAATTCGTGCTTGAGTTACAGAAAAGGAAGGCATATTTTAGCAGTATACGAATGCAGAAATTTTTGACAGAATAATAGCTTTTTGATTGGGAGCTTGAGATGTACACTACACTATATAAACTCAGTAGTGAAAGTTCCATTCATTTCTAAATGAGACAGGCTTCTAAGTGAATTTATTTGAACACACACACGAAAAGCAAATCCGTAAAGAAGCTCCGTTAGCAGACCGTATGCGCCCGAGAACGATTGAAGAGTTTGTCGGTCAAAGTCACATTTTAGCGCCAGGACGTCTTTTACGGCGTGCTATTCAAGCCGATCAATTGACGAGCCTGATTTTTTATGGACCTCCGGGAACAGGAAAAACTACACTTGCCCGTATAATTGCCAACACAACCCAAGCTGAATTCCTTTCCATCAACGCGGTTTTGTCCGGAATCGCTGATATCCGCAAGTGTATTGAAACCGCCAAAAAGGTGCGTTCCGAACAACAACGTCGTGCTGTTTTGTTTGTAGATGAAGTACACCGTTTTAACAAAGCACAGCAGGATGCGCTCCTGCCGCATGTTG
>ERZ1046876.2025-NODE-2025-length-12519-cov-4.971438_pt1 | contig 12519 bp, 13 predicted proteins | sample MGYA00383094_ERZ1046876 | MGnify/ENA primary metagenome ERZ1046876 (study PRJEB29581, sample SAMEA5548364) | metagenome | biome: marine; feature: coastal; material: water | depth 50 m | study: Short-term variability in the microbial, nano- and picoplankton...
AGGAATGCTTCATACACTCAATACTTACGCAGGCAAAATTATATCAAAAAGAAAACTGGCTTATGATGCCATCAATATCGAGCAAAATATAATTAAAGAGAATGTAGGCTCACAGGATCAGACTAATGCAGCATTTGGAGGTTTTAATCATATAGAATTTCAGCCTGGTAATAAAATTATTGTTAATCCGATAATACTTTCTAAAAAGAAACATGAAACTTTAAGATCACATCTAATGTTATTTTTTACTGGCTTTCCAAGAACAGCTTCTGAAATCTCAAAATATCAAATAAAAGCAATCAAAGATAAAAAGATTGATCTTTCTGAGAGTTACAACATGGTTAACAATGCAAAAATAATATTAGAAAAAAATAATTTTATAAAATCATTTGGGAATCTATTACATGAACAATGGTTAATAAAAAAGTCTTATACAGAGAAGATCTCAAATAGTTCTATTGATAAAATTTATAATGCAGGAATTAAGGCAGGAGCTTATGGAGGAAAACTTCTCGGAGCAGGTGGTGGTGGTTTTATATTATTTATTGCTGATCCAAAATATCATAATAAAATAAAAAGGAGTTTAAAAAATCTATTACATGTTCCTGTCGATATGGAATCTCTTGGAAGCCAAATAGTTTATTACTCCAATGCAGATTGATAATTGCATAATTCTGTGTGGAGGCAAAGGTACTAGAATAAGAGAATATAACTCTAGCAATCAAAAATGTCTTATACAGGTTAACGGACTACCTTTCATTGAATATCTTCTAAAACAATTCTCACAGTTTAAAATTACTTTATGTACTGGTTATCTAGGTAATCAAATTAAAGATTTATATCAGAATCAAAAAAATATTAGAGTATTACAAGAACATATACCCCTAGGGACAGGAGGGGCAATAGTTAATTCATTAAAAGAAATTAATGAAGAATTAATAATTATTAGTAATGGAGATTCTTTCTGTGATTTTAATTTAAATCTTGCAGTTAAAATATTTTTTGAAAAAGAAATAGATTTCCTTGTTGTTACAACTGATAATTTTAATAGTCATAATGATTATGGAATGATTGAAGCTGATCAAAATAATATTATTAAATCATTTAATGAAAAACCCTTAGATAATTATTCCGATCGATTAATGAATTGCGGTATTTATATTATTAAGAAAAAAATATTTAATGACTATAAAGTTGAGAACATTTCACTAGAGAAAGAAATAATACCTAAGATAATAACTATTTATAAAAGTTATTCTCACAATATACACAAAAAAGTGTATGATATCGGAACGCCTGATAGAATTAAAATTGCCGAAGATTTTTTTAAGAATTATGAAAAAAATAGATAATATAATAAGTTATATAAAGAAAACGGGACATAACCCCTATTCAGATGAGAAGTTATGTAAAGGTGATATTTTTTATATTAATACTTTGTATAATCATTATGAAACTTTATCAGACGAGTTATATTCTGTTATCAAGAATAATAATATTAATTCATTACTAGAACTTGGTTCTTACATGGCAGTTGGTTCTCACCTCGCTCAAGAAGCAGGTATTTCAAATATCACATGCTCAGACATGTGGGAGTTAGCCGATGACTCTTCTTACAAAAAATGGCTGAAGGAGAAAGATATTAATTATCAGCATTTTGATTTAACAAAAGAACCTAAAAATGAATTTCTAAATAAATATGACTGCATTATATTCCAAGAAACGCTCGAACACATACCGTATAATCCTGCAAGAGTTTTAATTAATGTCAACAAGATGTTGAAGGATAATGGTATACTAATTTTTTCAGTTCCTAATTTCTATAGTGTAAGAAGTATTATCAATTTAATGAAGTTTTCACATCCATATGTGAAGAAAGAAGAATTACTTGATTTAGATTCACCGACTGAAAAGTCCGGCATACACTGGATTGAATTTAACTCAAAACTTATTAAAAATATAATAGAATTCTGTAATTTTAATATAGTTAGTTATAAAGGAAATAATATTAAATATGGCAGCTCAATTAAATATAAAATTAAAAACCTAATAAAGTTTATTATTCCACCATTGTTTGATCAGCATAGATTTGTTCTAAAAAAAGATAAGTGTTTTGAAACATATCTAAAGAATAGAAAAAAAATAACATCTGAGCATGAAGCTTTAAATTTGTAATTTACTATATTGAAATCACTTACTCTCATAAAGATTGGTGCATTAGGAGATATAGTTAGAACTTCCTATTTAGTAAACGCACTAAAAATTAAATTCAATTATCATATTACCTGGATAACAGATACGTCTGCTTTTGATTTATTAAAAAATAATCCTAATATAGACGAATTAATAGAGTCAAATAGTGAGATGCCATCTGAAACTGATTTACTCTTATGTTTAGAAGATCAATATGAATATGTAAATTTAGGATCAAAAATAAAATCTAAAAAAATAATTGGCTCTTATATTGATAATAATAATTTAATTAGCTACACCCAGGATTGTAATGAATGGTTTGATATGAGTTTAATTTCAAAAAATGGTATCGATGAAGCAGATATTCTTAAGAAAAATAATAAACTAAGTTTCAATAAAATTTTTTCTAAGATTTTGAATCTTGAATTAGCTGATATCAAAGCTAAAATCTATACTGATAAAGAAAAGGATGAAAAGTATTTAGCTAAAAAAAATAAATCTATTAAGTTAATAGGGTTAAACTTATTTGCAGGAAAAAGATGGCCGTCTAAAGAAATAACTGCAGATACTGCAAATAATTTAGTTCTGTCCATTTCAAAATATCTGGACTCAGAAAATCTGAATCATAGATTTATATTATTTTGTGATAATTCTAATTTAGACAAAGTTGATAATATTGTATCTCTTAATAAAAACATATTAATGAAGAATACCGGAGCAAGTGTTCTAGACTTCTCTGCATTGATTAAATCTTGTGACTATATTATCACAACAGACTCTCTTGGAATGCACTTAGCTATAGCTAATAATATTAATCATTTATCTTTTTTTTCACCTACCTCTGCTGAAGAAATTGATACTTTTGGGTATGGTATAAAAGTCTCCTCCACGTCTGATGATTACTGTACATATAAAGCGCATACAGATAATAGCTCGCTTAGCTATAATAGGTTATTCGACTTTTGGCTAAAACATACAAAAAATATTGGATGGTATATAAAATAATCATGAAGTGTAGACTTATAAGTTAAGATTCTGAAAAATATAGTAAATGAAAAAAATGAAAAAAAATATTACTTTAGTTTTTTCTGGTAGGAAAGGAGGTGGTTTAACTGACTTAACAAATATAATACATAGTTATGTTGTTAGAGGTAATGTTGATATAAAAGTAATTACTTTAAGATACTTTAAATCGATTCAAGACTTAACCAAAGATTCGAAAGTGGAATATAAGTTCATTAGTAAGGACTGTGACTCTATTACAAAAGAAACTGCAGCTAACTTAAAATATATTTGGATACTTTGTAAAGAAATATTTATGTCTAAAAATATACTTTTTACGATGATTCATCCAAATCTAATATTTTTTCCATTATTTCGATTACTTTCATTCATTACAGGTTGTGGGCTGTTATATATTAGACATAATCCTAGATCTTTTAGACATGTATCAGGAAATATACATAATAAATTAACAGTTTTATCCGATGAAATCGCAACATTATTTTGTTCGAAATTATTATTTTTTTCTCAACATGTAATGAGTTCATTTAAAAATACATCTCATTCTAAAAAATCTCACTATATTGGATTTGGAGTAAATAAGTTCTCTAATCATAGCTCTTCTCCAGATGAGAATAAAATTAGTTTTATTTTTTTTGGCAGGTGCTTACCTTATAAAGGTTTAGATTTCTTAATCTCTTCTCTTAGAAAAATAGACTCTTTATCTATTAAGATAATCATTGCTTCGAATAACATACCTGACTTATATCTTAAAGAGATTGAAAAAATAAATTCTCGTATTAAGATTGAGCTATACAATGAATGGCTAAGTGACGAGTTTTTGGATATATTATTTAAAAAATCTACTTGTTCAATATTACCGTATAAAGAAATCTCTCAAAGTGGACCTATACTTACGTCTATTGGTTATAAGATACCCGTAATTGCATCTGATATAAGTGGTGTTAGAGAATATTTAACTGATAATCATGATTCATTACTTTTTACACCAGGTGATCAACAATCATTGATTGATAAAATTACTTCTTTTTCTTCATCTTCTAGTCTTAGAAAGAAGTTATCATTAGGAATTATATCTACACATGATAATTTTTCATGGGATAATGTTACGATAAACATTGATAAGGTGTTAAATAATGGTTAGATATTTGAAGGAACTAATCTATTTTTTTTGTCATAGGATTATTTGGTTATTATTTTATATTCCAAGTATTAAGTTAAAAATATTAATACTGCGTATATGTGGAGCAAAAATAGGGAAGAATGTCTCAATACATATAGGTGTAAAAATTATAGCTCCATGGAATTTACGTATTGGTGACAATAGTACTATAAACTCATCTTGCATGATTGACGCAAGAGGTGGAATTATAATCTCAGATAACGTTATGATTGGATACAATACGTCTCTACATTCTATAGGACATAAATATAAGGAAGATAATTTTCCTGTATTTAAATCTAAAATAGATATAAAAGAAAATGTTATTATTTTCTCACATTGTTTTATTGGACCAGGTGTTGTTTTGAACTCTGGATGTACCCTTCTTCCAAAGACTGTACTTCTAAGTGGGAGCTTTGATAGCGGAACAACTTTACTAGGGAATCCATATAAAATAATAGATAATAAAAATATGTCTAATAGAGGCAAGCAGTATCACAACAGTCCTTTCGGATTCTAGTGGCTTCCTACCTATTCATTTTAAGCATATCTGGCTTGATAGCATTAACTTCAGCTGTATACAACATTGAAAAGTATAGAACTTTTTTAATACTCTTGCTTTTTATAACTACATCGCTATTTATTGGATTAAGACATGAAGAAATAGGCCCAGACTGGTTTACATATAAAGAATTATTTTTAAATATGGAAAACTTTAATTTTTTACACTCAATTACTATTGGTGATCCCGCATATTTTGGAATAATGTGGATACTAAGATATTTAGGATTTGATGTTGTATCCATGAATATTTTATTCTCTGTTATGACTGTTGGATTTTATGTAAAATTCTGTAGCGAACAAAAGTTTTCATACTTAGCATTTTTTGTTGGTCTTCCTTTTCTGATTATCTATACAATGAATTTCCCAAGACAAGCTATAGCAATGGTTATAGGCGGATATGCCATATTTCACGCATTAAATAATGAAAGAGTTCGCGCACTTATCTGGATATTAATTGCAGTACTATTTCATAAAACAGCAATCATATATTTAGTTTTTCTTTTTGATAATATTAAGAAACTTAAATTAAAAAATATAATTTTAATTTCAGCTTTTGGACTATTATCTTTTTATTTATTTATATTTTCTCACTTGCAAGGTTATATACATAATTTTTCAATACTCATGCAATCAAATGCTGCCCACCTAAAAGGTATAGTATATTTATTACCCGTTCTAACGTATCTGGTTTTTTACAAAAATATTCAACCAACATTTAATACAACCGAATCAACTATCATAAATAGATTTTGTATTATTTGTATAATCTCTTATGCTGCATTATTTTCATCAAGTTTTTTATATAATGCTATTGATAGAATATATGTATATTTTTTGCCTTTCGAAATAATGATATTTGCTACGTACATTGCTAGAGCAGTTAAAAGAGATCAAATGATTATTTATATTTCGTCACTAGTGATATATAAATTTTTACTTCTTTATTTATGGCTTGAGTTCTCTTATAACTCAATACACTTTATTCCATATTCGATACATAATATATAAATGAAGAGAAAACCGCGCTTAATCAAAGTTGTAACAAATAGTAATGCTTATCACTGGCATATATCGAGTACAATAGACGCGCTTTCTGAAAACTATGACATAACAATAATAGGAAATGGTGTTAGTAAATATAAAGATATTCAAAAAAATGCAACTTTTGTAGATATATGCATTAAAAGAAAGCCTTCGCCCTTAATAGATTTATATACTCTTGGAGTTCTTGTATTTCATTTCTTAAGAATTAAACCTGATATTGTTCATTCGTTAATGCCTAAATCTGGTCTTTTATCTTCGTTAAGCGGCTTTATCGCGCGAGTACCAATTAGGATTCATACCTTTACTGGACAAGTTTGGTATAACAAAACTGGAATCTCAAGATGGTCATTAAAGTTTCTTGATAAGTTAATAAATTATTTAAATACAATCTGTCTCACTGACAGCATTTCACAATCTGAGTTTTTATTTAGTGAAGGTATTTCACATAACAAAAAATTAATTCCTACTTTGAATAAAGGTTCTGTATGTGGTGTAGATATAACTAAAATTAATGCTGCTATAAGAAAAAATAATCCAAGAGTGAATCTCCTCAAACAAAAATATAATATAGGAAAATCTGACTTTATTTTTTCATTTATCGCTCGTAAGACTAGAGATAAAGGTGCTGTTGATGTAGTAAAAGCATTTGATAAAGTTTGCAAAATGAACTCCAACATATTTATGAAATTACTTTTTATTGGCCCTTATGAAGAAGATATAAAAGATGAAATATCTTCTTTCTTAAATAACAAAGATATCATAGATATTGGCATTGTAGAAAATACGCTGGATTATCTATCTTTGACAGATGTACTCTGCTTACCAAGCTATAGAGAAGGTTTTGGTAATGTAGTGATTGATGCCGCAGTATTCAAAATTCCTACTGTAGGTTACGATATTGTCGGGTTAGCAGATTCAATAAAAAATAATAAAACCGGAATTGTCTCAGAAAAAGGTAATATAGAGTATTTTGCAAATAACATGAGTAAGTTATTAAATAATAGGAATATTACTTTAAGCCTTGGTGAAAATGCATATGAATATGTTACTGATAATTTTGATTCAAAAGATATGTCCAATGCCTACCACAGACTTTATAGTCAACTTATAAGTTCATCAATATGTTCATGAAGACATCGTGTAGGATTGAACTGCAAATTCTTTTTTGCCAACGAAGAGTCTATGATTGTTTTGGATGTTAGCGCGTTATATATAGAACTGCTTATGGGTAGTTTTAAAAATTTTGGTAACAATATAATTAGAAACTTATAAAAGCCCTTACTAACTTGTCTAGTAATATTTCTAGTGTTGTATATATCTGTAATACGATCAATAGTCTCTTTTAACTTAGTATCATTAGACAAATTATAAATTTGATTATTGAAGTAGTCATTTAGAATAATATTCATAATAGTATCAGTCAAGTCATCAACATGAAGATAAGACAAGATAGAATTTTTATCTCCAATATAAAAATAATATCTTTTTTCTACAAATTTAATAAGATTTCTTAACGAATTATTTGGCATATCTTTACTATAAATAGCTGTAGGTCTTAAAATTATATAATTTTTAGCATGCGCCATAATTTCTGTATCTGCTTGCAATTTAGACTGTTCATATATGTTGTTAGAATAGTTTTTATTTTTTTCATTTATGTATTCATAATTATTCAATTCATAGTTCTTTTGATATACTCCAGCGCTACTTAACTGTAAAAACTTTATATCAATATTTCTATCTTTAATTATATTTAATATTTTTTTAACTCCAATAAAATTAGTATTTTTCATTTTTTCAATATTTGATATTTCACCTGCACAATTTATTAAAACATCACTATCTTTTAGAAAATTATAAATATCATTAGCATTAGATGAGAAGTCCCCTTTGCATACTTTAACTAATCTATTTGGGCATGATTGATTACTAAGTATTTTAACTGTGTGATTAGCTTGTAATAGTTTGGCTAAGAGATTTCTTCCAATGAACCCGTTTGCGCCAGTAAGTGATATTTTCATTTTATCTTGTAACTTTAACATAATTATCTGTTCTGAATCATAAATCTAAAAAAAGGTTTTCTCTATTTAAGCCAATCATATATAGTGAACAATAATGGGTAATATAAATTCTGATATATTTAAAACAGACTCTCCTGGTTATATAAAATCTATGGAGAGAACAAGTTGGATGCAGAACTTGAGTTCAAGTGGGATTTGTAAATATTCATATGATTTTGAAAAGTATAGATTTGACAAAGAATTTCTGTCTCTATTGAAAGATAGGAATTTTATTTCTAAATCCATAAATTTAGACCAGATTCATAAAGAATTACTTGAATCTGATATGGAGGTTGATGTTAACCAAATAAATAAAATTGTTCAAACATGTTATGAACCATCAGAAGAAATAAAAAGATTGTATAAAGATTTTATGGCTGATTGTGTTCAGCCAATTATTGATAAACCTGTATATTACCAACGTACTCCCACGTTTAGATTCAGTTTTCCTAAATCAAAAGGTATGACAAAGAGAGATTATCATAATGATATAATGCTCGGCCACCCACCGGAAGAAATAAATGTATGGGTGCCGTTTACTAATGCTTCGGAGAGTAGATCATTTATTATTTTAGATCTTGAAAAAAGTATGCAAATACTAAAGGAATTTAAATATAATATGAATGCTGTTCACCAGGCTATATGGACTGACGACTCCATTAAAAATTATTGTGATAGTCACTCAAAAGTTGTTGAATTAAATGAAGGTGAGTTTATTTTATTTGACTCTAGATGCATTCATGCAGCTATTCTAAATGATTCAGATTACACTCGTGTAAGCATGGATGTAAGAGTTATACAAGTTGAAGAGTATGATACATTACCATTTAGATATTTAGGTACAGGCAGACGTCAAGCTAAATTTACACCGGAAGATTTCTATAGCGCAGTAGAACTTAAATGACTTTGCCGGAAAGAGGGATCGAACCTCTGGCCTACGCATTACGAATGCGCCGCTCTACCAACTGAGCTATTCCGGCAGGTACACTGTCTATGAGTTAAGGGATATATTATCATATAGAATTAATCATGAATATTTTGTTAAATAATAAAAAAGAAAAAATAAGCGAAGGAATGACCATTGAGAAACTTCTTAACTATAAAGAGATTAAAAATAAATATTTTGCAGTAGAAATAAATGAACAAGTAATCCCTAAATCAGATCATGGATCTTATATTATAAAAAATGGTGACAAAATAGAAATCATTACTGCTATCGGTGGAGGTTAGTTTGGGGAAACTCATAATAAATAATAAAACATATAATTCTCGATTAATTCTAGGTACAGGAAAATATAAGGATTTTTATGAAACTCAATCTGCTATCGAATCTAGCGGATGTGAAATGGTTACTGTAGCAATAAGAAGAATGAATATTGGACAAGATAAAGCTTCTAAAAACCTATTAGACTTTATATCGCCCGATAAGTACACAATACTTCCAAATACTGCTGGTTGTTATACAGCGAAAGATGCTGTACGGACATGTGAAATAGCAGCTGAATTATTAGATGGAAAGAAATTAGTGAAACTAGAAGTTCTAAGTAAAAGTGAAACATTATATCCAAATATCATTGAAACTATCAAAGCGGCTGAATCTTTAGTAAAAAAAGATTTTAAAGTAATGGTCTATACAACAGATGATCCTATTATTGCTAAAGAGCTTGAAAATATAGGCTGTGAGTGTGTAATGCCACTTGGATCAGCAATAGGCTCAGGAATTGGAATCATAAATAAATACAATATAAGAGAGATTATAGAAAATGCTAACGTTCCAATAATAGTAGACGCAGGAGTTGGTACTGCAAGTGATGCATGTATAGCTATGGAATTAGGTTGTGATGGTGTGCTTATGAATACTGCAATAGCAAAAGCTAATAATCCAATTCTAATGGCAGTCGCAATGAAAAATGCAGTAATATCTGGAAGAGATGCATTAAAAGCAGGAAGAATTACAAAGAAGGAAATGGGGTCACCTTCTTCACCAGCAGATGGTTTAATCACAGGTGATTAAGAAGCCTATTTATTATAAATCATTCAGATCTAGAAGACTTAATGTATTTGAAGAACCAAATAAACCAATAACAAATATTCTCAATAAAAAAGAACATAATATTCTAGATATAGGCTTTGGAACAGGTGATTCATCTTTATTTTTAAGAGATATTTATCCAGACTCAATAATATACGGAATAGAAGCATATAAAACTGGAATTAAAAATCTTACTAATAAAAATATACATCTTCATTACGGAGATGCTTTAGAAATAATAGAGAAAATTGAAAGTGATAGTGTAAATCAAATTTATATGCTCTTTCCTGATCCGTGGCAAAAAAAGAAACATAGAAAAAGAAGGCTCTTTAGTGAATATACTTTTCAAATTATTAATTCAATTATAAAAAAGAATGGGTTATTTCACTTTACCTCAGACAACATTGGTTATGCTTTGGAAGCAAGACATATAATTAGAGAAGCTACAAATGAAGATATTAATTTCTCAAAACATCGAGGATGCCGTCCAATAACAAAATTTGAAAAAAAAGCTATTTTAAAGAAAAACTTTATTTTTGATTTAATTTATTTTAAGAAGTAGCTGATTTTTTCTCAATAACTAATGACAGTAAAAATCCGAAAATAATACCCGTCCATATATGAGTATTAATTCCTGAAAATATCTCTATAGACAGAATAGGGAAAATTAGGGTGCTTAAAAATGTTATCCAACAGACACTTCCTTTTTGTCTATCATTTTTGAAAAGATCCTTCATTTTATTAATTTTTATGAGTGGAACTACTGCGAAAATAACAATAATTCCTAATGTAGATTTAGGGAGATTAAAAAGTAATGGTGTTGCGTAGAGCAGTGTAAGCATTACAATAATTGTTGTTGTAATAGATGATATCGGACTATATGATCCAACTGATTCATTCACAGCCGATCTAGAAAATGAGCCTGAGACAGGATAAGCTCCTGATATGCTTGATGCTATATTTCCAAGACCTTGTCCAAACAATTCTTGGTTTGAATTTACAGGAGTTGGATATTTATACAATTCTACTCCTTTTGAATTTTTTACTGCTTCTTTTTGTTCTAGTTGTCTTGCGATTGCTATTGCTTCCATGAAACCTACAAAACTAATAATTACCGTATGGATGATAAACATAAAAAAGAGATCAGCACTAATACTGATACCTTGAAAAGAAAAACTGGGCAATCCATGTGGGACTGTACCAACAATAGGTCCGTCATAACCGGATGATTTTGACAAAATAATAGTTACCACTACAGCGGTTAAAACAGCAATATTTCCAAAAAATTGGTATTTAGTTAACTTGTTTTTAAATACATATAAAATTATAAGCGCAATTAATGACATGAAAATTGCATATGTATTTATTGGACTATTTTCTAAAAAGCTATTTAAGTTAACGACATCCAATAAAGACACTTTGCTTAGGCCAAATACTTTACTTAATTGAGAACTTGCTATAATTAATGCTGCTGCCGAGGTGAATCCTAGAATTACATGTTCTTTTAAAACTATATCTATGAGCTTTCCAGCTTTTATTAGAGATAGCGTCAGTTGAAAAACACCAACACTTAAAGCAAGCATAATTGCAAGTGGAACATACAGAGACTTATCTCCATAAGAGAGTGATGTTATAGCTACGGCAGTTAGAAGACTTACCATTGCCACCGGTCCTGTTGCTAAATAGCGTGATGAGCCAAAAAATGCAGCAATTGCAACTGGAATAAATGACGCATATAAACCATAGACGGGATCAAGATTAGCCAAAGATGCATATGCCATGGATTGTGGGATGATAATCATAGCTATTGTAGTGCCAGCTATAATATCTCTCACGAGATAATCTCTCTTTGAAAATGAGTCTGGTAGCCAAGTTGTAAAATTTAGAAATAAAGACTGAATATAAAATAGATAATTGATGTTTAAAACCTCATTGAACCTGTGTTAAGTGAGTATAATATAAACTTAAGCAACTATTTACAAGAAAAGTTAGTTAGTGTTTAGCATATATATTAATATTTTATAAAAGTATGGACATATTAAAAGCAACAATCACGCCAGTAATCTTGTGTGGAGGATCAGGTACTAGATTATGGCCATTATCTAGATCTAATTATCCAAAGCAATTTCTTAAATTTAATAATTCATTAACATTATTTCAGCAAAGTATAAAAAGAGCTTTGCAATTACAAAGTAATGGTTATCTGATTGAAGAGATTCTAATAGTTACAAATGAAGATCATAGGTTTCTCGTGCTCGAACAAATAAGTAGTATGAATATAAATATAAAATATAGAATTATATTAGAACCTACATCTTTAAATACCGCTCCCTCTCTTACGCTAGCTGCATTTGCTTCACCAAATTCAATATTAGTTGTTACTCCAGCAGATCACTATTTAAAAGGTTATGCAGAATTTAGAAAATCTATACACACAGCTA
>ERZ1046876.2027-NODE-2027-length-12509-cov-3.797093_pt1 | contig 12509 bp, 4 predicted proteins | sample MGYA00383094_ERZ1046876 | MGnify/ENA primary metagenome ERZ1046876 (study PRJEB29581, sample SAMEA5548364) | metagenome | biome: marine; feature: coastal; material: water | depth 50 m | study: Short-term variability in the microbial, nano- and picoplankton...
TCGGAGCGGACGGTTCCGGCGCAACTCTGGCAAAAAGAAAAGAGAACACAGCTGAAGGAGGTCCACGGAACTGGCGTGCGAGTCTGGAACTGGGCGGCACGCCGGGACAGCCAAATGTTCGAACACTCGAATCGTCTCCCGCAGAGTTCACTCTGGTTTCGCTGGACTCCAACTGGCGATTCCACACGAAATCGGATCCGCCACCAACTCGCTGGAGGGAGTTTGATTTTGATGATCAGGATTGGTCAGAAGGAGCTGGCGCCTTTCATGCAGGAAAGGATTGGAAAGGTTCTGTAGGTGAGGGCCCATCCGCATATTGGCCCCTCGACGCAAGCAGCGGAATCCGGGCCAGGAATCTGGCGGGTGACATCGATGGACGCTTGCGCAACGGACCCAGGTGGGTTGTAGACTCGGAGCGCGGGCCAGTGCTGGAATTTGACGGCATCAATGATTACGTAACCACCGGAATCAGTGTTCCACAGATTACCATGGAAAATGATTTCACCTGGTCATTCTGGGCCTATTCGATGAAACCGGGAAATGTCAATGTGATCATTGGCAACCGATACAATCCAGATGGAGCGGATTTTTCTCCCAGAGAGTTCATCAAATTCACAAGCGCCGCATTCGAATTTCACCGATCCTCCTCCAGTGAAGATATTGACTACCCCGATTTCCCTGTGGATGTCTGGGCGCACCATGCGGTGACGAAACAAGGACCTCGATTGACTTATTTTCGAAACGGCATTTCCATGGGAAAGCAAGTTATTTCAAGCGGCTTGAACCATCCTCAGCCCCTGTATTTTGGTGGAGATCAGGACCGAGAATCATGGAAAGGACGACTGGACGATGTGGCAATCTGGGAAACAGCTCTGCCCTCGGAATCGATCCAGGGCCTGGCAGATGAAACGCTCAAACCCAATACCGCACCCTCGACCCCGGGAGGCGTAGGAGGCCTCGGCACAGAACTGACCGGCGACAGTTCCACCGCCTACTTCCGAAAACGATTCACATTCACCGGAGCCCCGGATCGAACGACGGGGTCATTCCGTGTCTTGGCTGCAGACGGTGTTTTACTCTATCTGAATGGAATTGAAATCCATCGCACCAATTTACCGACGGAGGAAATCAATCACGCAACAAGGGCAAACGAAGTGGTGATCCAGCCCGCATTGAGTCAGATGTTTTTTCTTACTGAGGGTGCGCTGCGTGATGGCGAAAACATCCTGTCCGCCGAAATCCATATGTCGGAAGCAAGCCTTGAAAATCTGATATTCGGTCTTTCACTGAACACAATCACAGCACCTGTGGACCCCAGCGAAGCAGTGAGCATCGCTTTCAACGAAATAAGCGCTGCATCTGATCCCTCTTTCCGAGCAGAGATGGTCAATCGATCCAGCATGACGGGTGAATTCAAGGGCCTGGAGATTCGTTCATCGAGTGGAAGCATCAAGGAACTCTCGAACATTTCGAGTCTGCCTTCAGACGCCTGGCATTCTCTTTCCGAACAAGAGCTGAATTTCCGTCCGACGCTCGGTGACCGGCTTTTTCTAGTGGATACTGTTCGCGGGTTGTTGCTGGATTCCGTCAAAGTCACAGACCGACTTCGAGGACGATCCTCCCAGCATGACGGACGATGGCTGTACCCTTCTGAGGCAACATTTGGAAGTGCAAATATTTTCGAACTTCATTCGAGTATTGTGATCAATGAAATCATGTACCATCCTCGGCCACTGGTAGCAACCCCGGGCGTCCCGGAAACGGTAGATACCACACCACTTGTGGGATGGGGGGCAGACTGGCTGTTCAACGAATCTGGCCGTGACCCAGGCTCTGATTGGGCATCCCGCAGGCATTCCTTGAGTGGCGACTGGAAAAAAGGGAGAGGATTGATCGCCTGGGAGACGGGATCGTTGCCGTATCCCGTGGACACCTTGCTCACTCGCCCATCACTGAATGATCCATTCGTTGTCACCCACTATTTTCAAACCGAGTTTGATGTGACTCAGCAACAGCTGACGGTTCTTACGGAAATCGAGATGATTCATTTAATCGACGACGGAGCGGTTTTTTATCTGAATGGGACTGAGGTTTTCCGATATGGCATGTCCGATGGTAAAGTCGATCATGACACGCTCGCGATGCGTGGAGGGGAAGCCACTCTCTCATCAGCTGTTTCCATCCCTGCGGAGCTGCTGCATGTCGGATCAAATCAAATATCAGTAGAGGTGCATCAAACATCTTTGAACAGCAGTGATGTGGTCTTCGGATTGACGCTCAACGCAGTCGAGGAAATTGTTCCAGCGATTCCAGGCCTGCCATTCCGTCGGTCAAACAATCAATGGATCGAGGTATGGAATCAAGGGGATGTCTCAGTGGACATGAGCAAATGGGTTTTTGACGACGGAGTGCGCTTTGAATTCCCACCGGGAACGGTTCTGGCTCAGAACGAATATTCCATCGTGGCTGGAGATGCGCTTGCGTTTGCGGAAGCCTATCCTGCCATCCCTGTGATCGGTCAGTGGAGCGGATCGCTGTCTCGCCGTGGAGAGCGACTGCGACTGAGCGACGCCTACGGCAATCCGGCGGATGAACTGTACTATCTCGACGATGCACCCTGGCCAGCGATGGCAGATGGAGGAGGCTCCAGTCTTGAATTGGCGGATCCTCGATCAGAAAACCAACTCCCCGGGGCCTGGCATCCAAGTCAAGTCGAAGGACCCTGGCGTACTTATACCTACCAGGGCCGAGCAACGCAGAGCCCCAACGATCCGACGATCTATCACGAATTCATTTTCGGGCTATTGGATGCAGGTGAGTTCCTTATAGACGATATCAGCGTACGCCAGGATCCAGAAGGTGCGAATACGGAACTGATTCAGAACGGGCATTTCAACAGTGGAGATGCAACAAGATGGCGAATGCTGGGAAACCACAGTAACTATGAAGTGATCGATGATCCGGAGGATCCGAATAATCGTGTTTTATGGGTCCGGGCGTCCGGTGCCACAGAGCATATGAGCAATCACGCGGAGACAACACTGAAGTCAGGCCGTTCATTTGTATCCATCTCATCCAACAGAAATTATAAAATCAGTTTTAGAGCCAAATGGCTGGGTGGTTCAAACCAACTCAATACACGGCTCTATTTCAACCGACTCGCCCGAACGACTATTTTAGATGCACCGCAAGATGGAGGCACACCAGGCCGGCTCAATTCCGCCCATGTATCGAATGCCGGACCAACTTTCAGTGATCTTCGCCATGAACCAGCCATTCCCGTCGAAGGTGAATCCGTCCATGTCTTTGTCAAGACAGGTGACCCCGATGGCGTGGCATCCGTTCAATTATTCCATGCGGTCAATGGAGACCCGTTTCAGATGACATCAATGCACTTATCTGACGCAGGGGAATGGTCAGGAAAAATACCGTCGCAAGCATTTGGCGCAAAGATACAATTCTACGTCGAAGCGACGGATCATCTCGGCATGACAACGGCTCACCCGGAGGGAGGAAGCACGTCCAGAGCCATCGTGCCATACAATGATGGTCAAGCCGACCTTGACCTCGGCGCCTGTCAACCGATGAATCTCCGGATTGTCATGACCGACGCCGACACCGGGGAGCTCCACCGCCGCACCAACGTCATGAGTAACGATCGTCTCGGGTGTACAATTATTGTCGACGAACGTGAAGTCTATTACAACTGCAGCGTGCGGCTCAAGGGAAGTGAGCATGGCCGCGCAAAGAATGTTCGGGCGGGTTTCCTTTTACGCTTTCCCGCAGATCAACCCTTTCTGGGGGCACATCGGACGGTGGCCGTTGATCGATCGGGTGCAGGTGATCAGTTCAGTCAAAAAGAAATCATGGTCAAGCACGCGATCAATCACGCCGGAAACATTCCCGGCATGTATGATGATCTGATACGAGTGATTGCCCCTCGATCGCAGCATACCGGCTCAGCCATGCTACTGAAGTCTCGATACGACGCGGAGTATCTGGACAACCAGTTCATCAACGGTAGCGATGGTGCGATGTTCGAATACGAATTGATCTACACACTGCGAGAAACAACGGGCGGTGTTGAAGGGTTGAAGCTGACGCAGGACGGAGGGACACACGGAGTACCTGTGCGCAATCTGGGCGGTAGCGACAAGGAGCTTTATCGCTGGCACTGGCTGGTGGAGAACAACCGCGATGCGGACGATTACGGACCCTTGATTGACGTACTGACGGCGATGGGGCAATCGGGTCGAACCTATCAGGAGGAGATGGATCGACTACTGGACGTTGACCAATGGTTGCGATCATTTGCCATTCAATCCTTGTTTGGTATCGGTGATAATTACTCGAGTGGAGCTCGCCACAATGCAATCATCTACATCAGGCCTTCAGACGCAAAAGCGTTACTTTTTCCCTGGGATATGGATTTTACCTTCAATCGAAATGCAAGTTCGAGCCTCACGCCAAACACGGATCTGAATCGATTGATTTCAGCCAACCCGAAAAATAAGCGAGCGTTCTACGGACACGTCTGGGATATTGTGGAAAGCACTTTCAACGTGGATTACATGACAGAGTGGGCCGAACACTATTCCTGTTTCCTCCCCAGTGAAGATCTCACTCGGTTTCTTTCCTATATCAATACTCGTCGCAGCACCGCCGTGAATGAGGTCAATCGTATCATTGCGCCGACGAACTACAGGATCACGACGGCTGACAACGTCAGTTCGCCCGAAAAGGTCGCATCCATACAAGGCAGTGGATGGGTGGACCTGCATGAAATCCGCTCGGCGACTGGCGCTTTATTACCAATGGATTGGGTCAACGAAACAACCTGGCGAGTGCAGGTTCCCATCGACCCGGGCGAAAACATCATTTCACTCTCAGCTTTCGATCGCGCAGGTAAGTCTCTGGGAACCGACTCGGTGCGTGTCATTGGAACCGGATTGTCCGCGCTTGCCAGCATGGAAAACCTGGCTATTACCGAAGTCATGTATCACCCTGCTGATCCCTCGGATCAGGAGCGTGCAGAAGGCATCTTTGACGGGGAGTCATTCGAGTTTGTCGAACTGACTAATATCAGCGATCAAACGCACGTGGACTTGACAGGCGCAGCCTTCACCTCTGGGATTCGCTTTGCGCTTCCATCGTTAACCCTCGAGCCAGGACAACGAGTCGTCATCGCCGGGAACTCCAAGGCATTTGAAACACGATATGGGAGCACTCTCCAGAAGGTCGGCAATTTCCATTCCGCTGACAGTAACAGACTTTCAAACTCCGGAGAACGCTTGACTTTGTCCGATGCAAGCCGTCGTGAGATTGCTTCCTTCGAATGGAGCGATGAAGCTCCCTGGCCTGAGGGCGCGGATGGAGACAGTAATTCATTGGTATTGATGACGCCTTGGATAAGCGATCCAACATCCCCTGAGAGTTGGCGAACCAGTGCTGATTCCGGGGGAAATCCGGGTGGAGACGACGCTATCCGGCTACTGAGCTGGATGGCAGAGCATGCATTAGTGGGCTTGGATGGCGATCGAGACAGAGACGGCCGAACGGAGTTGCTCGAATATGTCTTGGGAAGCGATCCTGATATCCCTGATCCATCCTCTGCATTTGATATTACGTTGGATTCCCTCCAATCAGGCGGCAATTATTTAACCATTGCCTTTGAGCATCGACTTGGAGCTGATGACTTTTTAACGATACCTTTGATTTCACACGACTTGAAAACGTGGACTGAGAACGTTGAATATGCGGGAAGAACCAATCTCGGAACCGGGATGGGGTTAATCGTTTACCGTGCAACGCTTGACGCCTCGCCCTTCGCTCGCCAGTTCATTCGGTTTGAAATGGAACCACTGGTACGCGAGTAGAGGGCACAGGTTGTTGTTAATTGAGGGTGTTTCGTTCTTTCGAGTCGGCAGGGCCTTCATCAAGCGGGGATTCTCGCCATGGGCCATGCCAATTACCAGAGAAGAATCGAATGACAGATGATCGATTTTTTTCTTTGAAATGCGGGCCACTCAATCAGTCCTTGATTTGGGGCAGGTGTATTGCATGTTGAATATGTGAAATCAGCAAGCAACAAACCTCTGGATTCCTTTGTCCATTTTCTGCAAACCATGGACGAATCGTCCTGTGAACGTCTGGGTGATATTTACGATGAAACGGTTCATTTCGCGGACCCTGTCAATGAGGCCAGCGGACTGGGGCAAATGGAGACGGTTTATCGAGACCTGTTCAAACAGCTCAAGCAAATCACCTTCAGAACAATGGACCAGGCAGCAGGCGATCCCACATCCTTCATTCATTGGGAAATGTCCTACCAGTTTCGTGGGAAATCTCGAAAACTCCCAGGAATCACCATGCTTCGATTCAATCACTCGGGAAAAGTGATCCTGCAACAGGATTATTGGGATGCATCGAAGGGAGTTTACGAGGAATTCCCCCTGATGGGAGTGGCTACCAGGACTCTGAGGAAAATCGTTCGAGTTAAACACCACCGCGCCGCCTCATCATAGTCATCAGAGTCACGACTGCTCACCCAAGAGCGGTCGAATATGTCGGGACAAGCGCGTCAACAAGACAGCTGCGGCCATATTGAAGGAACTATCTGCGTCATTGCTCCTGCCAAATGGGACATGGCAGGATTCCTCGCTGCGATGTGAGCTGAGACTGCAGACTTGCCTGCCAGCCCCCCCTGATGCTTCACGATGCATTCACGCATGACTCTTCTTGGAGTCGAGGTGGGAGCGGTGTTGTCCGATGTTGTTTTTTCAGGTGGCAAGGATTTAGTGAAATGAGTGTATTATTTCTCATGTTTATTTTACTGGACTCTGAAACATTCCAAAAACAAAATGGTCTTACCCTTTGAACGTGTGTCTAAATCTATGCATCAACGTACTCTTTATTTTTTGCTACAAGTTTTCTTAGTTGCCTCCTGTCATGCAGCCTCCTTGAGGCTAATACAAGATCAGGAGGCCCAGACCATTTCTGTACAGCGCTTGAACAGCCAAAAGCCCCTCCTGGTGCAGAATGCTCGTTCGGATCATCGGCCTTATCTGCATCCGATTGTGGCACCCGACGGCAATGGTGTTTTGACTCAATACAGCCCGGGACATCATAAGCATCAAACAGGCGTCTACTGGGGATTGACCCGCGTCAACGGGCGTGATTTTTTCCACAACCCATCCAATGGCTATTGGCAACTACAAAAAGCAGAAATACTGGCAGGTGAAGGCGAGGTAGTGCAGTGGGAAACAATTTACCATCTACTGGATGAGGAAGGTGAATCCATGATGGAGGAATCTCAAGTCTGGTCCATGAGAGATACGGGTAATGAGTACCTGGTTGACCTCGTCTGGACAGGCACGGCACACACGGAAGTGACCATTTCAGAATACAAATATGGAGGTCTCTTTGTGCGTATGCCATGGCTACAGGGCAAGGAAGGTGAAGTCGAAAACAGCGCACGACAGAAAAATCAAAGAGCGGAACAGAAACGATCTTCCTGGGTGAATATTGGAATGCAAATCGATGGGCGCGCTCCCGAAGACTGGGGTCATATTGCCATCTTTGACCACCCATCGAATGACGCCTACCCCACCCCCTGGCGTGTCGACGGACAATTGGGAGCCGGCCCATCCGAAGCGATTCTCGGGGATTGGACCATACCTGTCGGCGAGAGCAAAACATACAAGCATCAGTTCGTTGTGTATACCGGGCAAATGAACGACGTTCGACTCAATGAGCAATGGAAAGCCTACTCCGGACAAAATTACGATTTTGCGGCATGGTTGCAGGCCCGAGCAGAGGCCAAGGAAGCCAAATTCCTGACCGGTGAGCAAGCGATTGAAAAAATGACAACAGCAGAGGGTCTCGAAGTCAGCCTGGTGACTTCTGAACCACAAATCACGCAGCCAATGGCATTTTGCTATGATGATCGGGGACGGCTGTGGATCGCTGAAAACCGGGACTATGAAACAAGGCGCTCGGGCTTCTCGAATGACGGCAAGAGCCGCATCCTGATTCTTGAAGATATTGATGGTGACGGCAAAATGGACACGAAGAAGATTTTTCTTGAAGGGGTTCCCTTTCCTTCCGCCATTGCGGTTGGTTTTGAGGGGCTCTGGCTGGGGGCACCACCAAATCTGATGTTTGTTCCTGATCGTGATGGGAATGATCAAATTGAGATTCGATTGACTGGCTGGGGCATTCGAGATCGCCATGAAGTTTTAAACAGTTTTATCTGGGGCCCGGATGGATGGCTTTACGGCTGTCAGGGGTTTGCCACACCATCCACCGTAGGCAAGCCTGTCGATGGCGGGCGCGTATTTAAAAAGGGGGATCCATTTCCAACCAGCCAAGAGGTTGTCGATGGTCAGTTCATCGATGGAGGTGTCTTTCGTTATCACCCAATCAAAGACCGCTTCGAAATCGTAGCGCATGGTTTCAGTAACCCATGGGGTTTGGATTTTGACGACAACGGTCAGGCATTCATTTCAGCCTGTGTGATCCCTCATGCCTTCCATGTGGTGCAGGGCGGTTTTTTTCATCGGCAGGGTGGAGTACATATTCATCCTCATGTGTATTCTGATATACAGACAATTGTGGATCATCGACACCGCTCAGCCCATGGAGGAGCCCGCATTTATTTGGCGGACCTGCTTCCAGAGAAATATCACAACAAATTTTTCATGGCCAATATTCACGAGCATGCTCTCCTGGCGGACAGTCTGATACACAATGGCTCCGGTTTTATTGCGAAACATTACGAAGACACAGTGCTGGCAAATGATCCGCAATGGATCGGTTTTAGTCTGGAAATTGGACCGGATGGTGCCGTCTACATGCTCGATTGGCATGATGGAGATATTTGCGGGAATAAAGTACATGACAAGGACACGGGTCGTGTTTTCCGTCTCGCACCACCAGAGACGCCTTACCCCACTCATTTCAATTTAAAGGATTTAAACAACCAGGAACTGGTCAATTTACAGTTCCACAAGAATGACTGGTATGTGCGGAGGGCTCGGGGGATCCTCCATGAGCGGGCCAGCAAGGGAGCTGTCAACGAGGAAACTCACTTACAGCTTAGAAAACACCTTGAAAATCAGTCGGATCCGGGCCGGAAATTAAGAGCCTTGTGGGCCTTGCATGTAACTGGTGGGGTCACGCATGAAAACCTGATCGACCTTCTGGAAAGTGAATACGAATATATTCGAGCATGGGCCATCCAGTTACTCTGTGAAGACATGCATCCGGGTGATACAGCCCTTGAAAAATTCGTCTCCATGGCAAGGAAAGATTCTTCACCCATCGTTCGCCTCTACCTTGCTTCAGCACTGCAGCGCGTTCCTGAAGCAAGCAGCTGGAAGATCGCCACTGGCTTATTGACCAGAGGCGAGGATGCAGAGGACCACAACATACCCAAAATGATTTGGTTCGGAATAGAACCGCATGTCACAAAGGATCCAAGCCGCGCATTACAGCTCGCAAGTGAAAGCAAGATCCCCATGTTAACACGCTTTATTGTCCGAAGAGCAACTGCCGGGCAACTGCTGAACGAAGTCGTCAGCGCAATGGCGCTGACCAGATCCTCTGAAGTTCGCAGGCAGTATCTGGAAGGAATGCGGGACAGTCTGCTTGGGCAGCACGACCTGACACCTCCAAGGGGCTGGAAGGATATCGAATCAGAATTACTGAAAGATGAAGCACTGAAAAGGCTGGGCCTGCAAGTGGGCCAATTGTTTGGTAACGCTGAGGCAGGAGCAACTCAACTGGCTGAATTGGTCAATCCCTCCACCCCCACTGAGCGGAGGATAGAAATATTGAAGATCTTCGGCCAGGAAAGTTTCCCTCCGGCATTTGATGCGATTTTTGCCACGCTGGACAACAAGAGTCTGCGCTTGACCGCCTTGAGGTCTCTTGCCGTTTACAGGAACGGGGCCATCGCCAAAAAAATTGTAGACAACTATTCTGAATATACAGATGAGGAAAAATCTGCGGCTTTGCAAACCCTCGCGACTCGACGTAATACAGGCAGCTATCTGCTGGCCACATTAAAAAAAGAAAAGATTCCCCGCAGTGATATATCGAGTGTGATTGCCCGCCAATTAAGACGCGTCCTGGGACCTTCATTCATCGACTGGTGGGGTTCCATGGAATCCATGACCAAGGACAAACAACTGGCGATGGATCGTTACAAATTCCTGCTCACCGACGCATACATGGCAGGAGCGGACCTGACAAAGGGGAAGGCTCTGTTCACCGCTGTCTGCGCAAGCTGCCACAAGCTTTATGGAGAGGGTGGAGAAATTGGCCCTGAACTCACCGGCTCGAACCGGGCTGATCTGGAATATATCCTCACCAACATGATCGATCCGAATATGGAGGTCGCTGATTCCTACAAACTGGTTACCATCAATACACGCGATGGACGCACATACGCAGGCAATATTTACCGTGAAGACAATCAACGCATCACGCTTCGAATAGTAGGTCAGGATCTTGTCATTCCCAAAGCGGAGATCCTTTCCCGGGAAACTTCCCCATTGTCCATGATGCCCGAAGGCATGCTTGATGCGCTCTCCGACCAACAAGCGCGTGACCTCATCGGTTATCTGAAAACAAAGCATCCTATTGAATGATGAAGCTTTGGAACATTGCCTGCATTTGGTTATTTTGTTGTCACATTGTGCGCGCCGACGAACGCCCTAACATATTGATTTGCATTTCGGATGATCAATCATGGGCACATACAGGTGCCAATGGGGATCCAGTGGTTCGAACGCCTGCCTTTGACCGAGTGGCCAGGGAAGGCCTTCGCTTTGTTCATTCCTTTTGTGATGCTCCGACATGCGGTCCTTCACGCAGTGCCATCCTGACCGGGCAACCCATTTGGCGACTGGAGGAGGCGGGCAACATCCACAGCACTCTCCCTGCCAAATTCGCGACCTATACAGGAGAGTTGCAGAAAGCAGGTTACAAAACGGGATATACCGGGAAAGGGTGGAGCCCAGGCAAACTCGCCCCCGGTGGTCGCAGTGAGAATCCGGCAGGAACACCATACGCCAAACGAAACTTGCAACCGCCCTTCAAGGCCATCCGAAATACTGACTATGCAGGTAACTTTGATGATTTCCTTGACGCAGTGGAAAAGGAAGCACCTTTCTGCTTTTGGCTGGGCACAAGTGAACCACATCGTGCCTATGAAAACGGAGCTGGAAAACGAACTGGAAAAGATCCGGCCAAGGTTATTGTCCCTTCCATTTTCCCTGACAATGCCATCGTGAGAAGCGACATCCTGGACTACTACGTTGAGGTTGAGCACTTTGATTTGATGGTACAGAGGGCCATCGCCTCTCTGGAAAAACGAGGACATCTTGACAACACCATTGTGGTCGTTACCAGCGATCATGGCATGCCCTTCCCTCGCGCCAAAGCCAGTCTTTATGACTGGGGATCAAGGGTCCCTCTGGCTATCAGGTGGCCGAGAGGTATTCGCAATCCGGGCCGTGATGTGAAGGATTTTGTTCATTTGAGCGATCTCGCACCGACATTTATTGAGGCAGCCGGAGCAGATGTTCCCAGTATGATGACGGCCAGCAGCTTGATGAAAATATTTTCCGGTCAAAAAATGAATGATCGCGATGCCGCCTACATTGCCATGGAGCGACACGACGGATGCCGAGAGGGTGGTAAGGGGTATCCCTGCAGGGCTGTCAGAACTCAGGACTACCTTTATATCTATAATTTCGAGCCAGGCCGATGGCCTTCGGGGTCACCCGACCCCCGTGTGTGCGCCCGTTCGATTCCTTTTGGTGAGATAGATACGTCGCCGACCAAGTCATTCATGATGGAGAGTCGCATGGAACACGGTATCGCGCATTTGGCAGAACTCAGTTTCGGCATGCGACCTGCAGAAGAACTCTACGATTTGAAAAAGGATCCAGAACAATTGGCAAATGTGGCAGGGTTGATTGAATATTCCGCGATACAACATGCCAGACGACGCCAATTATTTGACCATTTGAAGAAAACACGTGATCCACGAGTTGTGGGTGGAAAGGTAGAGTGGGATCACTATCCCTATTATGGGCGCATCTCAACGCCCGGCTGGAAAGTCACTGATAAGAAGGACTGAACAAGTCTCGCGTTTTTATGACCATCTTCAAAACGATCTTTGCCTTTCTTTTCACGCTGGCAACTATAGCAGCCCAAACCAAACCCAACGTCATCGTGGTCATGACAGATGACCAGGGCTACCCCGAACTTTCTGTCCATGGTAATCCCATTTTGCATTCCCCCAACCTGGACCGCTTGCATAGTCAAAGCCTACGATTAGAGGACTACCATGTTTCACCCATGTGTACACCCACTCGGGGCCAGCTCATGACCGGTTTAGATCCAGCCCGCAATGGTGCTATCAATGTAAGCAGCGGGCGCGCTCTCCTGCGCCCGGAAATACCAACCATGGCAAACTTCTTCAGTGATGAAGGGTATAC
>ERZ1046876.2031-NODE-2031-length-12501-cov-6.473726_pt1 | contig 12501 bp, 7 predicted proteins | sample MGYA00383094_ERZ1046876 | MGnify/ENA primary metagenome ERZ1046876 (study PRJEB29581, sample SAMEA5548364) | metagenome | biome: marine; feature: coastal; material: water | depth 50 m | study: Short-term variability in the microbial, nano- and picoplankton...
ACCCCGAGCTTGAGTCGCCTACAAAGGTTTGCAGAGTAAGAGGAATCCATTGGCCAGAGAAGGGCTCGCTTGTTGAACTGGTGGAAAAATATCCTAGCTCAACCAAGTCGCCATCCCCATTTCCGCGCACTCCAGCACTTAATCGATTCCCTCCGGCGTCCATGAGTAAATCTGGAGAATTCGGTGAAGTAACTGTCCCCCATACAATGGTAATTTGAGGAGCTGCTTGGATAGTTTGTGAACAACAAAAAGAGCAGATGATTAGAGCGATCGAAAAATTTAATATTTTCGAATAATTAATTGGATCGAAAAAGTTCTTTTTGAGGAGAACAAATAAACCACATTTTACTTTTCGGACTAAATTTGAAATTGTATCATTAGTGATGTGCAAGCGGGCACGCGCGAGAAAAACGCGGAGATATGGTCTTATTTGGGTTAATAGTTTCCCGCAACTTGTTGATGAACAAATTGTTAAAATGCACAAAAAGAAAATGTGCACCAAAGGAATAATTAGCGGTAAAACCAAAATACAATTCAATAGGGCTCTTATGTTATAACCTATGTCCTGAGAGGCTTCTTTTGCAAGTAAATGTAATAAAAACATTACCTGTTTTATGTTATTATTGAAGTTCAATTTATAAGATTTTAATGCTGGCTAAAATATTATTTGACTTAATTTCTCAGCGAATTGATAGTGGAGATGTGTGTTTCCCCTATAATAATGTCCTGCGACATTATCGCTTGCAGGTTTGTGCCCTTCTGGGAGTTTCTGTATTGGGTTCATTTTCACTAGGTGTTACCACCACAACTATTGATTGGGGTACGCACCTTAGCACTGGTTCTCCCATCAATGCGGGAGATCACGATGTAAACAGTAAACAGCTCCTATTTGGATTGGACGCTGCAGGTACTTCTTTGAACGAACTTGCTAATGGTTCATCAACTTTAGATGTTTATGATGGAGATTTAATCGAACTTGGATTCTTTGATACCGATTCGATCAACAACGGGAGCTATACTCCTAACGAAAGCTCTGATTATTTTAAAGGAATTTGGACGCCATTAACTTCCAAAACGACTATCGGAAGAGATTGGAGTGGCACAACGGTTGCTGAAGGAGAGTTTTACTTTCGCACTAAATTTCAATTGGACGGTGGAAATGCCAACAATTCGGTAAATAATTACTCACTTTCCAACTTCGATGACGAGAAAGACCTTGCCCATGATTATCTCGGAGACAGTTCAAGTAATCCGAACTCTTATGAGGACAGGTTAAATGCCCTTACTGCGAACACTGTTTTAGGGATAAGGTTTTATGATATCGACACCTCTAGCTCTGCCGATGGTGGGGGAGGTTTAACTAAGGCTACTAACGGATCTACTCGTTATAACACTATAATGAACCCCAATTGGACTTGGGGCGATCAGTTTATCTCGCTACACGATTATACAGATGGTTCGGCAACCGATCCAAACCTGGTTTTTGAATTTGATAACACCAGTGCCAACGCTGGTTCAAAAGTAGGAACTTCAGACGCCACTATTAATTCAAATACAGATTTTGTCGCTACCGTTACTTACTTTGACGGGGACGAAACTATCAATGTTGGAGATTCAGGTGGAATTGGATCATCGGTGTTTAGTGGGTTTAATGGAACAGGTAAACTTTATGGTGGGCAGGATGCAAATGTTGTAACTTTGCATGCTCAGTCCGGAAATACTGGGAGTGACGCTTATGATTTCGATGGAGATTTTTATCGTGCCTCAACAGGCACAGATTCAACAGATTTAACTTTGATTAAGTCAGGTACCGGAGATCAAATCTTAAGCGGAAATATATTTCTTGCCGATTCAGATAGCGCCGCTGCCAGTGGTGGTTTGAATCTGACCGCGGGAAACTTGATTTTGAAGCCCGCTTCAGGCAAATCCCAAACAGTTGAATATATTACTGGTTCTGGTGGATTAAAACTTGATAATTCTGGAATCAATAACGGTACCATTGTCACACTTGGATTTGCTAACCAAACATCTTCCACCTTCTCTGGTGCTATCGTTTTAGATGGAAATGGAGCGGCAGGGGAATCGACAATTAAAGTTTCCAAGGCGAGAACAGACGGGGGTTATGTTGCTACAGATTTTGCAGACAAACAAGTTTTGTCAGGTGCGATATCAGAAAATGGAGGTGCCAAAAAATTAGTCAAGGAAGGTACTGGCATCCTTCAACTTAGTGGAACCAATACATTTACTGGGGGTGTCACTATTGAAGACGGGACTTTATCTGCCGGCAGTGCTCAAGCCCTTGGAGATACTTCAAACACTGTTACCATAACCAAAGGAAAATTGGAAATTGCAAACGGCGTCACTTTGAACAGTGGGTATACGATAAATACTGGAGATGCTGAGAAAACGATGATTGGTGGTAGAGGTACTCTAAACAAAGCTGTGACCATAGGTTCTGCCGGTTCTTCAAATTATGTAGATGTAATTTCTGTCGGTGATGGAATATCCACTTCCTTGTCGAATAACACTACTAATCAACAGGTTTCATTGGGTGAGCGAGCAAACGCAATTGGAACCTTTACCGTATCGAATACTCTTACCCTCGAAGACGGTGGTGTTTATGATTGGGAAATTAGTGATTTTACCGGTAGTGCTGGTTCTGACTGGGATCTATTAAAATTTGATACTTTAAATTTCGATTCATCTAGTGATACTTTTACCATAAATATAATGGGATTGGCAGCTAATGGAACCGCTGGGGCTATGGGTGGAGGAAATGTTTGGGGTTCTTACCAAACTACAAATGGATTCAAATTTATGGAAGCCACTGGCAGCGGTTCTGGATGGACAGGGTCAGGGAATATGGGTTCCGCTGGTCTTGTTTCAAATATATCTATCGAGAGTCGAGGGTGGTCATACTATAATAGTCATAACTTAAACGAATGGGATGTATGGTATGACGGAAGTGGAGCCTTTTATCTACAATATTCAGCTGTCCCTGAGCCCTCTACTTATATGATGGTCACCGGATTATTGATGGTGCCCGGAATGTCTTATGTCCGAAGATTTCGCAAAAGAAAGAATCTAGATTCTAAGTCGGAAGAGTAGGGGTTTCTTTAATCTCCCCCGAAGGTCACCCTAAAAGTTCGCAAGTATTTTACAAATTGGTTCTTAGCTCTGCTCTGAACCCTTAGAGGTAAACCTCTGTTAGTCGTTCAATTCAATTAATTCTTCTAGTGATGAGAAATGTTCTGCCAGTCCACTGGGCTTCTCTAATTCTCCAATGACTTGTCGAAAGGTTTCTTTCTTTTGCAATTGTAACTGGCGAACACGCTCTTCGATCGTTCCCTGAGCAACCATTCGATAAATAAAGGTGGGTTTAACTCTGCCTAAGCGATGGGCTCGGTCGATTGCCTGTTCTTCGACAGCCGGGTTCCACCATGGATCCATTAAAAATACATAATCTGCAGATTTGAGAGTGACTCCAAGCCCAGCTGCCTTTAGCGATGCAAGCATAACCGCAGGCTCCTTAGAAGATTCGAACCGATCCACGGGTTTAGAGCGATCCCGGGTGGAGCCGGTAAGTTCAAGAATTTCCAAATGAGGGATTTCCAGTTTTATCCGTTTCTTTATGAGGGATAAAAAGGTGGTGAACTGACTAAATACCAAGACTTTGGCCCCGGAGCTAGAAAGGTCATGTAATTTTTCGATTAACAAATCACTCTTAGTTCCACAAGCGGGCAAATGTTCCCTGCCTGGAAGTAAGCCAAGATCACAACAGGCTTGGCGCAGACGGGTGAGCAGGGAGAAAACATGCATGGATGATTGTCGAATGGCTTCGCGTAAATCGTTTCCATGTGCTTGCAACCCGCCCTCAGCAAGTGCTTTGTATGCTTTGCGCTGCTCGTCGTTCAAAGGGCAGGGGAGTTCGGTTTCGAGTTTCGGTGGAAGTTCAGAAGCCACTTCATTCTTCATCCTGCGTAAGACAAAGGGAGTAACTTGACGGCGTAAAAGTTGCAGGGTCTTGGCCGAATCCTCAATCAGGCAATTTTCCAACTCTTTGCGGGCACCCAACAAGCCAGGCATAAGAAAGCGAAAAATAGTCCATAAATCGAGAGCAGAATTTTCAATAGGAGTGCCCGAAAGGGCGAGTCGGTTACGGGCTTCAATCGATAAGCAAGCCTGAGTAACTTTGGCCTTTGGATTCTTGATTAATTGAGCTTCATCGAGCACCGCATAGCGGAATTCCACTTTGTCGAGGAGGTGGCGATGGCGTCGTAATTGAGTATAACTGGCAACCCACAAACAGGGTTCATCTGTTTGATCAAATGTTTCTTCCTTTCTTAAAATACGAACCTTTAATTTTGGAAAATGTTTAGCCGCCTCTTTTACCCAAACAGGAACCACCGATGCTGGACAAGTAACCAAGTCTGGCAAATCTTGAGTGGTTTGCGAACTAAGTAGGGCAAGGGTCTGCATGGTTTTCCCCAGACCCATTTCATCGGCAAGTAAAGGGTGGCATCCCAAGCTGTGTAAGGCATGTAAATGAGCGACTCCTTGCTTTTGGTAGGGCCGAAGAAAGGTAAATTTTTTGCCTACCCCATTAGTATCAAGGGCTTTGATCGATTCTCGCCAATGATCAAGCTGTCCATCGGCCCGCGTTCTTAAATACTTTCGGGCAAATAGGGAAAAAAGCATATACCTTGGCCACTGGGCACGCTTGGCATCTCCCCGGTTTCGCTGCCACCATTCGAAGTCTTCAACTTGTGCTTCCTCTAAACTGACCAGACCGTGACCACGTATGAAGGTGGACCCCTGTCTTGCTTTGGTCACACTGCGAATATGTTGAGTTCCCAGCCTACGGTTTCCAATATGAAAGTTTTCTCTCAGAACCATACTTTCATCGTCCCGACTACGAGCTTCAATTTCCCAGCTCAGGGTACGCTGTCCTTGTTTGAGTAAATGTGCATCCCCCCCGTATTCCAACTCAAATGAATCTTCCCATCCGCAGAGAGATTCCTCGGCCAATTTTGCTACTTTTTTCCAATCGGTAAGTAGGAATTCACCCACTCCCTTTTGGAATACAAAACCGTATTTCCCAGCTTCAGCAACAAAGCGCATAAGGGCGGGGCGGTCACAACCTTCTACTTCAGTTGCCTCCTTAGCGTAAACGGAAATTCGCGAGTTATCCAAATTTCTCCATTCTGGAATAGCCCGCAGTCCTTTTTGGGCAGAAACTTCAATACGGATAAGAAGTCCAGCTCCTGTATTTTCTTTTCCGGTCACATCTTCAGGTTCCGAGTCCGTATGCTCGTTTTCTTTCTTTGGTTGCTTTCTTTCCTCCTTCACCCAACCCACTCCAAGCAGAGGATCGTCTTCCTGAAGTTCAGATATTAACTCTTCAATCTCATATAATCCGGCGGTTGCAAGAGCGATTCCAACTTCCTCATCATCCAGAGAAGTTCGAATTTCTGGACCTTTTCCAATCCATTCTACCACCGAGTAGGTTTCTTCTCGGTTGATTTTTTTGGTAACGATGGCTTGGTCTTCCTGAATATCAATAGTGCTAAGGTAGCCTTCGCGGTAGAATTTTTGTGCAGATTTTAATTGTCCGTCAGTAAATTTCTTTTCCCACTCAGTGTTGCAAAGCCGTCTGAACCAAGCCTCGACGGCTTCTTGGGTAAAGGTTCTGGAGGGTCCATTTGAAATCATTGGCTAGTGGCTAAAACTTTCAGCCATTAGGTTAGCGTTGCCCAAATATTCAGTGCAAGGGGAAAGATTGAAATGGGTGCTAAAGTTATGCACATCCAACCTATGTAGGTGTGGACTACTTGCTGAATTTTAGAAAAAAGGGATAAACTAGTCTGCCTTTAAGGCCCAATCGTAAGTCTGCAAATACTGCTTGGCTGCATCTTTCCAACCGCATGTTTGAAGAAGGGTATTTTTTCTGAGTTGGGCGAACTTTCGGGGAGTGCTGTATACTTTAATGGCATCCCTTATGGAGTTCCAAAGCTCCTCCCCGCTTGCTTGGGAAAATAGAAAGCCGTTGGGAGAGCTTTCCCCTCGAGCAATCGGTCGAACGGTATCTGCGAGTCCACCCGTTTTACGGGCAATAGGCAAAGAACCATAACGCATTGCATATTGCTGGGCTAATCCACAGGGCTCAAATCGACTGGGCATAATAAAAAAGTCAGACCCTGCAAAAATTCTTCTAGCCAGACCATCATCAAAGCCAATGAAGGCACCAATTCGATGGGGGAAGGAGGCAGATAATTTCTCTATCGCTTGCTCCTCCGAATGTTCACCACTTCCCAAAATGGCAAAGGTAGCATCTGTTTGCTCCATTAATTTTGGTAGAATTTCTACGAGCAAGTCTAAGCCTTTTTGATCGAACAACCTCGAAACCACTCCGAAGAGGGGAGATTCTGAGCTCTCTTGCATTTTGAATTCTTTTAACAAGGCCCGCTTACAAGCTTTTTTGCCAACTTTGGGAGATGTGGGAATAATTGGATGGGGAAGGGCGGTATCCTTTTGGGGATCCCAACCTTCCTCGTCTATACCGTTTAATATCCCAATCAAGTCAGCACCGCGGTATTGTAAGCTCGATTCCAACCCGCACCCATATTCAGGAGTGCGTATTTCAAGGGCATAAGTTGGGCTGACCGTAGTGATTTTATCGGCATGTTGAATGCCACCTTTAAGAAGATTCAGTGCTCCATTGTGCTCAAAGCCATCCATACCCCAATAGGCTGTGGGCAAGCCAGACGATTGAAAATCTTTGTGGGAAAAGACTCCCTGATGCTGCAAGTTGTGAATCGTTAGTACGGAACGTGTTCTGGGACTTGAAGATTTTTGGGATTGGTCTGCGTTGAGATAAGCAGAAACAGCGGAGGCCATCCAATCGTGAGCGTGAATAATATCTGCCTTCCAACCAGTAACCTTTCCAACCTGCAGGGCTGCTTGGCATAGTGCGAATGCTCGCTGGGGATTATCGGGGAAATCTCCATTATCGTCGGAATAAACTCCGGGTCGGTCATATAATTCAGGTAAGTCTATTAAATACACCGGAACTTCACTCGCACCAAGGCGGGATTCCATAATGGATCCTTCAAGAGATTTTTTTCCCCATTTGCAAAAAAGAGGTTTTTTATGTTTTTGAGAATCGACCTGTTTACATACCCGGTGTTTAGGGCATATCACCCGAACATCCACACCCAATGCATGGAGGGCTAAGGGAAGACTTCCTACGACATCACCCAAACCACCTGTGCGAACGATGGGATTAACCTCTGGACTAACAAACAAAACTTTCATCAAAATTGTAAATTAAAAGATTGTTGATGTAGGATTGTTCTATTTTGGCAATGGGAAAGAAGGATTATGTCATTGGATTCCATGCTTGCGAACACCCTGTAATAAACGATATTTTAGGAATTTGACTTATTTTTTAATGATCTTCTTCAAAGAACACTCGTGTTTATCTTCATCTTAGTGAAGGTAAATTTCCTCTGAGCCCAATCTCACCTTAATCCATTGGTATAGTCATGCCTGATCGATCGATCGAATTTGAATCTGAGCGTCAATTTCACAAACTCTATGGGGAGGACCCAGAGAACTTGCTCGCAGTTGAAAAATCTCTCGCTGTCAAAGTAGTTGCCCGTGGGAACCTATTGCAGTTAGAGGGCGAGAAGGTTGGGCTTGATCGTTGTGAAGAGTTTTTTGCCCTGCTGGAATCTGCAAAGGCACAGGGGTTCGCAAACGGAAAGTATGATTTTCTCCGTTTTTTGGAAAAAGTGGAATCCGGAAAGAGTCAAGAACTCAAGGATTTGCTGAACCGTCCTCTTCGATTACAAATAAGAAAGAAATCTGTCGTTCCGAGGAATCTTGGTCAGCGAAAGTTTTTAGACCTTATTCTTAAAAATGATCTGGTTTTTGGAATTGGACCAGCGGGCACAGGTAAAACTTTCCTGGCAATGATTGCTGCATTACACGCCTTGCTCGAGGGCGAGATCGAAAGGATTGTTCTTGCCCGACCTGCGGTTGAGGCAGGAGAGGCCCTTGGTTTTTTACCGGGCGATTTGGAGGAAAAACTCCTGCCTTATCTTCGCCCTCTTTATGATGCAATGGATGAGGTGCTGGGACCGGTTGAGGCTAGAAAACTTGTGGAGACCGGAGTGGTTGAGATTGCCCCCCTTGCTTACATGAGGGGTAGAACCTTAAGTAAATGTTTTGCCTTGCTTGATGAAGCTCAAAATACCACTCGTTCGCAAATGATGATGTTTCTTACCCGTCTTGGTGAAGGCAGTAAGATGGTAGTAACAGGCGACCTTACCCAAGTGGACTTGCCGGTAAAGCAGGAATCCGGCTTAGTTGAGGCCAAGCGAATACTAGGCAAGGTAGGTGGTCTGCATTTTCATGAATTTGATCATGGAGATGTTGTAAGACATCCATTAGTGGGCCGGATTATTGCCGCCTACGGTGCAAAAGGTAGCTAAGAATCGTCGTTCATATGGCTAAGGAGGAAAAAAACGAAATTAATCGCAAGAGCGGTCGGTCGGGTGGACGTCGTAGGCGGGTTTTAATAGACGATGAAAAAGCCTCGATTCCCACGGAAGGCATTGCTGCCTTTTGGAATAGTTGGGGCAAAAACCTTACTCAAACCTTGGTCTTCGGGCTGACCATCATTTTAATTTGTTTTGTTGGGCAAGAACCTCCCGGGTTACGTACTTTAGGAGAAGTTGCTCCTGAAAATATTTACAGCGACCGAACCTTTAACTACCTGAGCGATGTGAGAAGGCAGGAAGCTGAGGAGTGGATTAGGAGTAGTACGCCCAGAGAATTTACCCGCGATTTTGTTGGAGAAGAAAATTTTGCCAAAGCCATGGTTCGGTTGCGTGAGGGTATTGTTTCTGTATTGGAAATGCCTGAGGTTTCTAGAGATATCGCCTTACAATCCCTTGCTGAGGAATTAAAGGTTAAATTTCAAGTTGTGCTTTCCGGGGGCGAAAGCCGTGCGATTCTTCTCTCATCAACTATGCAGGGCTATCCATTTTTTGATTTAGGCAACAAGTTACTTTCCCAATTGCATCTTACTGGGGTAGTAAAGTTTCCATCAATGGATCAAAAGTTTTTGGCTGAGTCCAATGCAACCTCTCGGATTAATACTCAAATGATCAGCTTCACTAATGAATTGGTTATCTACGATCGTTCAAAAGTAAATGCATCGGATTACTTAGCGTCAGCGTTGTCCATTCAATATCCGATTTTATCAACCTTTATTCAGACCCTCGACTCCAATTATTCAGAAACGACTTCATTTAAGGATGTAGGAATTTTAAGACTTGGGGAAATGGTCGAACTTGCAGATGATAATGTATCTTTTGCCGCTCAGGAATTGCGTGATAGCTTGGCATCAAATTTAGGAACTTTTTTGATCAAAGGTTTGAGGTTACGATCAATTGATCGTTCCGCTACGACGGCCGCTCAGAAAAGAGCAATTTCAGAGATGGAACCCACTGTGATTTCCGTTCGCGAAGGGGAAAATATACTGCGTAAGGGAGTCAAAGTAACTGCAGCAGACTTAGAAAAGTACCAGGAGTACCTCGATCTCGCCCTGAAGGATAGCGTGCTTTTACCCAAGCGTATCTTTGTGACATTTGTAACGCTTTTATTTGGAGTGGTTTATGTTCGCCTTGTATTACCAAGTTTTTGGACGGATGGTCCTCGGTCGAGTATTGTAGCCTTGAGTATTGTATCAAACTTGGCTGTTTCCCGATTTATTATGGAACTGGGAGAGACCGAGCTGTTTGGTGCCAGTCCAATCCTTATTGGGTTGTTGCCTTACTTACTCCCCATCGCATTTGCTCCAATGGTCGTTATGATCACGGTTGGTCCTCGTATGGCGACACTCACTGCCATGATGACCTGTGTCTTTCATGCAGCCATGCAGGAAATTGGCATTGAAATGTTAGTAGGTTCCTTATGCACCGCCTTGGTTGGTGTCTATTTCTGTCGGGAGGTGCGCCTTCGTGGGAGTGTCTTAAAGGCTGGTACAATGGCTGGTCTGACGGGAGCTATTGTTGCTCTGGGAATTGGATTTGCTTCGGGTAGTGGATGGATGAGCCCGGTTAACCACGCTATTGCTTCTTTTGCAGTTTCGGTCTTTACAGGAGCTCTTGTTCTCGGTGCAATGCCGTTGATTGAAAATGCATTCAAGGTGGCCACCGATGCTACTCTCTTTGAATTAACAGATTATAATCATCCTTTGCTCCGTCGTATGCAAGTTGAGGCACCAGGAACTTACCACCATAGCCTCATGGTTGCGAATCTGGCCGAAGATGCTGCCCTGGAAGTTAAGGCTAACCCAACGCTTTGCCGTGCATGTGCCTTGTTTCATGACATTGGGAAAATGGTGCAACCAAACTATTTTAACGAAAACCAAGGCGATTTTGGTAACCCTCACAACCGTCAGAACCCGGCAATGAGTGCCTTAATTATAAAGAGCCATGTCAAGGAGGGCTTGGAAATAGCACGCGAACATCGTTTGCCAAAAGTTATTCGCGATGTTATCCGGCAACATCATGGCACCACTTTGGTCAAATACTTCTATTTTCAAGCAAAACAAAAACTAAAGCAGGAAAATTTGCCTTATGGGGAATCTGAATTGATCGAACCGGATGAATCGACTTACCGGTACGACGGTCCACGACCCAGGTTCAAGGAGAGCGCCATTATCTTTTTTGCAGACTCGGTGGAAGCAGCGGCTCGTTCGCTGACAAAAGTTACCCATCATAGTGTCGAGGAATTACTCGATTCTATTTTTCAAGACCGTTTAGAAGATGGGCAACTCGATGAGTGTCCGCTTACCTTGCAAGAGGTTGCCACAATCAAGAAAAGCTTTCTTAAGACTACTCTGAATATGTTGCATTCTCGAATTGAATACCCTGATGAGGAAAAAGATTCCCGCAACCCCTTCTCCAAAGATGCCCGTTAAACCACTCAAACGATTGTATCCACAACTCGAAGTGGCCAATCAATACCCGGCTCTTCATTTTGACTTGTCTAAATTAGAGCTTTTTTTTGAGGTCATTTTTTCCTTTCATCGGCATGATGTGTCGGGTGAATTATCAATCGCCTTTATGGACGGTTCCGCCCATTCTGAACTGCACGGCAAATACTTGCAGGATTATCGCCCTACAGATGTTATAACCTTTCCTTCAGATAGGGAGAACGGATTGGCTGGAGAGATTTGTGTATCTGTAGACCAAGCCAAGGAGGAAGCAAAAACTCGCAAGCTTTCCTTTGAGTATGAACTTGGTTTGTACTTAATACACGGTTGGTTACATCTTGTGGGTTTTGATGATTTGGATACGGTTGATCGTGAGATCATGAGAATGGAAGAGCAAAGAGTGATTGATCATGTGAGAAAACTTAATGCATGGCCGGATTTTCGACTCGCTTCAGAGTCCGCTGAAGGCTAACAGAAGTACCATCGTGTCTGTACCTGTACCCAGTTTATCCCGGCGTTTTCGCAATGCTTTTCTTACCGGACTTCTGGTATTTCTTCCTCTGGGTACAACTATTTTTGTAATCAATTTTTTACTAGATTTATTCAAAGAACCGGCATTGAGACTGGCTTATCAGTTAGGGTTGAGCGAAGAAAATTCCTTTTTTGGTCTAGAAACCCTCCTTGCGGTTGCCGGATTGATCATTGGTGTAATTTTACTAACTGCTCTTGGTTATTTTTCCAAATATCTGTTGGGTCGTGTATTCATTAATCTGACCGAGCGTACCCTGGACAAAGTCCCTTTCATTAATACGGTTTATCGTTCAGTCAAACAAATCGTGGAAACCTTTGGGCAAGATAATCGGGCGGTTTTTAAAGAGGTTTGTTTGGTGGAATATCCCCGGAAGGGTTGCTTTGTGCTGGGTTTTATAACCGCAGAATCTTCCACCCACGTCTCAGATAAAATTGGGACTGGTTTTACTTATGTGTTTGTTCCAACCACGCCAAATCCAACAAGTGGATTTTTACTTCTTGTATGCGAGGAGGAAATCCATCGAATTGATGTGTCTGTTGGTGATGGTATGAAGATGTTGATTTCAGGAGGGGCGGTCGTACCGTCTTCTTCTTGAATGTGCCAAGGTGTCGGGCGGTCCAACTGAATTGTCTGGCGTTGCATTGTCCAGTGACCCGGCGGGAGATCGGTTTGTTCGCGTACGAATATTTGATCAAGCTTTGGGCTTGAGTGCCGCTCTATTTCGCTTACCTGGGAAAAAGAGTGGTCAATCCGCTCCCCCTGACCTGTTTGATGATTTGGAATGTCAATTGAACCCCTTGCGGCCTGGTTCTTCCATACCCTTCGTTGCAGAGTATCAAAAAGCTCGTTCCTATCGAGAGTTGGCCCGCAATCCCTCCCATTTTTTATCTGCTTCTGAGATTGCGCGCTTTTATTTGAATAATGGATCACACTTGCTTGACCCTCGACCGCGGTTGGAATT
>ERZ1046876.2041-NODE-2041-length-12468-cov-3.606139_pt1 | contig 12468 bp, 11 predicted proteins | sample MGYA00383094_ERZ1046876 | MGnify/ENA primary metagenome ERZ1046876 (study PRJEB29581, sample SAMEA5548364) | metagenome | biome: marine; feature: coastal; material: water | depth 50 m | study: Short-term variability in the microbial, nano- and picoplankton...
TACACGCACCAAGGGCCGATCCTTACCGTTGCCAACTGGAGCGGGACATGGCCAGGTCTGGTTGGAATGCTCAACTTGAATGGTTCTTTGACGAAAATGGGAGTCAACTTCAGCACTTTATGGAGCGAAGCCTTCACCGATTCATTTTTCCTGGGCGGGCTGCGTCAATGGCTGAATGAGGGAACAATTGATCATGATCAAAGCCATGTCCGTCCGCTGAATTTGCTGAAATTGCCCGCCGAGGATGTCAGTATAGGTCGAGAGGTCGCGCTGACTTTGAAAGCCCGCAAGGCGATCATGGGGGTATTCGATGAAGGTTGCATGGGTATGCATAATGCCATCATCCCTGATGAATTATTGAACCCTGTTGGTGTGTTCAAGGAGCGCTTGAGTCAATCTGCCCTCTATGCTGCAACCATGGAAGTGTCAGATGAAACGGCGCAGTCGGTCTACGCATGGCTCAAGAAAAAGGGCATGAAGTTTCAGCTGGGAACAAATGAGAAAACCGACCTCACCGAATCTCAGGTTCTGCTTCAATGCAAAATGTATGTTGCTGCACTTGGTATTGCCCATGATTTCGGATGTGACACGATTGGTATTCAGTATCAGCAAGGCTTGAAAGACCTCCTGCCTGCCAGTGATCTGGTGGAAGGTCTCCTCAATAACTCGGACCGACCTCCAGTGATAGATCCGAAAACAGGCTGTGAATTGTATCCAAACACCGCACTCCCGCATTTCAATGAGGTGGATGAATGTGCCGGTCTGGATGCGCTTGTGACGCACCGGCTCTGGTCCCATTTAGGTTGGTCCCCCGAAACCACACTCCACGATCTGCGCTGGGGTGCACAGTATAAAGGGAAGGGGATCAATGATTATGTCTGGGTCTTTTTGATCAGTGGCGCAGCTCCTCCAGCTCATTTCATTGGTGGATACAAAGGAACCACCAGTGAGCGTCAACCCGCCATGTACTTCAAGTTGGGCGGAGGAACGGTCAAGGGAATTTCTAAACGCGGATGGATTGTATGGAGTCGCGTGTTTGTCATGGATGGTAAACTTCAATGTGACATGGGCGTTGCGGAAATCGTTAAATTGCCGCAAGCCGAAACAGAAAGACGCTGGCAGGAAACAACACCTCAATGGCCAATCATGCATGCAGTGCTTAAAGGAATCTCTCGAGATCAAATGATGGCGCGTCATCAGTCAAATCACATTCAGGTGGTCTATGCTCCCAGTCGAAAACAAGCCCATCGAGGATGCAGGATCAAAGCAGCTGCAGTGCAGGCGCTTGGAATTGAAACTCACTTGTGCGGAGAGGTCGATCTTGGTTGATTTACCCTTTGGTATGCTTGACGCACACCTCAAATTTGCGTCGACTCCTCGCTCTTACCATGGATAAAGAACACAACACAAAAAAGGATCCATCGGGATTTGCTCCGACCCGATGGTTACGTCAATTGTATGATTGGACAATTTCCTGGGCTGAAAAACCACAGGGAACCTGGGCCTTGTTTTTAATCGCCTTCGCAGAGTCCTCGTTTTTCCCCATTCCACCTGATGTATTGCTCATTGCCCTTTGTGTAGGTGCGGTTACCAGATCCTTCCGTTTTGCGGCTATATGTACCGTAGGTTCATTGCTGGGAGGCGCCTTGGGTTATGGTATTGGTGCTTTTGGTTTTGAGACCATAGGCGAGCCTATTGTGAAGGCATACCATGGCGAAGCCGTGATGGATAAAATCAAGCTTTGGTATGACACCTATGGTTTCTGGGGGAATTTGTTAGCTGCAGTGACGCCTATTCCCTACAAGGTTTTCACTATTTCGTCAGGTGTCTTCAAGTTTTCTTTTGCCGAATTCATGCTGGCTTCCTGCATAGGCAGGTCACTCAGGTTTTTTGCGGTAGCTGCATTGATGTATGCCTTCGGTCCGCGGATCAAGAGTTTCATCGAAAAGTATTTTAATTGGTGTGCCTGGGGCTTCATGATCCTTCTTATTGGTGGTTTTGCACTTTTGAAATACTTGAAATAGGCCCATCCAGCGGTAATTTGGACTCACACAAAGCAAGATGAATATTCAAGTTCAAGACAGTGACGGCCTTGCCAGGGCCATGGCTCAGGCCAATGCAGATCGAAGTCCGGTCGCATCCATTGATCTCGGGAGCTTGAACCGTATTCTAAAATATTCGCCAGAGGATATGACCGTGACAGTGCAGACGGCAATGAACCTCATGGATCTGCAATCTCACCTTGCTGATGCCGGCCAATGGTTGCCACTGGATCCTCCCTTCGCTGAAAATTGGACGATGCGGGGATTGATAGATGATAATCCATCGGGGCCCCGTCGTTGTGCTTCTGGAACACTGCGGGATTATGTGATTGGAATGGAATTGGTTCGCGCCAATGGCGAGCTCATTAAATCAGGCGGTCAGGTTGTAAAAAACGTGGCCGGATTGGATTTATGCAAATTATTCATTGGAGCCCATGGCAGCTTGGGGATCATGACCTCAGTGACTTTCAAATTACTTCCTCTTCCCGAAAAAGAAGTGATTTGCTGCTGCCGCATTCCGAACGTCGAGGGATTAACATCAGCACTGAAAAAGCTTCAGGCAATGCATGGAAGTGCCTTACCAGCGATCATGGATGTTTATCGTGCTGAGGGTCAAAGCGGAGTCGGAACACTGCTTGTTGGATTCAATGGGAGTCGTCAAGCAGTTGAGGAATCTTCAGCGGCTGCTCTGGGTGCAGGATTGAGTTTTGAAACGTATAATACCTGGGAGAGACAGGGTGCGAAGGCTGGCCTTCCTGAGTTGGATTATAATCGACAATTCTGGGCGAATCGTTCATGGCGTGAAGGAACCATTGAGTCGGTTCGGCGGAGTCGGTTGCCAGCGCTCATTGAGCGATTACCCTCCGGAACGCCTTTTGTGGCACGATTGGGGCAGGGGACTTTGTATCATTCAGGACATCGTATCACTGAACCGAGTGCGAGGCCGCGATCTCTGGAAATGCGTATGAAACAACAATTCGATCCACATGGCATTTTACCGGATCTCCCTTGATCAATCATGTCCACTTCATTGACTGCATTAGATCCCTTTCTTGACGAAGATAAAGCCTTGGCCTGTGTTCATTGTGGGCTTTGTCTCGCCTCTTGTCCTACCTACCTGGAGACCGGCAACGAAAACGATTCCCCGCGCGGGCGGGTTTACTTGATGCGAGCCATCCAGCAGGGAAGACTATCTCTGGACGCCTCCGTGTCTCCGGCAGAACACATCGATCGATGTCTCGGCTGTCGCGCCTGTGAAACAGCATGTCCCAGTGGAGTTCAGTATGGTTCATTACTGGAACACACGCGCGACTACATGGAGCACCACATGACACGCCCATGGTTTCAGCGTCTGCTCCGCAGGGTTTTCATTGAGAAGGTGTTTCCTTTTCCCGGTCGATTCAGGCTCGCCATGATGCCTGCAGTCTTGATGAAGCGTATGGAATTGACCCATTTGCTTCCTGCTTTTCTCAAAGATGCTCTTGAGCTGGCTCCCGATCGATTGGAAGCAGATCGAGTGCCCGCCTTTTCACCCTCGAACCAGCAACCGGCAAAAGGTCGTGTTGGATTGATCAAAGGTTGTGTCATGCCCGTGCTTTTTGGTGGTACACATCAAGCGACCATTCGCATCTTGAATCAAATGGGATACGATGTCGTCGTTCCGGATGGGCAGGTTTGCTGTGGGGCGCTTTATGCTCACAGTGGTCAATTGGACAAGGCACGTGATGTTGCTCGGAGGAATATTGAGGTTTTTGATCGCGCCCATTGTGATACGATCCTGATCAACGCCGCGGGATGTGGTTCGACGCTCAAGGAATATGGACATCTTCTGGAGGAGGATTCGGAACTCACACCCAAAACAGTTGGGTTTGTCAGCAAAGTAAAAGATTTTTCGGAGTGGATGGATATAGTCGGCTGGAATGCCTTCGAACAGGCCTTCATTACAAAACGTCGCGATGCCTCATCCAATGGGGGCGGGGATCCATCAAGTCTCTTTCAGACGTCCACTACTTTTCATGATGCATGTCACCTGGCTCATGCTCAAGGGATCACTCAACAACCGCGTGATCTGGTCAAGGCCGTAGCGGGTGATCACTATGTGGAGTTGTCCGAATCTGAGATTTGCTGCGGTAGTGCAGGAAGTTACAATCTGACTGAACCGGAAATGGCAGCTAGGCTGCAGAAGCGTAAAATAAATCACATTGAGCGTACTCATGCTGCCATTGTGGTTACAACTAATCCTGGATGCATCCTTCAGATACAAGCAGGACTCAAGAAAGCTGGCCGTGATCAAGTAAAGGTCATGCACATCGCTGATTACCTGGATACTGCGATGGCTGAAGCATTGAAAGTTTGAAGGTTCCGATTTCAAGTTTTAGTCATTTGAAGATGATGACGAAGATCGGAGACAATTCCTTGTTCACTGATGAAATTAGATATCTCAGGCGCGCACTTCAATACGAAGCCAAGTGCGGGGAATTGAATGGAGGCATCCATCAGTTTCTTCAGGAACGGGTCAAGACCGGCGAAAAATCCTATTGTGATCACAAACAAGGCACAGCCTCGGTCTATCCAGTTGAACAGGTCCTCCACTGACACGGCACATATCGCTTTTCAATGTAATAAAACTTATCCATCAACAAGAAGGTGGGATTTCATTAAAAACCCAAACTGTTTTAGTCCCAGCTCAGGCATGACTTAGAAGCGTCAAAGCTCTTTAAGCTTTTGCCGCGCTTATGATTTTGAGCACTCTACCCTCGATTCCTTAGAGGTATTGAACCTGCCGATCAGATGGCGCAGCATCTGATCGGCAGCTCTCAGCAGTTGTTTTCAGGGGGAATCCCATGAGTGATCTGGATTCGTTTACTTCAAGGTGGACAGGAAATTGCCCTCTTCCTTTCAATTTTTTCTCTCAAAGATGAAAAAAAGTTATTTTTTAAGTGCTTTTCAGGTTTCTACACCATTCTTGACTTGTCAGAGATTGACATTGTTGGTCGATGCTTTTCTATTAGTAGGAATGATGAAACAGTTTGCATGTATCCTTACCGTTTTTTCGGTTTTTGCCATAGCCTTGCCCACTGCCAATGGGGCAGTTCAATCGGGTCTAGTGAAGGCCGAGCGCGTTAATGTGCGCACGCAACCCAACATCCTCAGTGAGGTCGTCTCCCAGGTAAATACAGGTGACAATGTTCAGGTGCTCGAAACCATTCTTCATGACAAGCCTATCCCCGGTAATCCACGGGAGTGGTATCGCATTGGTATACCCGAAGGTGCGGTGCTATGGGTGGCTGGCGATTATGTTGATCCTACTGGTCAGACGGTTACTGCGAGTCGATTGAATGTCCGGGCTGGTCCGAGTGAGTCTTACACGGTAGTGGCCAGGCTGAATCGTGGTGACAAGGTCGAACGCATCAAAGAATCTGGAGGCTGGATTTCCATCAAGCCTCCAGCAAGCTCTTTTGCTTATGTGGCTACCAGTTTCATTGATCTGATTTCGGAAACAGAACAGCCGCCTGCCCTTGAACCGGAACTGACAACACCTGTTGAAGTGGAAACAGTCGGTGCGGGAATCAATGAAGAAACTCCTCTGCTCATCGTAGATAATCCCAACTCTGGTGAAAACAGGGTATTGAAAAGCACCATTGAAGGAAATCAACCTGACAACGATGAATCACGCATCGTTCAGCCCGTAGCACAAAACACGCCTCCAACTCCCGTTCAAACGGAGATTCCTCCGGAGGAGGACCCTGTTGAGGAGATTCAGCCAGAAGTCATCATTAGTAAACCAATCGACGATCTTGATAATGATCCTTCATTGTCCGAGAATTTAGAAAATACCAATGAACAGGCAGTTCTTGAAGACTCTGGGTTAAAGCCCCTTGAATCAATTGAACCTTCCAGCCCACCTGATGTGCAAGTGCGCTTGCCATCTGAAATAATCGTTGCCGAAAACCCATCAGATGCACTGGATGCATTGAGAAGAATTGTCACAAGAGAGGGAATAGTGCGCCGCAGCAGGAGCATCCAATCACCCACTTATCACCGGTTGGAGGATCCATTGACACACAAGACCATGAATTACCTATATACCGGCAGATTGCACCTGAACACCGCTCCGAGCCGAACTGATCTAAAACCCTATGAAGGGTATCGTATTCGAGTGACTGGGCAGGAGTCTGTTGACCTTCGTTGGCCCAAGATTCCTGTGATTGAGATTGAAGAGCTCAAAATCGCAGATTAATTGACGGCAATGGATAATTTAATCAACGGTCGTCGAATAGCAGCGACCATACATGATGAAACATCTGGCCGAGTCAGCGTGCTCAAAGAAAGAGGAGTGATCCCCAGATTGATTTTCATACGTATTGGAGAAGATCCAGCCTCGCGCGTCTACGTGGGCATGAAAGAAAAAAAGAGCCAGGAGCTTGGAATCGACTCTCAGACACTGGTGCTTGGTGAGCAAACCACACAGGATCAACTGCTCGAAATTATTTCCCAGCACAACGCAGATCCATCCGTTCACGGTATTTTGGTCCAAGCTCCGTTGCCTCGGCATATCGATGAAACGATTATTTACTCTGCAGTTTCACCGTCCAAAGACGTAGATGGATTTCATCCGGTGAATGTAGGAAAGCTCATGCTCAACCAGCCCGGTGGGTTCATGCCCTGCACGCCTGCTGGTGTTCACGAACTTTTGATTCGTTCCGACATTTCGATGGAAGGTGCAGAAGTTGTCGTGCTCGGACGTGGTAACATCGTGGGGAAGCCCATGGCAGCCATCCTCATCCAAAAAGCCAAAACAGCCAATGCCACTGTAACTGTTTGCCATTCCAGAACTCGAAACATCGCAGAGCACTGTCGACGTGCCGACATTATTGTGGCAGCAATAGGAATGCCTCAATTCCTAAAGGCTGACATGGTCAAAAAAGGTGTTGTGATCATGGATGTTGGAGTCAATCGCATACCTGACTCGACCACCAAATCTGGTACACGCTTGGTAGGAGATGTCGATTTCGACGCTATCCAGCCCATCGCCAAAGCGATCACCCCCAATCCAGGTGGGGTCGGTCCAATGACGATTGCTATGTTGCTGAAGAATACGGTTCAAGCAGCTGAACAACCCGTCATGAATGGGTAACCCATTGAATTTTGTGCAAGGAATTGCTTCTTATTACTTGTTGAATCCTTCAGACTCATCAACCTGCGCTGACTGTTAAGCACTCAGACTGATTCAGAAATTTTTATACTATGGAACCATCAAGAATATTACCGGATCTGCAGACTTCACTTCTTTGTGAAGACGTTAAACAGGAATCCAACGGAAACTTTATCCTCATCGGTGTCATTGGGCTGGTGCGAGTTCCTCGCCTGCCCGTAACTGCCCTTAAGTTGTGCGTTTTTAATCGCTGGACGGCGGGTTTTGGGCAATTTAACGAAGAGGTGCGACTTCTCTCTCCCGACCAGACCACTCTCGTTCGCAAGAGTGCTGTCAAGTTCGCGTTGAAAGACGTGAATACTCATGCGACGAACGTTTCCTTGTTCGGGCAAGTTGAGTTCAAAGAGGCTGGTATTCACTTCATCGAAGTTCTGGTGGATGAAGTAATGAAACTTCGTTATCCCCTCAACGTGGTTCTCGCTCCTCAGCAGAAGCAACCCGGAGGAGGGGAGCAGCAACCTCCTGCACAGAATCAGCCACCGCAAGCCTGAATATTGTCAGGCCACGAATGTGGCTCTGATACCCTGTCTGCATGAGTCTTCCTTTTACATTCCGGGGAATTGCTGATTGGGCTGTTCGTCTAAAAACAGGCGTGTTCATCAATACCCTGTTGACAGGCTTTGTCGCTGCAGGTGTGGTTGGATGGTTCGTTTGGATCAATTGGTTGCCTGTTTGGGAAACTGCTATCATGCAGTTCCCGGCAGGATCCATCATCGAAAAACAGGTTCTTTCGACGAATGCTCCCGTCAGTAAAAATCTGGCGAGCAATCATTTTCTTTCGATTTCGATAAGGACCGATACTCAGAAAGAAATCTCCTCTACCTCTGATTTACGCGTCATTCTGGATACTTCGGGTGTTCGTATTGGATCTCTTTTTGGTTATCTTCGACTGCCCTATCCAGCTGGATACATCATCGAATTAGATTCTGAGCAAGTGCATCCATGGTGGCTTTCACGGAGTTTCTTTTTGTACTTAGGCGCCTTTACTTTCTTTTGGATTGGATTCTCTCTCTCATGGAGGGTATTGGCTCTCATCTATACAACGCCTGTTTTCATTCTTACTTACCTTTCCGGAAGGCGATCTACTTTCGGGATTATTTTTCGGTTAAATCTGTTATCCCTGATGCCTCCGGCGCTTTTCATGATAGTTGCCGTCATTCTGCATGGTCTGGAGCAGCTCAATCTTCAGGAATTTCTGGTTGCGAATGCTATTCATTTTCCAATGGGGTGGATGATTGTTGTTTTGTCTGCACGTCATTTAGAAATCTCCTCACTCTCTACTCAAGACCTTGCGAAATCGAAACAGGTTGGCCCCAACCCTGTTGACACAACAAAGCCAACTTCCAAGGAATGCAAACCACGAAATCCATTCAGCTCATCTGATCACTGAGCAAGAATTGTTCACATCCAAAAGATTGGCTCAATTGCATCAGTGTTTCCCCAAGTTTTTGAAGGTCACCCTTTTGATGACTTGAACTGATTGCAACCCGGAAAATTAAATTGTTCAGACCTCCTGGATATCGAATGAAGGAGGGGTAGATTCCCGAGTCCATGACCAAGTCCTTCAATGCCTGGATTGATTCCTCAGTCAGAGTTTCTCCAAGTCTGAAACTGAAAACAGGTGACATCAAACCTGACTTTTTCAGGAGCCCCAAACTTGAAAGTATGTCTGACATCAAATCGATACGATGACTCAGTTGCGAACCTAGCTCTGGCTTTGTAGACAACCATTCGATGCTTTTGATGGCTGCATGCGCCAAGTGCATGGGGAATGGTGTATGACCAGCCCAGGTTGCTCCCTGATTACGAATGCTATTTGTAACTTTCAGGGGTCCCGCAATGGCGCCTCCGTGGCATCCAACTGTTTTGGCCAAAGAAAGCGTTTTAATGACGGTTCTCGCATCTCCGGATGATGTATCTCCCTCGTTCCAGAAATTATGTCCAAGCACACCGAAACCATGTGCGTCGTCGATGATAAAGGAAACTGCAACTGGCAACATCCTCCGGAATGCATTCAAGGGCATGATGCTTCCATCCAGACCAAACATGCTTTCACTGAGTAGGAACCAACGTTGGTTATCAGGCAATTCAGATGAAATCTCTGTGGCTGACTTTACATCGCAATGTCGGTAATTCCGAACAGGGAGCCCAGATAATTTTGCTGCGTCTCTCAGACTCGGATGGCACTGTTCATCGATCAATAGTCCATCAGCGGCCTCACTCAGATAAGAACTCAGCGAAAGATTTGCTAAATAACCTGCCCCTGTAAGTAGGGTGTCTTCCGTTCTGTTGAGTGCTGTCAACTGCTTTTCAAGTTGCAGGTAAATGGAGCGGTCACCGGTTGTGGTTCTGGACGCACTGGATGATAAACTGGGTTCATTCCTCAATGATTCAACCGCTGATAATCGAATTTCAGCTTTATGACTAAGCCTCAAATAATCGCACCCGCCGAAATACAGTAGCTTCTTGCCTTCAAGGGCAACATGTCGTTCATCGATAGTTTCTGGCGTTGGTCTGTTCATCTGACTCTCCGCAAATCATAACAACCAAATCCTTCGAATCAAAGATCAGAAAAACAGGGGGCAAGCCATGGGGATTTTATGTTTTTTTCACGAATAATTGTTCGCGATCAGGGGCATTCCATGATGTAAGTGTTACCTAATGGGGCTGGTTGCCTTCACTGTACTGAAATTCTAGACAGAACAAACTGCAAGGATCATTTTTCCACCTTTGGATACAATACATGTCATGATTCTTTTTTACCGAGTGGGCTCTTGTTGACGATCCAAGTCTAGTGACCTAGTTTGGCAGCATGTTTCATCTGGAAGCACCTTTTCCTCCTGCTGGAGATCAACCCGAAGCGATACGCCAACTGACTCTTGGAGTTCAGGATTCTAAAGCGCATCAGGTTCTCTTGGGTGTGACTGGTTCAGGGAAAACATTCACTATCGCCAATGTTATTGATGAGATACAGCGACCGACTCTAATCATCTCTCACAATAAAACATTAGCAGCTCAGCTTTATGCTGAATTTAAATCATTCTTTCCCAAGAATGCAGTTGAGTATTTCGTAAGTTACTTTGATTACTACCAACCGGAAGCCTATTTACCTCAAACCGATACGTTTATTGAGAAGGATTCAAGTATCAACGACGAAATTGAACGGCTCAGATTATCGACCACCAGTTCCTTGGTATCACGGCGTGATGTCATTGTGGTAGCAAGTGTTTCTTGTATTTACGGATTGGGCAGCAAGGAAGACTACGAAGCGATGATGATTCCTTTAAAGGTTGGTGAATCGATCTCGCGGGATCAGTTCCTCCATCGTCTGGTTGATCTTCAATATGAACGTAATGATGTCGCACTTATTCCTGGTAAATTCAGAGTAAGGGGTGACACGGTTGAAATCACACCTGCTTATATTGAAGAAGGAATTAGACTGGAATTTTTCGGGGATGAGGTAGATCAGATTAGCAGATTTGACCCTTTGACTGGCAATCGCATCGAATCTCTGGAATACGTGACTTTTTACCCAAGTAAACAATTCGTGACTCCTCGAGCGAAAATGAAAAAAGCCATCCTTTCAATTCGGGAAGAGTTATCCGATCGAATTGCTGAATTTGAAAAGGAAGGCAAGCTCCTGGAAGCTCAACGCATCAAAATGCGAACGGAGTATGATTTGGAGATGATGGAAGAGATGGGGTTCTGCTCAGGAATTGAAAATTATTCTCGCCATATTTCAGGCAGACCTCCCGGGTCAAAACCTTATACACTCTTGGACTTTTTTCCAGATGATTACCTTTTGGTCATCGATGAATCCCACGCTACTGTTCCGCAGGTGGGAGGGATGTATGCTGGCGATCGTTCAAGAAAAACAGTGCTCGTGGAGCATGGTTTCAGATTGCCAAGTGCTTTGGATAACAGGCCACTTGGATTCGATGAGTTTCAGTCACATCAAGCGCAGACCATCTATGTAAGCGCCACGCCAGCCCATCGCGAACTGGAATGGGCAAAGAATCAAGTGGTTGAGCAGATTGTTCGGCCAACAGGCCTTATCGATCCAGAAATCACCGTGCGTCCGCTCAAGGGGCAAATCGACGATTTGATTGAAGAAGCACGCAAGCGAGTTGAACTTAAAGAACGTGTTCTGGTAACCACACTTACCAAAAGAACTGCTGAGGAATTGACGGATTACCTCAGTGAAATTGGTATTGAGGTGCGGTATCTTCACAGTGAGATAGATGCGATTGAGCGTGTAGAGATCTTGAGGGGATTGCGACAGGGAGAATTTGATGTATTGGTTGGGATTAATTTATTGAGGGAAGGACTCGATTTACCTGAGGTTTCCATGGTCGCAATTCTTGATGCGGATAAAGAAGGCTACTTGCGCTCAACCACAAGTCTTGTGCAGACGGCTGGTCGCGCGGCTCGGCATCTCAATGGTAAAGTGTATCTTTATGCCGATGTCATGACTCGCAGTATCAAGGCATTCCTTGCCATTTCGCAATATCGCCGCGAGAAGCAATGTGAACACAATAAGAAACACGGTATCACTCCGCGTAGTGTCAGCCGTGCAGTGGAAGACGGCTTGGTGTACCGCATGCAAGGCAAGAAACAGGCTAATCAAATTCTTAACGAAACGGCCGAGAATCTAGATGTGACCGAAACTATCAATGAACTGGAAGTTGAAATGCAAGAAGCCTCCGTCAATCTTGAGTTTGAAAAAGCGGCTCTATTGCGGGATCAAATAAGAGAATTTAAGCGAAGTGTGGGGATAGAAGTTCCTGCGACCAGTTCAACGACTCCCACCAAAGTCAGTTATCGTACAAAGAAAAAGAAATCACGGCGAACAGTGCAACTGAAGAGATCTACCAAGCGCAATACCACTTGAATTTGACAGCTGGATACAGAGAGAAGCAGTTTTTCCGCAGGTAATTTGAATCGTGCTGCATCGATTCTACATGGTTCCATCCAAGCCCGACCTGCCATTGCTCATGCCAAAATATCATGAACGATGTTTCCATGAACATCCGTCAGGCGATAATACCTGCCTTGAAACCTGTAAGTCAACCGCTCGTGATCGATGCCCAATTGATGCAAGAGAGTGGCTTGCAAATCATGGACATGAACCGGTTTTTCGACTGCATTCATGGCCAACTCATCGGATGCCCCATAAGAAATACCAGGTTTGATGCCTCCACCAGCCATCCA
>ERZ1046876.2043-NODE-2043-length-12461-cov-5.789537_pt1 | contig 12461 bp, 9 predicted proteins | sample MGYA00383094_ERZ1046876 | MGnify/ENA primary metagenome ERZ1046876 (study PRJEB29581, sample SAMEA5548364) | metagenome | biome: marine; feature: coastal; material: water | depth 50 m | study: Short-term variability in the microbial, nano- and picoplankton...
TGGTTCATGGGAAAACCCAAGGCGCTTATCCCGCAGCCAAAGCCTTGCTCAGCGCGGTCTATGAAGGCGCGCAAGTGCCGTTTGAAACCGCGCTTAAAATTGAGGCGCGCTGGTTCACCTCGGTTTTGATGAACCCGTCTTCCGAAGCCATGATCCGCAGCCTCTTCCTCAATAAAGGCGCTTTGGAAAAAGGCGCCGTGCGGCCAAAAGAAATCGCAGATCAGTCCGTCAAAAAAGTTGGTGTATTGGGCGCTGGTATGATGGGGGCCGGGATTGCGCTGGTTTCTGCGCAGGCCGGGTTAGAGGTGGTGTTGATCGATCAAACACAAGCGGCCGCCGACAAGGGCAAAGCCTATAGCGAAGCCTATATGGACAAGGGCATCAAACGCGGCAAAGCCACCGCTGAGAAAAAACAGGCGGTGCTTGATAAGATTAGAGCCACAACCGATTACCAAGCGCTCAGCGATGTTGATTTGATCATTGAGGCTGTGTTTGAAGATCCAAAGGTCAAAGCAGAGATTACAGGCGCGGTTGAGGCGGTTATTCCTAAAGAATGCATCTTTGCTTCAAATACCTCAACTTTGCCGATCAGCGAATTGGCCAAAGCAAGCGAACGCCCCGAGCAATTTATCGGGATTCACTTCTTTTCTCCCGTTGAGCGCATGGCATTGGTTGAAATTATCAAAGGCAAAGCAACCGGCGATCGCGCGGTTGCCAAAGCCTTAGATTACGTGCGGCAAATTCGCAAAACGCCCATCGTTGTAAACGATGCGCGGTTTTTTTACGCCAATCGCTGCATCATCCCCTATATCAATGAAGGCATTCGCTTGGTGGCCGAAGGTATCGCGCCGGCGATGGTGGATAATGCCGCGCGCATGCTGGGCTTTCCGGTTGGCCCCTTGCAGCTGGTGGATGAAACCTCGATTGATTTGGGTGCTAAAATTGCCCGTGCCACGAAAGCCGCTATGGGCGAAACCTATCCCGATTCGGCCGTTGATAACGTGCTTTTCTGGATGGAATCTAAAGGTCGCTTGGGCCGCAAGGCAAAGGCCGGCTTCTTCCGCTATGACGCGCAGGGCAAACGCCTTGGCTATTGGGAGGGGCTGGGCGCACAATATCCACTGGCCGCGCAGCAACCCAATTTAATTGACGTGCAACATAGGCTGATCTTTGTTCAAAGCTTAGAAGCGGTACGCGCGCTGGAAACGGGCGTGCTGATGGATATTCGCGAAGGCGATGTGGGCGCTATTCTGGGCTGGGGATTTGCACCTTGGTCAGGCGGCCCTTTCAGCTGGCTTGATATATTGGGCAGCCCGTATGCGGCCGAACGCTGCGATCAATTGCAACACGCCTATGGTGACCGCTTTGCCTGCCCAGATTTGCTGCGCAGCATGGCCAGCAAAGGGCAAAGCTTTTACGGGCAAGCTAAAAAAGCACAAAGCGCCGCCTAACGCCTTGCGATGGCCAAACTCAAAGCCATGCGGGATAAAAATGCTCTATCCGAGCTTTTGAGGCAAGGCATTGCAGCATCACAGAGTGCGGCGGGCAATTAAAACGCCTGCCGCTGCAATGCAAACGATACCAGCCACCTGCAGCAATTGAATTTGTTGCCCGATAAACAGCCAAGCGAAAAAAGGCCCAAAAATAAACGCGGAATATTCAAACACCGCCACATAAGACGCCTGGCCAATTTGATAGGCCCTGAAAATCAATCCTATCCCCAAAATAGAGCCCACTGCTTGGATAATGATCCACGGCAAAGCCGCGGCAAGCGACCAAGTCCAAGGGCGGGTTAAAAACCCATCGGCACCTGGCGCGACATCGCCCCCTGCGATGCCAAGATATATCAACGCGACCAACCCGAACAGGAACTGCAAAACCAACAGCATCGTTAACAAAGACAAAGTCGATTCACCCTCGCATAATTGTCGGGTTGCAACGGCGGCCAACGCGTAAAAAACGCCCCCAAAAACGGGTAGAAAGCTAATGATATTCAAATCGATCAACCCCTTATTGAGCACCAATAGAATACCCAAAAAGCCCAAAGAAACCGCAATCACGCGTATCGGTCCGATCTTTTCCCCCAACGCAAATGCGGTGATCAGCAATACAAAAATGGGCGAAGTAAAAAGCCCAGCCAAGGCCTGCGCCATTGGCATAAAAGCCAAAGAGCCAAAATAAAACAGCATTGAGATTGTTAAAAAAAGACTGCGCAAAAGCACCGCCCAGAAGCGTTTCGGCAAGATCGAGCCCGCCCCAAAGGCAGAGAGACCCAAAATAAGAGGCAAAGCAATCGCGGCTCGCAACGCTTGAAATTGCCAAATGCTGACCGTTTCCGCAATAAAAACGATAAAATTATCAATGCATCCCACAACAAACATCGCGGCAATCATGCAACTCGCTGCGGCGCGGCCGTTAGAAGGAAGGTTTTCGCTCATTGGGGTTTTCTTTGCCTCATTATACCGCTTAATCTAGCTTGAAACCGACACGGGCACAGGATTCTTTAGGAGAGCATTATGGGGTGGATGACAGACGAAACCGGCTTGGATAAAAATCAAGCAAATTATGTGGCGCTAACCCCCTTGTCGCATTTGCGGCGCGCTGCGGTGGTGTTTGCAAACCTGCCCGCGGTGAGCTACGGCACCCATCGCAAAACCTACGCGGAATATTATGCGCGCTGCTCACAGCTGGCCTCGGCGTTGCAACAACGCGGCGTGTCCCCCGGGGATGTTGTGGCGACATTAATTCCCAACCTGCCCGCGCAGGCAGAAGCCCATTTTGGAGTGCCCGCTTGCGGCGCCGTGTTAAACACCATCAATACGCGGCTTGATACGGGCACAGTCAGCTATATTTTTGCCCATGGCGGCGCGAAAATAGTTTTGGTCGATAGCCAGTTTTTAAGCTTGGCCGAGGCCGCTTGCGCCGATATGGACGGCGAGGCACCCGTGATTATCGAAGTGCCCGATGATCAAGCCAGCTTTCCCGCTTCTGGGCGCCATCAAACCTATGAGAATCTGCTGGCCACTGGCGATCCAGATTTTTCCTGGCACATGCCCGAGGATGAATGGGAAAGCCTATCCCTGAATTATACCTCAGGAACCACGGGGCGCCCGAAAGGCGTGGTATGCCACCACCGCGGCGCCTATCTGATGACCATGGGCACCGTGGTCAGCTGGCAGATGACGCTGCGCCCAGTGTTTATGGCGATTGTTCCGCTGTTTCACTGCAATGGCTGGAACCATACATGGATGATGCCACTTTTAGGCGGCACGCTGGTTTGCTGCCGCGACATCACAGCCAGCGCGATTTATAATGCCATCGCAGATGAGAAAGTCGGCTATTTTGGCGGGGCGCCTATCGTATTGAACATGCTTGTCAACGCCAAGGATAACGAACGGCGCGACTTTGAACATGTGGTTGAAGTGTTCACGGCAGGCGCGCCACCAGCCCCGGCAACGCTGTCAAAAATCGAAAAGCTTGGGTTTAACGTCACGCAAGTTTACGGATTAACCGAAACCTATGGACACGTAACAGAATGCGTTTGGGATGACACCCGATGGGGCGATGCCGATGAAGACATGCGCGCCGCCATCAAGGCCCGCCAAGGCGTGGCCTTTCCGATGATGGAACATATCACCGTTATGGATGAACAGATGGCGCAGGTGCCAATGGATGGCAAAACTCAAGGTGAAATCATGATCCGCGGCAATTCGGTGATGAAGGGCTATTTGAAAAACCCAAAGGCAACGGCAGAAGCCTTTCAGGGGGGCTATTTCCATTCGGGTGATTTGGCTGTGCAGCATGCTGACAGCTATGTGCAAATCGCAGATCGCGCCAAAGACATCATCATTTCCGGCGGTGAGAATATCAGTTCTGTGGAAGTAGAGGGCGTTTTAATGGGGCATCCGGCGGTATCGCTTTGCGCGGTGGTTGCCAAAGCGGATGAAAAATGGGGCGAGGTACCCTGCGCCTTTATCGAGCTTTTGGAGGGTGCCAGCATTAGCGAAGAAGAATTGGTGCGGTTTGCCCGCAGCAAGCTGGCGGGCTTCAAAACCCCCAAAACAATCATCTTTCAAGAGCTTCCAAAAACCTCAACTGGAAAAATTCAAAAATTTGAATTGCGCAAACAAGCTTCTGAAGGCAGCTAAAGCGCTGTCTTTAAAGCAAGCTTTATGTTAGAGGTTTAAAAAACGAGGCGGCGGAATAGCCCGAGCACATGACGGCGTTGCAAAAATATGCGCGGCTTGAAGCCGTGGGGGTCTGGCGTGAAAGCGACCAGGGTCAAAGGCGCGATGTGATCGTTTCAATCGGTGACGCAACGCTTGTGATTACAGATTCGCAAGAAAAAGCGCTTGCGCATTGGTCACTCGCCGCGATTACCCGCGTCAATCCCGGTCTCGTGCCCGCGCTCTATCACCCCGAGGGCGACAAGACCGAAAGTCTGGAGCTTCCCGAAGATGAGGTGGCGATGGTCGAGGCGATCGAAACTTTAAGACGCGTCATCGATCGCCGTCGCCCCAAGCCCGGGCGGTTGCGGCTGGGCATGTTCCTCACCGTTATCACACTGATCGCAGCGCTGGTGGTTTTCTGGCTGCCCAAAGCGGTTATTCAATATGCGGTGCAAGTTATGCCCGAGGTCAAACGCGTGGAAATCGGCCAATCGCTGCTCAATCATATGAGCGGGTTCACAGGTCCGCCCTGCGCCTCAAATTTTGCACAGCCTGCCCTGCGCCAGTTAAGCCAGCGCTTGCTCGCGCGCAGCGACGCACTTTTGGTGCTGCCAAGCGGGCTGGACACCACCCGCCACCTTCCCGGCTCTTTAATGCTGATCGGTAGAACCTTGGTTGAAGATTATGAGGATCCCGATGTTTTAGCAGGCTATATTCTGGCGGAACAGCTGCGCTCAGAACAACAAGACAGCTTGCAAACCCTTTTATCCTTTGTCGGAACGCTGAACGTGTTCCGCCTTCTCACAACTGGAAAACTGCCCGAAGCAACGCTGACAAATTATGCCCAATCGCTGCTGCTCACAGACCCGCATCGCATTGATTATACAGATCTTAAAACGCGATTTGCAGCCAAGGGCATCTCGCCCATCCCTTATGCTTATGCGGTTGACCTAACGGGGGAGCAAACCGCCGACTTGATTGATCACGGCCAAACTGAGCAATTTAAGCCAAGCTTACAGGATGCGTATTGGGTGCGCCTGCAAAGCCTTTGCGGCGGCTAGGCCAACGCCCCCAAATACGCATAGCTACTTGGTGCCAAACATGCGATCCCCAGCATCGCCAAGCCCGGGCACGATATAACCCTGTTCGTTTAAATGGCTGTCGAGTGAAGCCGTAACGATAGGCACATCAGGATGCGCCTCGGCCATGCGTTTCACCCCCTCTGGTGCCGCCAACAGGCATAAAAAACGAATATTTTTAGCCCCCGCTTGTTTCAGCAAATCAATAGCAGCCACCGAAGAATTGCCCGTGGCAAGCATAGGATCTACCGCGATCACCAACCGATCCTCTAAGCTTTCGGGGACTTTGAAATAATATTGCACGGGCTGCAAAGTCTCTTCATCGCGATAAAGGCCAACAAAACCAACGCGCGCCGAAGGGATCAGCTCAAGCACCCCGTCTAATAGGCCATTTCCAGCTCTTAGGATCGAAATCAAAGCCAGTTTTTTACCTTCCAAAACTGGTGCCTGCATGGTTTGCATTGGCGTTTCGATGGTTTTCGTGGCTAAGGCAAGGCTGCGTGTGACTTCGTAGGCCAAGAGCTGGCTGATCTCGCGCAACAATTGACGAAACTCAGCTGTCGAGCGTGTTTTGTCCCGCATCAGGGTCAGTTTATGCTGTACCAAAGGATGGTCAACGATTGTTAAATGATCACTCATGCGCTCTCCAATGCTTTTAAGAGTATCTGTTTCGTTTCAATATCGCAAAAGGCGGCCTGCGCAGCCGTGATGTTCAAGGCCAAAAAGTCTTTTGCACCCCAACCAAAAGTTTCGGCGAGGTTTGTGTATTCCTGCTTCATATCAGTATGAAAAAAAGGCGGATCATCGGTAGAAACCGTGATCAACACGCCAGCGTCACGTAATTTTTGTATTGGATGCTTGGCAAGGCTCGGAAACACGCCCAGCGCCACATTTGATCCCGGACAGATTTCCAAAACAATTTCGCGCGCTGTAATTTCGGCAACAAGCTCTGGATCTTCAATCACTTGAACCCCATGCCCGATGCGCGCAACATTCACATCCCTGACAGCCTGCCGCACGCTTTCTGGGCCACCCCATTCTCCGGCATGCGTGGTGAGTTGCAACTGCGCTTCGCGCGCCATATCAAAACTGTAGGAAAAATCCCCCTGTTTTCCTTGCAGTTCATCGCCAGCCATCCCGAAGCCAACGATGTAATCTCCTGCAGTCTCGGCCGCGCAATACGCGGCTTTTTTGGCTACATCTGGCCCAAAATGGCGAATACAGGTGACGATGCCGCGGCTCCTAATCCCAGTTTTTCGTTGCGTTTCGAGGGCAGCTTGCTCGATCGCGGCCAAATAGTCTGCCCAGGCCCCTAAATCACTGCCACCGCAAAAATAGGGGGAGAGAAAGAGCTCGGAATAAATCACCCCTTGAGCGGCGCTTTGTGAAAGGACCTCGGCCGTTAGGCGGTAAAAATCCTCGGGGCTTTTCAACACCGTGGTGGCCGCTTCATAGACCCGAAGGAATTGTTCAAAATTTTGGAAAATATAATTTCCAGCTGGATCAAACACACCTTGAAGGTTGATATTTTTTTCATCGGCCAAGCGGCGGATGAAATGCGGTGGAGCCGCGCCTTCTAGATGCAGATGCAACTCAATTTTTTGACATTCGGCAACGCTCATAGAAAACTCTTTCCCTGCCCTTTCGGGGTTACGTTTAAATACGTGGCTACTGTTGCTGCAACATCTTCGAAGCCAAGTAGGCCAAGGGGCTTTGGGCCCATACCCGCGCAAAGAACGGGCACCCGCTCGCGGGTATGATCCGTGCCCGGCCACGTGGGATCATTGCCATGATCCGCGGTCAATATCAACAAATCATCGGGTTTCATAGCGGCCAAAAGCGATGCCAATGCGCGATCAAACCACTCTAAAGCGCGCGCATATCCCGCGACATCCCGTCGATGCCCGTAGAGGCTGTCAAACTCAACAAAATTTGCAAAGACAAAGCTGCCATCTGCAGCTTGTGCAAATTGATCCTTAAGATGTTGCATCAAAACCATATCAGAGCCTGTCAGACTGTGATCTAACCCTTGGCCCGAAAAAATATCGCTGATTTTACCAATTCCAATGACCGGATGACCCGCGTCTTGTAGCCAATTGCTCAAGACCGGTTGCGGGGGTGTCATCGCATAATCTTTTCGATTTCCCGTCCGCTCAAATGCCCCAATTTCGCCAGCAAACGGGCGCGCGATCACGCGCCCCACCCGCATCGCGTGCAACCGTGGCGCAATTTTTGCGCATAAATCATAGAGACGCTCTAGGCCAAAATGCTGTTCATGCGCCGCAATCTGAAAAACGCTATCGGAAGATGTGTAACAAATAGGCTGGCCAGTTTCACAATGGGCCGCGCCAAGATCTTGCAAAATTTCGGTTCCCGATGCGTGGCAATTGCCCAAAATACCTGAGGTACCAGCTATTGCACAGACTTCGGCGACCAGTGCATCCGGAAAGGCAGGCTGGGCTCTTGGAAAGCTGTGCCATTGCCAAGGCACGGGCAAGCCAGCCAATTCCCAATGACCAGAGGGCGTATCTTTGCCAAACGAGGTTTCGCTGGCCGCGCCCCAAGCACCTTCGGGCACAGCCAAAAGATTGGGCGGGCGCTGACCGCAGGCCAGTTCTACCGCTGCGCCAAGGCCCAGCCGATCTAAATTGGGAAGCTGCAAAGGCCCTTTTCGGCCCCGATCTCCCTGCCCTTTAGCGCAAGCTTGGGCAATATGCAGCAGCGTATTGGACCCCGTATCCGGCAGGTCAATATTGAAAAATTGATCTGCGTCGGGCGCGCCGCCGATACCAACAGAATCTAAAACAACAAGAAAGCACCGCCCCATTTACCCTACCCGTTCCAAAACCAGAGGCGCCGCCGGCAGAGCGATTTCGCCCATACTCAACGCATTGCGAACAGTTTCGCCGATTTTATCGGCCAGGCCAACGCGGTTTGCATGCACCCGCGCTACCGGCATGCCCGCGATGACCTTGCTGCCAATTGGCAAAACGTCACTCAGCCCAACCGAAGGGTCAATAATATCACTTTCAACTTGCCGCCCGCCGCCAAGCTGCACCACGCTTAGGCCCAACGCTTCGCTATCCCACGCGGTTATATATCCCTCACGCGCTGCGTATATCTCGCGAATAACCGGCGCTTCAGGCAAAAACCGCTGCCAGTTCTCAACAAAACCGCGAGGTCCCCCCATCAGCGCTATCATCTGGCCGAATTTTTCCGCCGCCTGCCCGCTATCCAGCCGGTTTGCCAAATCTTCCTGCGCCGCCTCAAAAGATTTAAAAAGCCGATTGGCGCATAAAAGCTCGCCCCCCAATTGCAGCGTTAACTCCCGCAACCGCCCTGCTTTGCCCTCACACAGCACCTGCATCACCTCGACCAATTCAAGCGCATTGCCCAAGGCCGGTGCCAAAGGTTGGTTCATATCGCTGATCAACGCGATCGTATTGCATCCGGCCTGGCCCGCCGTGCGCACAAGCGATTGCGCGAGAACCCGCGCCTGGTCGGGCGTTTTCATAAACGCGCCGCTGCCGCATTTCACATCCAAAATCAACCCATCCAATCCCGCCGCCAATTTTTTTGATAAAATAGACGCGGTAATCAGATCAAGGCTATCGACCGTAGAGGTCACATCGCGAATGGCATAAAGGCGCTTATCCGCCGGTGCCAAGGCCGCACCAGCGCTAACAATCGCGCAGCCTACCTCTTTTAAAAGGCGGTCAAATTGCGGTTTTTCAACCTGAACTGACAGGCCCGGAATGGCCTGCAATTTGTCTAAAGTGCCCCCGGTATGGCCCAAGCCCCGCCCAGAAATCATCGGGACAAACACCCCCGCAGAAGCCAAGAGCGGCGCCAAAACCAACGAAACACAATCGCCAACACCGCCCGTTGAATGCTTATCCAAAACCGGACCGTCCAAATCCCAGTGCAAAACCGGGCCACTATCGCGCATGGCGCGGGTCAAATCTACGCGGCTGTCAAACGGCAATCCTTTGAGACAAACGGCCATGGCAAAAGCGGCGGCTTGCGCATCGCTTACCGTATGATCTGCCAAGCCTTGGGCAAACCAAGCCATCGCTGCGCCAGAGGGCGCATGACCTTCGCGCACCTGCGCGATGATAGAGCGTGCATCAAAGCTCATCCAAGATGATCCATATGCTCAGGCGTAAAGGCTCCGGGCAATAATTGCGCCACCGTCAATGTTTTCTCAATTCCTGAGATCGTGGCCATCGTAACAGGCACGTCAGGCGCAGAAAACTCGGCCAGCTTTTGACGGCATCCACCGCAAGGGGGCACTGGCTCTGCCCCATCAGCCACCACATAAACAGCAGTAATTTTTCGATCCCCAGCCGCAATCATGCGGGCAATCGCGCCCGCTTCAGCGCATGTGCCTTCGGGATAGGCCGCATTTTCAACATTCACGCCGGTGTAAACTTCCCCCGAACTGCTCCTCAGCGCAACACCGACCTGAAATCCGGAATAGGGGGCATAGGCATTTTCTCTGATTTTCAATGCAGCTTGCTTTAAAGCCATTTTTTACTTTTCCTATCGATTATTGCGGGGCATCTGTGGTGAAATTTCCCGGCAGCGCAACTTCAAGCAATTCGCAATCTTCGCTAATTTCAAGATACTGGCTAAGCATGCCCGGCGGGATCACGAACGCATCGCCCGGGGTTAACTGCACGGATTGCTGACCCTCAGCCTGCAGGGTCATGGCCCCCTCCATGACAAAGCTGAACAGAATATCAGCATTGTGAGATACGCGTTGACACGGGACGCCATTGGCTTTCAAGACATGCACGCCGGCAACGTTTTGAGTATGCGCTGCAATCGTCGTATCACGGCTATCAAAGCCGGCCAAACGGCTTGGCATCCACCGCGCCGCATCGGCGCGGTGATGAACAAATTGTTGGCCGCTGAAACGACGTTTCGGATTGGCCGGGCCATTGGGCAGCTGCATCTCATGATCTATGGTGGTGATATGTTCGGCGGGCACTCCGATCTCTATCACTTCAATATTATCGCTGGCGAACAACACTTTATGCCGAATTTCAGGTGGCTGGATCACGCAATTTCCAGCATATAAGCGAAATGGCGCGCCTTGATCCTCATAAACCAAATCCACCCAGCCACGGTAACAGAAAATCAACTGAAACCCCACCGTGTGATAATGCACCATATCCGGCACAGGGCCGCCATCTGGGATGCGAATATGGCTGGCGATGATCGATCCGCCCAACCGGTCGGGGATCAAATCACGATACTGCATGCCCGCCCGCCCAATCACCCAAGGGGCTTGATCTGCCAAGCGGCGCACCACAAATTTATGCTGGGTTTCAGGCAGGATCAAAGGCGTTTCATTGTTTTCGATCTCAATCCGGGTGCCATTTGGCGCTGTTAACCGCCGTGCACCCCCTGCGATCAAATCAGGCGTGGCGCTGAGCAGACGCAAACGGCCTGGGGCAGCGCTGCCACCCTGTTCTATGCGCAGCCTTAAGCCATGGCCCGACAGCACGACCACGCGCGGGTCATCCGCAGGATAAATCATCTCCATACGCAGCCCCAATTGTTTGGTGAAGAAGGAAATATCCTCACTAAGATTGGTGCTGGGTAACACCACTTCTGAACGTATTGTCATCTCGCCTCGCTTCTTATCGGCACTTTGCGCAAGGCGAGGATACAAGACAAGACCAGAGACGCAAGAACTTGCAACTTTCCCTCCCTGTAAATTTAGTTTAATATTAAACTAGAATTGAAAATGGGAGTTATGGATATGAGCGATCCAACCGCCGATAATCTGCGCCAGGCTGCATTAAATTACCATGAATTTCCAAAACCGGGAAAATTAGAAGTGCGCGCCACCAAGCCGCTGGCCAATGGTCGAGACCTGGCCCGCGCCTATTCGCCGGGCGTTGCGGAGGCCTCTATCGAAATTCAAAAAGATCCGCTGGCCGCCAGCCGCTATACCGCACGGGGCAATCTGGTTGCCGTGATCAGCAACGGATCTGCCGTATTGGGCTTGGGAAATACCGGCGCCTTAGCCTCAAAGCCCGTGATGGAAGGCAAGGCGGTTTTATTCAAAAAATTCGCAAATATTGATTGCTTTGACATTGAAGTGAATGAAAGCGATCCGGAAAAACTTGCCGAAATTGTTTGCGCGCTTGAGCCCACATTTGGCGCCATCAATCTGGAAGATATCAAGGCGCCTGATTGCTTTATCGTAGAGAAGATCTGCCGTGAGCGCATGGGAATACCCGTGTTTCACGATGATCAACACGGCACGGCAATTGTTGTTGGAGCGGCGGCAACCAACGCGCTTTATGTGGCAAATAAATCCTTTGAAGATATTAAAATCGTTTCAACAGGCGGCGGCGCTGCGGGCATCGCCTGTCTAAATATGCTGATGAAGCTCGGTGTTAAGCGCAGCAATATCTGGCTATGCGATCTACATGGTTTGGTTTATCAGGGCCGCGATATCGATATGAACCCACAAAAGGCGGCCTTTGCGCAGGCCAGTGAGATGCGCAGCCTTGACGAAGTTATTGAAGGCGCTGATATGTTCTTAGGCCTTTCTGGGCCGAATGTTCTGCACCCAGATTTGGTTAAACAAATGAACGCGCAACCGATTATTTTTGCGCTGGCGAACCCAAATCCCGAGATTATGCCAGCCGACGCGCTCGCTGTCGCCCCAGATGCCATCATTGCCACCGGTAGAAGCGATTTCCCCAATCAAGTTAACAATGTCCTATGCTTTCCATTCATTTTTCGCGGGGCCTTGGATGTGGGCGCAACCGAGATTAATGACGCAATGCAGGTGGCCTGCATTCAAGGTATTGCAGAGCTTGCGCGGGCCACGACAAGCGCGGAAGCCGCTGCCGCCTATAAGGGTGAAACGCTGACATTTGGCCCAAATTATCTGATCCCGAAACCGTTTGATCCGCGCTTGTCGAGCGTGGTCTCAAGCGCTGTAGCAGAAGCCGCGATGCAAAGCGGGGTTGCCACGCAGCCGATCAAAGATATTGACGCGTATCGCGATGCGTTAAAACAAACCGTTGTCAAATCGGCATTTTTGATGCGGCCGGTGTTTGAGGCCGCCTCAAGCAGCGCTCGACGGATTGTGTTTTCCGAGGGCGAAGACGAGCGGGTACTGCGCGCCGCTCAAGCCGTTTTGGAAGAAACCAGCGAAGTTCCCATCGTCATAGGCCGCCCCGAAGTG
>ERZ1046876.2050-NODE-2050-length-12435-cov-6.596607_pt1 | contig 12435 bp, 11 predicted proteins | sample MGYA00383094_ERZ1046876 | MGnify/ENA primary metagenome ERZ1046876 (study PRJEB29581, sample SAMEA5548364) | metagenome | biome: marine; feature: coastal; material: water | depth 50 m | study: Short-term variability in the microbial, nano- and picoplankton...
ATTCCATCTCTAGTTCCAGCAACCTTAAAGTCCATATCCCCAAGATGATCTTCAGCGCCAAGTATATCACTTAACACTGCATATCTGTCACCATCTTTAATTAAACCCATCGCAATTCCAGCGACATGACCTTTAGTTGGCGCTCCAGCACTCATTAATGCCAGTGAACCACCACAAACTGAGGCCATTGATGATGAACCATTTGATTCGGTGATTTCAGATACAATTCTTACTGTATAAGGAAAATCTTCGTAATCAGGTAAAATTCGCTTAATAGCTCGCTCAGCTAAGTTACCATGACCAATTTCTCTTCTGCTTGTAAAGCCAACCCTGCCTGTCTCACCAACACAGTAAGGAGGAAAGTTATAGTGAAGATAAAATTTCTTTTTGTGATCTAAATCCATACTATCAATAATTTGTTCTTCTCTAGGAGTACCCATCGTCATAACAACAATAGCTTGTGTTTCACCGCGAGTAAACAATGCTGAACCATGGGTTCTTGGAAGAATATTCGTTTCAACACTAATTTGTCTAATATCGGTTGTTTTTCTTCCATCTGAACGTTTTCCTTCAGCGAGGATTTGCTCTCTAAATGCTTTCTTTAGATCATTATTAACAATAGTAGCTATCATTTTTGCTGATTCTGGATAAGTTTCTTCAAATGTACTTAAAGCCTCATCTTTTAAAGCAGTAATTAAAACCTCTCTGTCAGCTTTATCGGCAGTTTTAATTGCTGTATCAATTTTCTTTGAGACTAATTCAAGGACCGCTTTTTCAAGCTCTTCATTTGTCTCCTCTTCAGGAACCTCTCTTTTAACTACTTTAATTTCAGCAATTAATTTATTTTGTAATTTAATAAGGTCTTTAATAGGGCCATGAGCAAATTTCATCGCATCTATAAATTCTTCTTCAGTAATAAGCTCTGCTTCTCCTTCTACCATAACAATAGTTTCATCGTTTCCTGAAACAATAATTTCCATATCTGACTCATCCATTTGAGACCTAGTTGGATTTACGATAAACTCATCATTTACACGACCAACTTTTACTGTTGCTATTGGTCCTTCAAATGGAATGTCTGAAATCATAAGCGCGGCAGAGGCACCTACACCTGCAAGAGTATCTGCCATATGCTCACCATCACTTGACATGACAGTTATGATAACTTGTGTTTCATTTTTAAATGATTTAGGAAAAAGTGGCCTTATAGGTCTATCTGTAAGACGACTAGTTAAAATTTCATGTTCAGATGGACGAGCTTCACGCTTAAAAAATCCACCAGGGATTTTACCGCCAGCATAGTGACGTTCACGGTATTCTACTTGAAGTGGAAAAAAATCTATATCTTCTCTTGCTTTAGAAGCTGCATTGACAGCTACTAAAATAACAGTTTCGCCATGAGTAACGATAACTGAACCAGACGATTGACGAGCAACCTTGCCTGTCTCAATGGATAAAGTGCTACCATTAAGTAACATTTCTTGTTTTTTCATTTTATTCTCTTATTTTCTAGTTAGTTAATTTCGACGAATTGATAATTCTTGTGTCAATTTTATGTATGACTCTGGATTAGTACGACGAAGATATTTTAAAAGTTTTTTTCTCTGTGAAACCAGCAAAACTAATCCACGTCGAGAGTGATTATCTTTCTTGTTTTCTTTAGCATGATCAGTTAATAATCTGATCCTTGCTGTTAATAATGCAATTTGGACTTCGGATGAACCTGTATCTTTATCATCTTTTCCAAACTGCTTTACAATGTCTTTTATTTGTTTGTTTTCTAAGGACATTTTTTCTCCTAATTATACTTCTGCATTAAACTCATGCAGTTTTGTTTATCTTTATTTAATTGTTCTATTAATTTTTGAGGATTAGAGAATTTTATTTCATCTCGGATCCGCTCTAAAAATTCTACGGTTATTTTTTTACCATAAATATCATTCGACGTTAGATCAAAGAAGTGAACTTCCATTACGAAATCCGTCTCATTAAAGGTTGGTCGAATGCCTAAGTTACACATTCCATATAGATTATTCCCATTAATCCTTCCACGTATAAAATATACTCCATTTGCTGGTACTAGTTGATTTTTTTCTACAGGTACAAAATTAGCTGTAGGAAAACCTAACTCTTTACCCCGACCAGCACCTTCTATAACCTTTGATTCAAAACCAAATACCCACCCTAACTCAAAAGAAGCTCGTCGAACAAACCCCTCTTTAATAAGTTTTCTAATGTGAGTGCTTGAAATTGTAATATTTTCATCTGTTATTGGATCTAATACATCAACATTAAAACCTTTTTCTTTACCATAATTTGTTAAAAACATAGGACTACCCTCACGTTCAAAGCCAAAATGATGATCGTAACCAATTATTATACGAGAAGGATTAAAATGTTTTACAACTATATTATTTAAAAAATCTTTTGCTTTAACTTTTGAGAACTCAATATCGAAAGGAATTAATACTACAACATTTATATTTAATGATTCTAATATCTCTAATTTTTTACTCACGTGCATTAATATTGGTAATTTATTATCTAATTGAAGAATATGTCTAGGATGAGGGTCAAAAGTAATCAAAACTGATTTTTTATTAATTGATTGTGATGTAGAGACAACTTTTTTAATTACTTCTTGGTGTCCCCTATGACAACCATCAAATGTGCCAATTGTTACAACACTTTCAGGTAGTAATGGAATATTGTTTATCGATTTGTAGACTTCCATTTTTCCTCAAAAGTTTTAATTGATGTTGAATTATTAATATTATAAGGACCAACTTCAATTCTTACTAGTTTAGTTAAATATCCAATAGTACCGAGTTTTTTTGCAATATCTTGACCTAGTACTCGAATATATGTTCCTTTTGAACATGTAACTGAAAAGTGTATTTCATTATAGTTAAAATTATTAAGTGAAATTTCTAAAATATTTACGATAACTGGTTCTCTTTCTACAACTATATTTTGACGGGCAAGTTTGTATAATCTGACACCTTTTACTCGCTTAGCTGAATACATTGGTGGTGTATGTAAATAATCACCTTTAAAGCTAATTAACACATTTTCAATTTTAACTTTATCAAAAGTAGGTACTTCCATCTTATTTGTAACTTCACCTTCATTATCAAGCGTATCTGTTGTTTTACCAAGCTTTAAGATTGCTCGGTAAGATTTAATTGAAGATGATATGCTTGTTAATTTCTTAGTATCTTTACCTGTACCAATAATAAGTACACCTTCTGCAAAAGGATCTAAAGTTCCAGCATGTCCAACTTTTTTCTCTCTGGTGATTCCTCTTATTTTTTTTACAACATCAAAACTTGTCCAACCAATAGGTTTATTAATACAATAAATCAAAATTTAATCTTTATTATCTATATCATGAAAAATTGTATTAAGCTTTTCTGTATACGTAAATGTATCATCATAGTAAAATCTTAATTGAGGAGTAAATTTTATTCTCAATTGTTGACCAAGGTATTTTCGAAAAGCTTTGGCTTTAGAATTCAAATTAATTTCTATTTCTTTAATGGATTTCTTTTTTTTAACTACGCTAAAAAATATTTTAGCATGTTTTAAATCAGCTGAAACAATAACATTTGAAATTGTTATAAAGCCAAGGTCAGATAAATCAATAAATTGGGTTTGAATATCGCCAAGTATATTTTGGATCTCATTCGCTACCCTATCTGTTCTGTTATAGGGTTTTTCTGATCTCAACTGAGCACTAATGATCTTTTAATAGATTTTATTTCATAGCACACAATAACATCGCCTTCTTTATATTTTGAGAAATTATCGAGACCAATTCCACATTCAAATCCAGCTTTCATTTCTTTAGCATCATCTTTAAGATGCTTTAAGGAATTTATTTCACCATCAGCAATTTCTTCTTCGTCTCTTATAATTCGAGCTTTTGCATTTCTTACTATTTTACCCTCTAAAACTTTAGAACCGGCAATGAAACCAATTTTAGGTATTTTAAAAGCTTCTTGAACAATTGCGCGTCCTAAGTTTTCTTCAACTTGTTCTGGTTCTAACAATCCTTCTAAAGCAAGCGTAACTTCTTCAACTGCGTTATAAATAACATTGTAAGATCTAATATCCACTCCTTCTTGGCGGGCTAAAAGCTTTGCATTGGAAGATATTTGAACGTGAAATCCAATAATCACAGCACTTGATGCAGCAGCTAATAAAACATCAGACTCAGAAACCATTCCAACTGATTTATGAACAACCTGAACACCAACTTCATCATTAGCAATTTTACTTAATTGCTCAGACAATGCTTCAATAGAGCCATCTACATCACCTTTAATAATAATAGGTAGATTTTTTATAGCACCTTCTTTAATTAAGGCTGACATTCCATCTAATGATTGAGTTGCAATCTTTTTCTGATCAATTTCTCTTTTTAATCTTTGTCTTTCTGATGCAATTCTTTTTATTTCTTTTTCATCTTCTACAACTGCAAAAATATCAGCAGACTGAGGCACTTGATCAAAACCTAATACTTGTACAGCATCTGAAGGGCCAGCATGTTGAATCCTTTGACCTCTTTCATTCATCATTGCTCGAACCTTACCAGGAATATTATTACAAATAAAAGGATCTCCTACATTTAATGATCCTTTTTGAATTAATACAGTAGCGATAGGACCATGACCTTTATCAAGCTTTGAGTCTACTACAGTTCCTCGTGCTAGTGTATCAACATTAGCTTTCAATTCTAGCATTTCTGATTCGACTAACATTGAAGCTAGTAAGTCATCAACTCCTTGTCCTGTTTTAGCAGAAATTGGTATTGCTTGAATTTTTCCACCCCAATCTTCAACCAGAACATCATTTTCTGATAACTCTCTTTTTACACGCTCTAAATCAACATCCGGTAAATCAATTTTATTGATTGCAATAATTAAAGGTACTTCAGCAGCTTTAGCATGACCAATTGCTTCTTTAGTTTGAGGCATAACACCATCATTTGCAGCTACAACAAGAACGACTATATCTGTAACTTGAGCACCTCGAGCACGCATAGCAGTAAAAGCTTCATGACCAGGTGTATCTAAAAATGTAACAGAATTTCCATCTTTAAGCTCAACTCTATATGCTCCAACATGTTGGGTAATTCCACCAGACTCTCCACCTACAACATTTGTATCACGAATATAATCAAGAAGGGAAGTTTTACCATGATCTACATGGCCCATAACTGTTACAACTGGCGGCCGGTCAACAGCATTTTTTAAATCTTCTTCAGTAATATCTAATGAAAATAATTCTTCTCCTACATCTTCCATTTTTTCAGCTTTAAAACCAAATTCTTCTGCTAATAATTCTATTAAATCCCAGTCAAGACGTTGATTGATAGTAGCTAATACACCTAAACTCATACATTTCTGAATAATATCATTTGAACGAGTTTCAAATATTTTTGATAGTTCATCAACATTAGCAAATTCTGCAACTTTTATTGGCTTAAAATCAACTTCTTCTAAATTTTCTTCATTTAAATTTTTATCTTTTTTATAAACCTTCTTTTTTGATTTAATATCAATTTTTGCAGTTATTTTTCGAACAGTTTCTGCTGCACTTTTATCTTTTTTACTATCCGTCTGAATCCTGTTATCAGTTTTTCTTTGAGTATTGCCTTTGCCAACTTGTGATTGGATTTCAGAAAGATGAATTTTTCTTAATTTTTTCTTGGGTTTTGGTTCAACATTTTTCTGTTTATTTTTTTCTTTTTGAATCTCTTTTTCTTGATTTTTTTGACGCTCTGCTTCTTGTATAGCTTTCTCTTCTTCTTTTAATGCAATATTGCGAGCTTCTTCTTCCTTCTTTTTTTCATCTTCCTGGTCTTTTTCACGTTCTTTTACTTCTAACTTTCTTTGCTCATCTAATGTTAAAAGATTAAGTTTTTTATTTTCTTTTTGTCTATCAAGAATACGAGTATCATGAATTTCTCTTCGAACTTGTTCTTTTCGATATCGATCAACAGATTCTTTATCTTTATGGAATTCAGCAAGAATAATCTGATAGATATCTTCTTCGATTGGAGCCATATGGCTACCAACTTCAATATTTTTTAATTTGAGAAAAGAAAGTATATCAGTATGCGATATATTTAATTCTTTAGCTATTTGAAAAATTCTGCGTTTTGCCATAAAATTATGATTCTACTTTCTCTAGTTCAGCATTGTTTTCTTCAGTAGGGGAATCTTTTTCAGTAGATACATGGTCAGGAGATTCTTCTTCATCTGATTCTTTAGATTCGTTTTTTTCAACAAATGTTTGAACAGCATCATATATTTTTTCAAGAGAAGCTTCTGATATACCTTTAATTTCAAGGAGTTTTTCCTCATCACTATTTAAAAGTTCTGATACAGTTTTAATTTCATTTTCTTCTAAAGGTTTAATAGCTCTTTTAGGCATTTTATCTATTTCGCTAAGTAAAGTTTCTTGCTCTACTTGTTTACGTTCATATTCTTTTTTACCAAAAGCATCAATTCTGTACTCTGTAACTTTAGAGGCTAAATTAACATTCACTCCACCACGACCTATAGCTAATTCAAGATCATCATCATCAAAAATTGCAATACAATATTTTCTATCATCATCAATATATAAATCTAGAGGATTTGCTGGTGATAAAGCTCGTGATATAAGAATTTCGGATTGCTCACTATAGTTTACTATATCAATTTTTTCATTATTTAATTCTCTTACAATTGCTTGAATTCGACTTCCTCTCATACCAACACAAGCACCAACAGGATCAATTCGTCTATCATTTGACCTAACAATAATTTTTGCTCTTTCGCCTGGATTTCTAGCAATAGATGTGATTTCAATTATACTATCTTCAATTTCAGGAACTTCCATTTCAAACATTTTATATAAGAAATGATTATCACTTCTAGAAATTACAATATCAGGCCCCCTTGAAGTAATTTCTACAGATTTAATTACAGCGCGGATTGAATCACCTCTGCGATATCTTTCAGTTTTTATTTGCTCTTTACGAGGCATTCTCAACTCTGCATGGTCAATATTAACAAATACATTATCACGCTGAAGTTGATGTACTGTTCCAATAACAATTTCACCAACTCTATTAGCATAATCTTCATAGATATACTTTTTCTCAACATCCTGCAACCTTTGAGAAAAAAACTGTTTAGCCATATGAATCATTCTACGTCCAAATATCATTGGGTCAATTATTTCAACGTACGTATCACCAATTTCTAAGTCATTTGCCATATCTGAATCAACTTGACTGATTTCTTCTAATGTGATTTCCATAACAGGGTCTTCAACATCATCTACTATGTTTTTTTCTACATAAATTTCAAATTCACCTTTGTCAAGATTAACAATTACACTGCAATTGCTAGAATCTCCTCTTTCTCGTTCTACTAAATGAAGAAATAATCCCTCAATTATCGAACCAAGTTCAGAGCGTTCTACGTTTTTTTCACGAGCAATTTCTGAAAAAACTTCAATTAATTCTCTATTTACCAAAACTCCTCCTAGATAAGTTAGAATTTGATTTCAATATTAGCCGATTCAACTTCATTAAAATTGTAACAACTTTTAACACCAGAGTCCAATGTCCCCTCAAAACTATCATCAAAAACATTAGTAAGTTTGACTAAAAAAGGTTCTAATTCTTCAAATATTTTAATATTTAAAGAGCGACCTATATTTTTTTTAAATTGAAAAGGATGAACTAAAGGAGCATCAATTCCTGGTGAAGTAACTTCAATTTGTACACCATCAGGATATTCAGACGATATAGCTTCAATGTTACGAATATCACGGGCAATCAATGTTGTCATATGCAAATCGATAGATTCTAAACCATCAATAATAATTTTTATTCTAGATTGGGTCTTATGTTCAACTAAATCTAGAAAAAACAAATTTTCTGGTATTACTTTAGCAATTTTTTCTTTTAAACTAGTCATATGTCTTATTAAAAGAAAAGTGGGTCGTATAACCCACTTTTCAGGCGAGAACTTACATTTTAATTATAGTGATTCAAAGACTAATTCAAAGACTAATTAGCTAATATTTCCCCATTTAATTTTTCAGCTAATTGTATAATTTCAAAATTACCTGAATTCTCTTCAATTACTTTATCTATCAATGCTTTAGCAGATTTTTCATCTCCTAACTTAAAAGATAATTTAGCAATATTAATATTTGCACTAGCGTTATCAATATTTGTATCTAAATATTTTAATTGCAATCTTTGAAATTTGATTGCTTTGGTTAAATCATTATTTAGTTCATAAATATTAGCTAAAGCTTTACAAGAAGCGCCTAAAAGTAATTTATTTGAACCGTCTTGAGTATATTTATCGAAGAAACTTTGCGCTATATCATAATCTCCTCGATCAAAATGAATTTTCCCTAAATAATATCCTGCATCAAGACCTGCATCAGTATTTAAATATTTATCATTTGCTTCTTGCAAAAATATCATCGCATTTAAATTGTCTTTTTGAGCCATGAAGACCATAGCTTTATTTAGCACCAATGATGCCTCATTATTATTTGTTGTCTGTGTCCTTGAAATCAGAGATATAACTAGTACTATACCAATGAATCCTGCAATAGAACTGAAATATACATTTTTATGCTTTTCAAAATGTTGTTTTATTGAAAATAGTGTTTCAATAAAAGGATCTTGCTCTATTTCTTGTCTTAAAATCTTACGTTTTGGTTTTAGCATTTATATAAAATCCTATTATTTAGTTATTTAATAAAAATTATATGTTATTAATTATAACAAAAGTTAGAGGATTTTCATTTATTTTAATACGACATAATCATTATATTTTCCTAAGGAGCCATCTTTAACATAAGTACCAAGCTTGTTCCAGTAAGACCACATATTTTTTTCTTCAAAGATTTTACTCATCCATTCCGACATAGATTTATCAGGAATCATAATATCTCTAACAATTTGAGAATCAAAAACCATAAATAATGCATAGCTTCCTTGATTATTACCTCGATCAGATTTAGCAACATATTCAGTTAATCCAGGTATAGTTCCTTCGTGAGCTGGATTAAATACTTCATATGCAAATTTTTCAAATTCCGCAGTATCTACCTCAGCGTCCAATTCTAGAAAACGAACCGCAATTACTTTCCCTTTACCTGTATGAGATGACTGTGAAAAAGTTACTGTTGTAAAACATATAATTATGATTAATAGCAAGTTTTTAATATTTTTATTCATTATCTCTCCTTTAATTAATTAGTTGTTGGTCATTTAGTTAAAATTTTTTAAGACAGTATTTAAGCCTTGTACCCCCGACTGGAGTCGAACCAGTATCTAATCCTTAGGAGGGATTTATTCTATCCATTGAACTACAGGGGCAAAATTAACTAAAGATTTATTTTATATTTTTTTCTCATCTTTAAGATCTCTGGTCATCAACTCAATTACCTTACTTTTTGGATCTTTATCATTAAATAGAATATCATATACACCTTCACAAATCGGCATATCAATTTGGTGTTTTTTTGATAAATCATAAACCGATTTAGTTGTTTTAACTCCCTCTGCAACCATATCCATTTGATTTAATATTTCTTTTAATTTTTTACCTTTTCCTATTTCTTCACCTACAAACCTATTTCTACTATGTTTACTTAAGCAAGTTGCAATTAGATCACCAACACCACTTAGGCCATTAAATGTATCGGCATTAGCCCCCATAGTAACGCCTAAATGTGTAATCTCCGCTATTCCACGTGTAAGTAGTGCAGCTTTGGTATTATCACCAAAACCAATGCCATCACATATTCCTGTTGCTATGGCAATAACATTTTTTAAGGAACCTCCTAATTCTACACCATAAATATCTTTATTTGTGTAAACACGTAATTGGCTTGAAGAAAATATCTTTTGTACATAAGATGCTGAAGTATTACTTGTTGAAGCAGAAACTAATGTAGTCGGATGCTTTGCAATAACTTCTTCTGCGTGACTTGGTCCGTAAAGTGTTACAATTTTTGATAAATCTTTGCTTGTAATCTCACAAATAACTTCGCTCATAGTTTTTAATGAATCATTTTCTATCCCTTTTGAAACATTTACTATAATTGTATCATTAGATAATTTATTAGAAACTTTAGCCATTGTCTGTCTAACGCTGTGTGAAGGAACAGCAATAACTATACATTTTGTATTGGCAACTAAATTATCAAGATTACTATCAAAGGTTATATTCTTATGAAATTGAAATCCATTAAGATTTGGATGTTTGCGAGAAGAAGTCATGTACGAAACAGCTTTTTCCTTATAATGCCAAGCCAAAACATTATGGCCATTTTCAGCAAGTATCTGAGCTAATGCACTACCCCAAGTACCGCAACCTAATAACGATATGTTGTCCACAGTTAGTCAGTATACATAGATTCAATAACTGATGACCAATTTTCAGTTATTTGTTTACGTCTTATTTTAAGAGTTGGCGTTAACTCTCCGTCGTCAATAGTGAAATCTCTGGGTAAGATTGAAAACTTTTTAATTTGCTCTGGGTTTGAAAATTTACCATTAAGCTCAATAACAGACTTTTCAATATCATTGAATATATCTTTATTATCAGTAAAGTTCTCTAACTTCTCTCCATTTTCCTCTAATAAATTTATTTGAGCTCCTGGGTCTTTAGGAATCTTATGAGGTTCTATGCCTACTTTATCTCTAAGAATTACTCCTAAATCTAAAGTAATCAAAGCGGAGCAGTATTTTCTCCCATCACCTACAAGAAAACACTGAGAAACAATATTTATTGATTTCATAGTTTCTTCAATAACTAAAGGTGCAATATTTTTTCCACCTGAGCTTACGTATATCTCTTTTTTTCTACCCGTTATTGATAAATACCCATCCGAATCGATTTTTCCTATATCTCCAGTATGTAACCAGCCATCTCTTAGATCTTCATTCGTCGCTTCTAGGTTATTAAAATAACCTTTCATAACATGTTTTCCTTTAATGAGTATTTCTCCATCATCTGAAATTCTAATTTCACTACCTTTTTGAGGTAGACCTACAGTACCAATTTTATTATGTCCATCATGATTAGATGAAGCTACAGCAGCATTTTCTGTCATTCCATAACCTTCATAAAGTGGAATTCCAAGATTATGAAAAAGTTTTAATATGTCTGGATTTATTGGAGCTGCGCCAGTAGCTGCATAGCGAACATTAACAAGACCTACAGCTTCTTTTAATTTCTTTTTAAAAACGTTTGACAAGCCAGGTATTTTTAAACCTATTTTTAATACTGCCTTACTATCTATAGCTGCTTTTAAGTTTGAATATATTTTTTCATAAATTCTAGGAACTCCAATAAATAGGTGAGGTTTTACCTCTTTAGCATAATCAACTACATTCAATGGATTATCAACGATATGTAGATGTAAAGCATCTTTAATCCATGTATGGTTATCTACTAATTGACCAAAAACATGCGCCAAAGGAAGCCATGAAACATATTTTTCACCTTGATCAAATTTTAAAATATCATTAAGAGCTTCAAGTTGAAACTCCCAATTGCCGTGAGTTAACTCAACACCTTTTGGATTGCCAGTTGTTCCAGATGTATATATAAGCGCTGAAGTATCTTCACTACTTAAGTCATTTAATCTAGATTGGACATCTTCATCCTTTATAGTTTTACCATATGAAATGAATTCATCCCATGTTATTATTTTTTCATGAGTTATGGGCTCTATATCCTTCATCAAAACAACTTTTTCAATATTTTCTAAAGAATCTAAAATTGGGAGTATACGATTAATTGGCATTCTTTCTTTTTCGCCATTATCGCTAGGATTATGTCCAACAAAAACAATTTTAGAGCATGAGTTACTTACAATCCAATCAACTTCTTCTGGAGAACAAGTATGATAAACACCAACAGATACAGACCTAATTAATTGCGTTGCTGCATAGATATATGACCATTCTTTTCGATTATAACTATAGATACTGATCTTATCATTCGGGTTTATTCCTAGATTGATTAAAGACTTAGAAATTTTAAATACATTATCTTTTAAATCATTCCAGCTATCAGTTTGCCAATTATTATTAGAATCTTTTATTGATAAAGCAGGTTCATTAGGAAATTTATCTGCATTACTAAGTAATATTTTTGGTGTTAACATATCATTTAACCTTATTTGCATGTCATCATTGAGTTCATAATAATTAGTAAGTACTTATTATTATATAAAGAATATAGTTTCAATTAACACATAATACAATTCTATGACCTTGACTTAAAAATATATAAACTTTTAAATTCAAGTAAGCCGGGGTGGCGGAATTGGTAGACGCGCGCGACTCAAACTCGCGTATCGAAAGGTGTGGGGGTTCGAGTCCCCCCTCCGGCACAA
>ERZ1046876.2054-NODE-2054-length-12422-cov-10.354249_pt1 | contig 12422 bp, 10 predicted proteins | sample MGYA00383094_ERZ1046876 | MGnify/ENA primary metagenome ERZ1046876 (study PRJEB29581, sample SAMEA5548364) | metagenome | biome: marine; feature: coastal; material: water | depth 50 m | study: Short-term variability in the microbial, nano- and picoplankton...
ACTACTGGTCCTTTTCATAGATACGGATCTAAATTGGTCGCATCTTGCGTTAAAAACAGCGCACATTATGTAGATATTACGGGTGAAAATTTTTGGGTCAAAGAGTTAATAGCAAAGCACCATGAAGAAGCAAATGCTAAAGGCATCAGAATTATTCCTTCATGTGGATTTGACTCAATTCCCTCGGATCTAGGAGCTTTTTATTCAGCTAAAAGCTTGAATAAGCCAATAAAACGCATTGAATCATTTCATTCATACGAAGGCGGCGCTTCAGGCGGCACTCTTGAGACAATGTTCTCAATGAGTGAGCTAGATTTAGGTGATGATCTCACGGATCCTTTCTTGTTAAATCCTCAAGATTCATATACCGAGGAGCAGAAGCAACTTAGCAGTGACAGAGTTGGCCTTGCAAAGAAGCCTGAGATTGATGCATGGTCAGCTCCTTTTATCATGGCCACTGCAAATACTAGGGTTGTTAGAAGAACTGAAGCTTTGCTGGCTTTGAGGCAGGAATCTTATGGCACAGATTTTACTTATCAAGAGCATGCATTTCATAAGAGCTGGTTCAGTGCTTTTAAGTCACTGGTGCTTACCGGAATCTCTGTTCTGGTGCTTTTGTCTCCATTAAAGAAATTAGTTAAACCATTTTTACCAAAACCGGGAGAAGGACCTTCAGAAGCTGTTCAAGAAAACGGATGGTTTGATTGTAAATTTATTGTTGAAACAGAAGATGGCATGAAATCAGTTTTCAATATGAGCGGCAAAGGCGACCCAGGCTACAAAGTGACATCAAAGTTAGTTTCAGAGTGTGCACTGTGCTTGTTGGAAGATGAAGGCAGCCTTCCTGGCGGTTCAGAATATGGAGGAGTTTTAACTTCTGCTTCAGGGCTTGGTCAGCCTCTTATTTCTAGATTACAAAAAGTTGGCATCTCTTTTAAAGGCCCGCTTTTATAAATACAAAAATTACTTTTGATAGCGTTCGTACCATTCTGTTAAATACCCATACGTTCTAAACCAATTAGATGGTTTTGAACTTGTTCCGTGCCATTCTTCATTCATCCTTATTAAAGTTGTTTCTACTCCAGCTTCCTTGAGGGCTACATACATCTCTTCTGTTTGAGGCATGGGAGTTCTAATATCAAGAACACCAGTCATAAACAAAGTAGGTGTTTTAATGAATCCAGTTCTCATGATTGGCGATCTATCTAGCCAATTAGAGGGATCTTCCCAGAAAGGCTTTTCAAACCATTCAAATGTCCATGCAGGAATATCAGTTGTTCCAACCATTGATATCCAGTTTGTTACTGGACATAGCGAAGCTGCAGCAGCAAATCGATCATCATGCCCAACAACCCATGCAGTTAAGACGCCACCACCACTGCAGCCCTGCACATACATTCTGGACTTATCAATAAAGCCTTTTTTAGTTACATAATCAACTCCGGCAAGTAAATCTGATAAATCACCAGCCCCTGGGTAGTCATTATCAATGACATTCGCAAACTCACTTCCGTAGCCAGTGCTGCCTCGAGGATTGGTAAATAAAACTACATATCCATCACTGGCAAACTGATGCCACGAATAGTTAAAAGCCGGTCTATACATTGCATGAGGGCCCCCATGTATCACTAAAATTAATGGGTATGTCTTACTTTCATCAAAATTAGGGGGAGTGATATACCAGCCTTGAATTTGAGTTCCATCTGGGGCTTGGTAGTTCACTTCATGTGTTTTACCTAAATCATACTGACCTAGAACGAGCTCATTAAATTCAGTCAACCTCTCTAATTTTGTATTTTTTATTGATGCTACTTCACCAGGTCTATTAGAAGTTACGTAGGTACCATATAAATCCCCTTGATTAGCTGAGCTAAGAAAAAACTGCTCCTTAAATCCTGAAATAAGTTCTGATAGTCTTAAATTATCAGTATTTAGCTGCATTATTTTTGATGAACCCCTTTCATCAAGATCAAAAGCAAGTTGACTTGATGACAGCCAGAACAAGCTTTTAGGCGATGAGCTAAGATTTTTAGTTACTAGTTTGTTTTTGCCAGTTGTCATATCTCGGATATATACATCATGAGCTACTGAAGAATAATCTGTTGAGGGGTGACCTATGAAAGCAATTTTCTTTCCATCCCTAGATGCTTTGGGCGTCATATATACCCCTTCTTTGTTTGAAATCTTCTCAAGTTTTTTATTTTTAATATCCAATAAAAAGATTCCAGATTGTTTCCAAGGTGTCTGCAAATCATTAAGTGAGTCATTACCTGAAAATAATAGTTGAGAATCATTAAACCATTGCAAATCCGCTATATAGTCCATGCCCCAATCAGAAACTTTGATTGCAGCGCCACCGCTAGAATCAACTATGTACAAGTGATTTTCACCACTTTCTAACTCTCCAATTCCATCGGCTCGCCAATGCATGGTGGTGACAACTTTCGGATCTTCTGTCCAGTCATATTCATCACCGTCAATTTTTCCAGGTATTTTAATAATCCAATTATCTTCATATTCTTGGAAAGCTGAAAAGGAAAAATATTCACCGTCAGGTGACCATGAAAAGTCTCTAACATCATTACTAAAATTAGTGATTTTTGATTCAGACTCATTGATTAGATTTTTTACATATATCTGTGATTTTTTATTCTCGTCTTCATTCACATAAGCAATTTTTTTACTGCTTGGAGACCACCTTGGATTAGAGCCTTCTACAAAAAATCTTTTATTCGATCCATCACTCTCCATAATCCAGTGCTCAGTTACCCGTTTATCATTTTGCTTATCAATAAATTTCTTGGCAAAAATGACATGCTTTCCATCAGGGCTGATCGACGGATTTGAGACCGATTGAATATCCCAGTAACTTTCTTGCGGTAAGTTACCTCCCACTAAATTCATTGAAAATATAAGACCTGTTGATATTAATGTTCTACGCATTATTTTTGCTCCCTAAAGTTATAGGCTATACAAAAAACACTTAAATTGAAACTTTGTAAACTTAAACTTAATTTTTCATATAGAAATATTTCAATGTAAGATAAAGAAAATTAAATACCTTACTTAAAATGTTGAGAGCAATTTTTTTACTTATTTTTTCATTGAATATTTTTTCGCAACAATTAAATGATCCAGATACCTGGAGAGGGGTCACTGATCAGGTGATGGGCGGCGTTTCGAATTTAATCATCAGACATTCTGATGGCGTGTTCTTTATGTCTGGAAATGTTTCAACAGATAATAATGGTGGATTTGTCAGGCTTTCCAATAGAGTAGATATTAGCAGCAATGATTTCCAAGGAATTAAGTTTAAAGCAAAAGGAAATAATGAAACCTATGAAATACATGTAACCCTTAAGGGTCTTAAAATCCCGCCTTGGTCTTATTTCAGCCAATCATTTGACGTAACTGAACAATGGCAAGAGTATCAAATTTCATTTAAAGACTTAAAAAGAAGTTCAGGGTTTTCTGCTGCGTCCATGAAAGCAAAGAACATTAGAGATTTAAGTATTGCAGGTTTTGGCAGAGACTTTGCAGTGGATCTTGCGATCAAAGATATCAGCTTAATTTCTAATTAATTGTTTTTTTCAAACTCTTTAAGATATTTTTCGTAATCTTCCCAATCATGTGGGGTGCCCGCTCTAGGTTTTTCCATTTTGCTCGCGCGCTCTAAAGCTTTGGTAGATAGCTTGCTTGGATTGTCTTGAAAAAACTTTCTAAATGTTTTCTTAATTAGGTTTTTCATTTAATGATTAATTATCTTAACTAGCTTTTTCATGAAGCGTTTGAGAGTCTTTGAGGCGTCCTTTTCGCTAACAGCTTCTATTATTTCAGACTGAGAGTAACCATCCCAAAAAGTGATCACATGACAGCTTTCATTTATTTTTAACTCCAGGGATGCTGAATCAACATTAGTTTCATCAATAATAAAAATTTTGATTGCATCTCCCTCAATGTTAATTGCAACAGCTTCATGATCAGAAAAATATGATTTATATAAATTTTCCACTCTTTGATGAAAGGTATACGGCGGCATAAATTTTTTTAGTTAGCTTTAAAGGCTAAGCTAAATTTTTTCTAGTCTTTGTTAATTGAATTTCTTAAATCTTTAATTTTCTCAAGGCTGACTTTATCTTTTAAACTCATTATAAATGCAGCAATCGACAAGACTAGTATTGCACCCGCTTCACCAAGAACTACCCAAGCATCCATCTCTTTGCTTTGCATCACAATAAGTCTACATAATGCAGTAATTGCAATGATGATTGGAAGCGTTACCGGTATTCTATTGGTGCTGTAAAAAGCGCCCACCATGCCTATGATCTCAACGTAGATAAATAGCATAAATAGATCTGGCAAAGTAATTGCCTGCGCCAAGACCATATCAAAAATATACAGAGCAGAAGCAATGCATGTTGCAATACCAATAATGGCTAAAAGTAATTTCTCACTAGCAATTGTTGTCCAATGAAGACCGCGAGTTATTTTAGATTGCTTATCACTCATAAAATAATCATACCAAAGGAACCACAAATGAAAATTTTTTTTGAAGAAAATTTAATGTTCTGGCGAGATGATAATTAATATAGTAAGTTAAAATTAAATATTACAACTCACAAGAATTAAAATGATATTAAGCGATAAAAAAAGGATCCAAGATTTTACTGACAAGGGTTGGTGGGGAAATGACACCCTTTATTCTTTATTTCAAGATGCTTTAGCTCAATGCAAAGATCAGGAAGGGCTTGTTGATCCAGAAAATAGACCCAATATTACTGGAGACTCTCCTAAAAGATTAACTTATCAGGAAATTCATGAAACAGTTGAGAGGTATGCAGGCACTTTCTTCGAACAAGGCATGAGAAAAGATGACATTGCAATTGTTCAATTGCCAAATGTCGTTGAGCTCCCCATGGTTTATTTAGCGTTATCAAAATTGGGAGTAATTTGTTCTCCTGTTCCAATGCAGTATGGCGCATATGAAATTACAAGCATTATTGATGAAACTAACCCTAAGGCTTTTATTAGTATTCAAACTTTTAACGGAAATAGTCATGCTAAGAAATTCTCCACTATTTTTAATAATGGTGAGCTTACTTTTTCATTGGGCAGCATCGATGGTTTTATTGATCTGCATCAATACCAGCCGTCCGAGCAATCCTTCAATGACCAGCAATCCTATGCTGATGACAATCCAGCATCGGCCAATGATATTTTCACAATATGTTGGACATCAGGGACAACCGGTACACCAAAAGGGGTACCAAGAAGTCATAATCTTTGGTTGCCCATGGCAAAAGCTGCAGCATTTGTTTCTGAGACAGAAGAGGGGGATACCCTTTTAAATCCCTTCCCCATGATTAATATGGCAAGCATAGGCGGCTTTTTGTTTAACTGGTTGCTCTGCAAAGGCAAGCTCATTCAGCACCATCCTTTTGATTTAAATGTTTTTTTAGCGCAAATTACCGATGAAAAAGTTAAATATACAATTGCGCCTCCAGCAATTATGAACATGCTTTTAAACAATCCAGCCATTCTTGATCAGCAGGACTTTAGCAGCTTAAGGTCTATCGGCTGCGGTGGGGCGCCTTTATCTGAATGGATGGTTGAGTCTTTTCAGAATAAATATAATTTAACTGTTCAAAATATCTTTGGTTCTAATGAAGGCGCAACCCTTCTTAGTTCTAGGAATGAGATTGAAGACCCAAACTTAAGAGCAAAATATTTTCCCCGTTTCGGTGTCGAAGGTTTGGATTGGAGCAACCCTGTTTCAAAGCTAGTCCGCACCAAGCTGGTTGATGTTGAAACTAATGAAGAAATTCAAGAATCTAGAAGGCCAGGTGAGTTACTGATTTCAGGTGCAACCGTCTTTGATGGATATTGGAATGCTCCCGATGCCAATGCAGAAGTATTTGATAATGGGTATTTTAGAACTGGGGATTTATTTGAGATCTCCCCTGAAGAAACGCAACACAAGTATTATAAATTTTGTGGACGATGCAAAGATTTAATTATCCGAGGTGGAATGAATATCTCACCAGAAGAGCTGGATAATCTGCTCAGCTCACACCCAAAATTATTAGAAGTGGCAGTGACCGGTTACGAAGATGAAATACTTGGTGAAAAAGTTGGTGTGGTTGCAGTGCTAGCCAAAGGAGAGACGATTTCCTTGGAAGACATTATTGACTACCTAAAAGCAAAAGAAATCGCAAAATATAAACTGCCTGAAGATTTAAGAATCATAGATGCGCTGCCTAAAAACCCAGTTGGAAAAGTATTGAGACGAGAGCTTAAAGACTTATTTAGCTAAGGGGTTCCAACCACAAAACTTACTACCGTTGTTGCGCTTCCACCAATATTAAGAGTTGATAAATTTTTTGCATTTTCAATTTGGTAGTCACCAGCATTATTGGTGCATTGCTTAAAGCAATCCAATAACATTCTTACGCCCGTTGCACCAACTGGATGCCCTAAGCCAATCAAGCCACCGCTTGCATTGATGGGGATTTTTCCACCAATTTCAATTTCTCCAGATTCAATTGCTTTCCAACTTTCGCCAGGTTTTGTAATGCCAAAGTGGTCTATTGCCATATACTCAGTTGAAGTAAAGCAGTCGTGAGTTTCTATGCCATCCACATCACTAACGCCTTGCATATTTGCTCTGGTAAAAGCGTCATCTATGGCTTTTTTTACATGAGGGAAGACATAATCTTTTTTCTGACTAAAATCAATTTTTTCTTGGTAGGTAATTGGACCAGTTTGATGTCCCCATCCCTTAATGTAAGGAATCGATTCAAGCTGGATAGATTGAGCCTTAGCATATTCCCTTGCTTTTTTTTCACTTGCTAAAAAGATGATCGCAGCACCATCGGTTACTTGGCCACAATCCATTTTCCTTGTTCTGCCTTCAATGACTGGATTTGAATGGTCTGATCTTGTAAAAGTATCAGATTCAAAAGTCCAACCGCGTGTTTGAGAGTTTGGATTTTTCTTAGCATTGCCAAAATTAATTTCTGAAATTCTAGAAAGGTGATTTTCATCAATGCCATACCTCTTATCATATTCATTTGTTAGCTCGCTAAACATATGAGGCCAAGGATACTTCACTCCCTGACATTCAAAGCCAGATCGCATGGCAGGCCCACCAATATTCTGAGCTGCTTGCTCACCCGAAACATTTTTCATTTGCTCAATACCTAAAACTGCTGCAAGTTCATAACGACCAGATTCTATTTCAGCACAGGCGGCTAATGTTGCAATGCTTCCTGAAGCACATGCTGCCTCATGTCTGGAGGAAGGCAAACCAAAAAAATCAGGATGAGAAGATACAAAAAAACCACCCAAATGGCCTTGATTGCAAAAAAGCTCAGCTGTGAAATTGCCTACGTGCGCAACATCCACGTCTTTTGGTTCCAAATCAACAGAACTTAATCCTTTTGAGATGGTGTCTTGAAAGACATCCATAAGATCCAATTCATTTCTATACCAGTTCTGCGCAAAGTCAGACTGATATCCCCCTAATATATATACACGTTCTTGCATGACTTAATTATATGCACGATTTAACTTGATTGAAAAGAAAAAGCTAAGTGGGTATAAATTGAAACTTGTACTAAACTGAACTGAAAAGTCTCAAATATTTATATGCAAACTAGTAAGATAATTGATCAATTACGGTTGCCCGTTATTGTTGCTCCAATGTTTTTAGTTTCAGGCCCTGAGCTTGTCATTGCTAGCAGCAATGCAGGATTAATTGGATCCTTTCCCGGTCCAAATGCAAGAACCACCGAAGAGCTTGAGCAATGGATGCAGCAAATTAATGCATCTACTTCAAACCCTTGGGCTTTTAACATGATTACTCACAAGACCTATGATCGGTTTGATGAAGAACTTGAGTTGGTCAAGCAGTTTCAACCAATGATAGTAATTACTGCACTTGGCAGCCCAGAGAGAGTTATCGAGGAAGTCCATGCATACGGAGGAAAGGTTATTGCCGACGTAAACAATATTAATTTTGCAAAAAAATGCGCACAAATGAATGTAGATGGAATGGCTCTTATCTGTCATGGAGCAGGAGGTCACACTGGTAATCTGTCGCCCTTTGCATTTAGTTCTTATGTCAGAGAGTTTTTTGATGGCATCATCGTTTTGGCTGGTTCAATCTCGACTGGAGATCACATCAAAGCAGCTCAATTAATGAATACAGATCTATGCTATATGGGCACAAGGTTTATTTCGGCCACCGAAAGTCAAGCGGTGGATGAATACAAAGAAATGGTTATTCAATCAAATTATAATGATCTAAGAATGACAAATCTTTTTACTGGTGCGCAAGCTTATTACATGAAAGACAGCATCATTAAAAATAATCTAGATCCTGATAACCTGGATTCTAATCTGGATGGTTTCAACGTATCTGCCTCACAGGATAAGATTAGGGCATGGAAAGATATTTGGTCAGCTGGGCAAGGGGTTGGTTTAATTAAGAAAATAGAAAGCGTAGAATCTATAGTAAAGGAACTCGAAACAGAGTTTTTTAAGGGGTGACCATGGAAGTTAAGAAGACAAATACAATTAAACCAACAATTAAAACGTATGATCACCCTTATCTAAAAGATGCGTGGGTTCCAAACTATGATGAGTACCAAGTCACTGATTTAAAAGCAGTAGGCGACATCCCTGAAGACATTGAAGGATCCTATTTTAGAAATACAGAAAACCAAGTCCATGAGCCAATAGGTCGCTTTCACCCCTTTGATGGAGATGGCATGATCCATTCAATTAATTTTAATAATGGAAGGGCAAACTACACCAATAAATTTGTTCGCACAGAAGGTTTTTTGGTGGAGCAAGAAATGCAGAAATCCATGTGGGCTGGCCTCATGGAAAGAACTGGCTCTTCCACACTTCCTGGCTGGGGTGCACAAGGTGGAATCAAGGATTCATCGTCTACAGACATAACAGTTCATGGGGGAGAAGCGCTTTCAACTTTTTATCAATGTGGAGAAGGATACCAATTAGATCCATACACCCTTGAAACTGAAAGAAAAGCATCATGGGTGCCTGTTGGAGGTTTATCTGCACATCCCAAGGTAGACTTAGCAACTGGCGAGCTAATGTTTTTTAACTACTCAAAACAAGCCCCATATTTAAATTATGGAGTGGTTGATAAAAACCAAAACCTTAAGCATTTTGTTCCCATTGAACTGCCTGGTCCAAGACTGCCGCATGATATGGCATTCAGTAAAAATTATTCCATCATTAATGATTTGCCACTTTTTTGGGATCAAGAGATGCTAAAAAAAGGTGTGCATGCAACAAGATTGCATGATTTGCCATCAAGGTTTGCGGTTATTCCTAGGTATGGCAATCCAGAAGATATTCAATGGTTTGAAGCTGATCCAACATACGTACTGCATTGGAACAATGCATACGAAGTAGGAGATGAGCTTATTCTAGAAGGGTATTTTCAAGAACATCCATGGCCAGAAAATTATATAGATGCACCTCCTGGTTTAGAGCGCATGATGGCTTTTTTAGATTTCTCTTTACTAAAGCCTAGATTGCACCGATGGAAGTTTAATTTAAAAACAGGGGTTACCAGCGAAGAAGATATTGATGATGCAACAATAGAGTTCGGAGTCATCAATCAGCATGTTGCTGGAGTTGAGCATAGATATACCTACAGCATGATCCCTACCAAAGGACATTTTACTTTTGATGGCCTCACCAAATTTGACCATCACAGTAAATCTTCGAGTAAATATGTTTTTGAGGACCACGTTTTTATTAGCGAAGTGAGTTTTGCACCAAGAACAGATTCTACCGACGAGGATGATGGTTACTTAGTAACAATTAGCAATGATGTTAAAGAAAAAAGTTCTGCATGTTTGTTATTCGATGCTAAAAATATTGAACACGGACCTGTGTGTGAAATTCCATTGCCTCATCATATTTGCTCAGGAACCCATGCAACCTGGGCACAGAAAAACGAACTAACTAAATAATTCCATGAACCCTGTTTTCATTGTTGATTCCACAAGAACTCCAAGAGCTCGCGCCAATGACAAAGGCGGCCTTAATAAACTTAACCCATATGAGTTGTTGGATATCTTGTATAAGGACATTGAGCAGAAAAATTTTTTAAATCTAAATTCTATTGATGAGGTTATTTTGGGTTGTGTAACACAGCACGGAGAACAAGCAGGTAATATTGCAAAAAGCTCATCCCTTTTTTCCGGATACCCTGATTCAATTTCAGGCTTAACCATTAATAGATTTTGTTCTTCAAGCCTAGATGCAATAAACCTTGGCTATTTAAAAATTCAATCTCAACAAGCTAACAATGTAATTACTGGGGGGATAGAGATGATGTCTAGAGTTCCTATGCTTTCAGATAATGCAGCAATTTGGAGTGATGTTACTTTAGCAACTCAAGCAAAAATCTTTTTAATGGGGAGTGGCGCGGATCTAATTGCCAGTCTTTTTAATATCTCTAGAAGTGAAGTAGATATGCAAGCGCTTAAGTCTCAACAAAGAGCAGCCGAAGCACAAAAGAATGGTCACTTTAAATCCATTGTCACAGTCCTCAACGAGCAAAAATCGATAAACTGCCATCAAGATGAATGCATTAGGCCAGATACCTCTTTTGAGGGCTTATCCTCGCTTGATCCAAGCTTTAAGAAATTAGGTGAGCAGGGCGTAGATCAAGCTCAGCTCAATCTTTTTCCTGACCTGAAAGAAATTATTCATGTGCATACCGCAGGCAATTCTCCTGCAATGGCAGATGCAGCATCTATGACGCTACTCTCAAATAAAAAAATTCAAGAAAATGGGCAGATTGCTCGAGCAAAAATTATTTCTGTTGTTACTGTTAATGATGATCCTTTGCTAGTTTTATCAGGCTGCATGTTGGCTACACAAAAAATACTTGAACAAAATAACCTTAAAGTTGCAGACGTAGATTTATTTGAGATACATGAAGCGTTTGCCTCGACCATGATTCATTGTCAGCAAGAATTAAACATAGGGGATGAAAAACTAAATGTTAATGGTGGTTGTATTGCGCTTGGCCACCCAATGGGAGCAACTGGTTCTATTATGATGTCGACACTGATTGATGAGTTAGAAAGACAAGATCTAACAACTGGTATTGTTGCCACAAGCGGCGCAGCTGGGGCTGGAACAGCTATTTTAATTAAAAGATTGTAGGCAAAAAAAAGCCCCACTATAAAGTGAGGCTTTAAGATTCTTATCTAATCAGATTAAAAATTGTAATCCAACTTAACAGCTATGTTTTTTGGTCTAGCATAGATAGCATCGTAAGCTATTCCATCAAGGGCTCCGCCTGAAGCAAGCCTTACAAATGTTCTTGCAAGAGGAATAGTTCCGCCAACTACCTTGATGCGCTCATCAGTTAAGTTATCGCCGATCAATGAAATTCTCCATTTACCATCTGAACTTTCTAAACCAAGTACTAGCCCAACTTTAGAATAGCCACTTTCTTTGATATTTTTATCAAGGTTGGTAGTGATGAAATACTCTGATGAATAGTCAACATTTAAGTTGGCATCAAAGACCCAGCTATTTGATAAAACAGTATCGTATGCAAAACCAGCATTAGCTGTGTCTTCAGGCGCAAGAATGACACTAGCGCCAGTTCTGTCACAATAAATACCATTTGTGGCTGGTTCCTTGTATGCGCACTGACTGTCTTTCCAATCAGTAAATTTATAGTCTAGGCTAGCCATAGAGGCATAGAATTCTAAGTTATCAGTAATTAGATACCTGCCTTGCATTTCGAAACCATCTAATTCTGCAGCTGAAGCATTACCAACTTTAAAACCTAGCACACCATCAAATACACTTGTTTGGAGGTTGTCATATTCAGTTGTAAAATAGGTGAAATCAAATGAAGCTCTGTCTGATTTCATTTTATAGCCCCATTCAATATTTGTAGCTTCTTCCTCTTCGAACTCCCACCCACCTTCGCTGGAGACTAATGGAGTTCCTGGTATTGAGTTACCACGAATATCAAATCCGCCTGCTTTAGAACCTTGAGTGTATGAAACATACATTTGAGAATTATCAGATAAGTCATAGCTTAAGCGGACCATTGGATCAAAAGAGTTTTCACTTCTGCTGCTTGCTATATTGTGCGGACCAACATTTAAAACACCTGCCCATAAAGCATTCAATAATGGTGAACCATCCAGCGCTGTACCTGTTCCATCTAAAGTTAACTTTCTACTTCCATCTTTATCTTCGCTGGAATATCTTGCACCAAGTGTTAATCTCCAATTGTCTTGTAGATTAATATCAGCTTGACCAAAAACAGAAAACATATCTGAGGATTGAGCATAAAGTCTATCCCAATTTGTTCCTACCAAAAGGGAAACTGGAGGTCCTGCAAGAGCAAG
>ERZ1046876.2061-NODE-2061-length-12407-cov-5.130667_pt1 | contig 12407 bp, 10 predicted proteins | sample MGYA00383094_ERZ1046876 | MGnify/ENA primary metagenome ERZ1046876 (study PRJEB29581, sample SAMEA5548364) | metagenome | biome: marine; feature: coastal; material: water | depth 50 m | study: Short-term variability in the microbial, nano- and picoplankton...
ACATATTCATTTTAAGATGCGAGGTGAAGGTCCAATTAAATTAAAACCACCTAATCTTGAGATATGGCCAAAAGCAGTTTGGACCCCACAAGAAAACATAACTAGAGTAAATCTAGACACTTTGGAGAAAAATGATTTAGGTCAATTTAAGCTTGGTCAAAATTTATTACTTAGTGGAAAAATTTTAACTGCACGAGATGCTGCTCATAAAAAATTGAAAGAATTAGCAGACAATAATCAAACATTACCTGGAAATTTAAATTTAAAAAATCGTTTTATTTATTATGTTGGCCCAGTTGATCCGGTCGGCAATGAAGTCGTTGGTCCGGCAGGGCCTACAACGTCGTCAAGGATGGATAAGTATTCATCTATCATACTTGAGGATTATGGTGTCATTGGTATGATCGGTAAAGCTGAAAGAGGTAAAGAAACTATAAACTGTATTAAAAAAAATAAAGCGATATATCTCATTGCCGTTGGTGGATCAGCTTACCTTATATCCCAAGCAATAAAATCTTCAAAACTCATCGCATTTCCTGAATTAGGGATGGAGGCTATATATGAGTTTGAAGTTAAAGATATGCCTGTTACGCTTGCCATTAATACAGATGGCGACTCTTTGCATGAAGAGGGCGTTAAAAAATGGAAAGCAGTTTTGATGGAAAGCTAATTTTTTACTAAGACAAACGCTCAAGGATATTTTTTTTAAGTTTCTTTATAGCCTCTTTATGAACTTTCTTTGAAGTTACAATAAAGGAATCTTCAGCTCTTTGCCCTAAAGTATTAATTTTTGCATTATGAATTGACATATCTAATGCATTAATTTCTTTTACAATTAGACCTAAAAGATTTGGTCTTGATGCAGTAATGACTTGTAGTTCGTAAAGATTATTTTTAATTTTATTATATGTTACTTTAGATTCAATTTCATGATGAATTGCTTGAAGTGTTTTTTTATATACAGGAAGTGTTAATTCAGAGTTTTTATATTGTAAATATTTTGTTAATTCTGTTTCTATATGAAGAAAATAGTGCTTATAGCTTTTAGATTCATTGGGAATGTCGATAAGATTAAAAACATCTAATGCATAATTATTTTTAGTAGTAGTAATTGTGGCTTGCACAATATCACATTTCATTTTATAGAAAAAATTAGTAATTTTAGCGAAAAGAGTACCAACATCTTTAGTGTAGATTAGAACTTCTATACCTTGTCCTTGGATACCATGCCGAACTTTTATTATTGGTTTATTTTTTATATGATGGGGTAATAGAATTCTTGTATGCCATGCTATATCTTTTCCATCAAAACGTAGAAAATAATCTTCACCAAGATTTATCCAAAATTTTTCATAGCTTTTTGAATTAATGGAATATTTAGATAAAATTTTATGAGCAATTTTTTTTCTATTGTTAACTACATCAGAAATTTCTAATTCTTCCCCAATTAAATTATTTTTAGTTTCTAAATATAAACTTTTTAATAAGCTAGCTTTCCATTGATTCCATACATGTGGGCTTGTTCCTCTTATGTCTGCTACAGTTAGAAGGTATAACGCATCTAATCTATTTTGTGTTTTAACAAATTTTGTAAAATCGTTAATAACGAATGAATCTGCTAAATCAGATTTTTGTGCAACAGTTGACATTTTTAAATGAGATTTAACAAGCCAGGTAATTAGTTCAATATCTTCGTTATTAAGAGCCATATCTTGACCAAATTTAAGAGCAATAGCTTCACCTAGAGTTGAATGGTCACCTCCGCGACCCTTTGCGATATCGTGAAATATTGCACCTAAATAAAGAATATAAGGCCTTTTAAAATTTTTGAATATTTCATTACATTCTGGAAATTCATGTTTCCATTTATCAAGTGTGAAGCGTCTGATATTTTCTATAACATTTAAAGTGTGCTCATCAACTGTATATATATGAAATAAGTCATGTTGCATTTGAGCTACAATCTTTCCAAATGCAGGAATGAATTTTCCTAAAATATTACATTTATTTAAAATTCGTAATGATCGACTGACTTTATTATTACTTTTAAATATATGAAGAAATTTTTTCTGATTTTCTGGAAGAGTTCTATAATTTTTATCTATTTTAATTGATAAAGAATCAAGTGCACCCAAGAGATTTGGCCCAAAACCATTTATTTTTTTGTTTTGTTGAAAAAGAATAAAGGGGTCCAAAAGATATGGTTTGATTTTGATGGCATTGATTTGATTTAGATCTAGTAGATTATTGTAAATATAAAATGGTAATTTATGTTTAATTTTTATCTTTTTATATGTATTTGGATCTAATCTTTTTATAAGAATTTCATTGAATAAAATAATATAATTAACTGATTTAAAATAACTTTTCATTATTATTTCACTTGATTTATTATTTTTTGTGTTTTTAAAACCAAGTTTTTTAGCAAGCTTATTTTGCACATCAAAAACTAATCTATCTTCTATTCTTTTGGCTAAAATATGTAAAAGTATTCGTCTTTTTGTTATTTTAGTTTCATGTAGCTGTATTTTATTAAATTCTGGCTTATCGATTAAATTATTTTTGAACATTTCTTTGAAAGTTTTCCCTTTTCCTTGGCTAATTGATATCCATCTGATCATATGCAGATCTCTCAAACCCCCAGGACTTTCTTTTATATTAGGTTCTAATTGGTAAGCTGAATCTCTAAATTTTCTATGTCTATTTGCTTGTTCCTTAAGTTTAAGTTTATAAAATTTTTTAATTGATAATGAGGTATTAATCGCTTGATTCATTTTGTTGAATATAGATAGTGAGCCAATAATAAATCTTGATTCAATAAGGTTTGTAGCTGTTGTAATGTCAGCTTTGAACTCTTGTTTAGTTTCTTTGATATTCCTAACGCTATGACCAATCTTAAAACCTAAATCCCAGCAGTTTGTTATAAATTGACTTATAGATTCTTGTTCGTTGTTTGAAATTTCTTTTTCGAAGATTATTAATATATCAACATCGGAATATGGAAATAACTCTTCTCGACCATAACCACCAACTGCAACTAGAGCAATATTTTTACTAATTGCAAAACTTTTCCATATTTTTATTAACAATTGGTCTACTAATTGGGTTTGTTTTTTTAAATATATTTTACTATTATGATTTACAAGAAATTTTTGACAATAATCATGGAATTTTTCTTGATAAATTTTTTTATGTTGAGATAGTTCTGTTTTATTCATTAGAAAATCTCTCCCAAGACTAATCTTTAATGAATGGTTTTGGAGTGCCTTCTGAAATAGTTAGCACTTCATATGATGAATCTGTAACTAAAATAGTGTGCTCCCATTGGGCTGACAAGCTCCTATCTTTTGTTACAACTGTCCACCCATCAGGTAACATCTTAATATCTCGTTTACCAGCATTAATCATAGGTTCTATTGTAAATATCATTCCAGGTTCAAGCTCAATACCAGTATTAATTTCACCATAATGAAGAACTTGAGGTTCTTCGTGAAAAGCTAAACCAATACCATGCCCACAAAATTCTCTAACTACACTGTATCCATTTGACTCAGCAAAAGTTTGAATCGCATATCCAATATCACCAAGATGAGCACCTGGTTTTACTGAATTTATCCCTAGCCACATTGATTGATAAGTGACTTCACATAGTCTTTTAGCTTGAATTGATGGGTTCCCAACATAAAACATTCTACTTGTGTCTCCATGATAACCATTTTTTATAACAGTAACGTCAATATTTACAATATCTCCATTTTTTAGAGATTTTAGGCCCGGTATTCCATGACAAATTTGATGGTTAACTGAAGTGCAAACTGATTTTGGATAAGGATCATGGCCTGGAGGCGCGTAATTCAATGGTGCCGGTATAGTTTTTTGTTGATTAATCATAAAATCATGACATATTTTATCAATTTCATTAGTTGTAATATTTTGTTTTATAAACGGAGTAATGAAATCAAGAACTTCCGAAGCTAATTTGCCTGCTTCTCGCATTTTTTTTATATCTTCTGAAGTTTTAATTGAAATTGACATTGAAAAAATTAAATATGGCTTAATTGTTATTTAAATATGTTATCATAGCGAGCTTTCGAATTAATGAAAAATAATAAACCATTAAGCTTAGTTGAGGGTGCTATTTAATGATTTAAATAGTCATTTTAAGTTTAATGAAGTGATTAACCCTTGATAAGGAGATATAAACATGTCTATAACCATGAGGCAGATGCTTGAAGCCGGTGTTCATTTTGGACACCAAACTCGCTACTGGAACCCTAAAATGGCGCCATACATCTTTGGGGATCGCAATAAAATTCATATAGTAAATCTTGAAAAAACATTACCTATGTTTAATGAGGCCTTAAAATATGCTTCAACTCTTGCTGCAAACAAAGGCCGTATTTTATTTGTTGGGACAAAGCGACAAGCTAGGGAGATTTTAAAAGAAGAAGCAATAAGAGCTGATTGTGCTTATGTAAATTATAGATGGCTTGGTGGAATGCTGACAAATTTTAAAACTGTAAAACAATCTATTAAAAGACTTAATGAATTAGAAGCGATGTTTGAAGATGGAACTCTTGATAAATTAACTAAAAAAGAAGCTTTAAATTTAAAAAGAGAATATGACAAGCTAGAAAGATCTATCGGAGGAATAAAGAATATGATTTCTTTGCCTGATGCTATTTTTGTCATTGATGTAGGTTATGAGAATGGTGCGGTTGTAGAAGCAACGAAATTAGGCATACCAATTATTGGAGTTGTTGATACAAATAACTCAATAGAAAATATTAATTACGTTATTCCTGGGAATGATGACTCAAGTAAAGCGATTCGCTTATATTTGCAAGGTATGGCAGATGCAATTCTTGATGGAAAAAATAAAGCTATTAGCGATCTTGCAAAAATAGCCTCAGAAAATGAGGTAGGCAGTGAAAAAGATCCAGAATTAGCCGATAAAAAAATTAGTTGAATTTGAAAAGATAGGGGTATAGATATAATGGCTGAGATAACAGCAAGCATGGTAATGGCATTAAGAGGAAAAACTGATGCGCCAATGATGGATTGCAAGAAGGCTCTAACTGAAGCAGTCGGAGATATGGCAAGAGCTGAAGAGATTCTTAGGGTTCGATTTGGTAATAAGGCAAGTAAAGCTGCAGGTCGAATTGCTGCTGAAGGTGTTATAAGTTCTTTTATATCTAAAGACGGGAAATCTGGCGCTTTATTGGAAGTTAATTCTGAAACAGATTTTTGTGCCAAAAATGAAGAATTTATTAATTTTTCTAGTAAATTGGCACAAATTATTGTTGAAAAAGATGTTAAAGATATTGAAAGTTTAATTTCGCAAGAAGTTGATAGTATTACTGTAGAGGAATTAAGAACACAATTGGTTGGTAAAATCGGAGAAAATATTTCTGCAAGAAGATTTATCAATCTTAATGCTGTAGGCTCTTTATACTCATATATTCATGGTTCAAAGCTTGGCGTTATTTTGGATTTAGAATCTGGAAATGAAGACTTAGGAAAAGATATAGCAATGCATATAGCAGCTACAAAACCGAAAGCGATTGATAAAAACGGTGTCGAATCTGAACTTATTGAAACTGAAAGAAGAGTTGCTATTGAGAAAGCAAAAAAAGCTGGAAAACCAGAAGATATGCTTACTAAAATTACAGAAGGATCTGTCAATAAATTTTTAAAAGAAGTTACTTTACTTAACCAAGCTTTTGTTAAAGACGATAAAATTACAATTGAAGCTCTTTTAAAAAATAATAATGCAACAATACATTCTTTTTATATTTATATTGTAGGAGATGGTATAGAGAAAAAAGAAGAAGATTTTGTATCTGAAGTTGCGGCGGCATCAAAAAGTTAATTTTTGAGTTTCAAAAAAAGGATTGTTTATTACAATCCTTTTTTTTAACTTAAAACAAGCTAAAATGAGAAAATATGGCAAATATAAAATACAAAAGAATTCTTCTTAAGCTTTCTGGTGAGGCTTTAATGGGGAGTGATGATTTTGGTGTAAATCCAGAGATTATTAATAGAATAGTAAAGGAAATTGAAAATATAGTTTCTCTTGGAGTTGAAATAGCTGTTGTTATTGGCGGTGGTAATATTTTTAGAGGTGTTGCTCTTGGCGCTGCAGGTATGGATAGAGCTACTGCTGATTATATGGGGATGCTTGCTACAGTTATGAATTCATTAGCACTACAAGATGCCATGAAGCATGCAGGAATTAATAGTAGAGTTCAATCTGCAATTAATATAGATCAAATTGTTGAGCCTTATGTAAGAGGTAAAGCTATTAAATATTTAGAGGATAAAAAAATTGTTATTTTTGCTGCTGGAACTGGAAATCCTTTTTTCACAACAGATACAGCAGCGGCTTTAAGGGCTATGGAAATTAATGCTGACATTATGATTAAAGCTACAAAAGTTGATGGAATATTTTCAGAAGATCCAGAAAAAAATCATAAAGCAAAGATGTATACACAAGTAACTTTTGATGAGGTAATAAATAAAAATCTTAAAGTTATGGACGCAACTGCTTTTACGCTTTGTAGAGACCAGAAGCTTCCAATTGCTGTTTTTAATATTTTTAAAAAAAATACGCTAAAAAATATACTTCTTGGAAAAAAAGAAGGTACTTTAGTATCTATGAATTAAAATAGGGGTAAAAGTAAATGGATGAAATTAAAAATAGTGCAAGTGAAAAAATGCAAAAAAGCATTGATTCTCTTAAGTCAGATTTATCAAAAATAAGAACGGGTAGGGCTCATACAGGTATCTTGGATCATTTATCAGTTGATTATTATGGAACTCAGACTCCGTTAAACCAAGTTGCAAGTATTACAGTAGCTGATGCTACAACAATAAATATTCAACCTTATGAAAAAACTATGATTCAAGCCATTGAAAAAATAATTCGTGAAAGTGATATGGGTTTAAGTCCTGCTACAGCTGGAGAATTAATCCGAGTTCCTATGCCTGCTTTAACTGAGGAAAGAAGAAGAGATTTGATAAAAATAGTAAAATCAGAAGGAGAAAATTCAAAAATTTCAATCAGAAATATTCGTCGAGATTGTAACGAATTATTAAAAAAAATGACAAAAGAAAAAGAAATTAGTGAGGATGATGAAAGAAGAATTCATGAAGCAATTCAGAAAATTACTGATGAATTTGTTCTTGAGGTTGATAAATTAATCGAAGCAAAAGAAAAAGACTTGCTTGCTATATAAGCTAAGGGTAAATCTGTTTTATTTTTTTAAAAAAAGAAGTTTAAAAACAAAAAAAACTCCAAAACATATTGCAGTTATTATGGATGGTAATGGTCGTTGGGCTAAGAAGAGAATGCTTCCAAGAATAGCTGGCCATAAGAAAGGCCTAGACAGCATAGAAGTAATTATTAAATCAGCAACAACCTATAATATTCCAACTTTAACTTTGTATGCTTTTAGCACCGAAAATTGGAATCGTCCAAGTGAAGAAATTAAGGGTCTTATGGGTTTATTCTCAGATTCGATTGCTAATGAAGGTAATAAGCTTATAAAAAATAATATCAAGGTAAATATATTAGGAGATATTAATATTTTTAATATAGATCTTCAGAATAAAATTAAAATTCTAGAAAAAAAATCATTAAATAATACAGGATTAAATTTAAACATCGCATTAAATTATGGTGCTCGATCAGAAATATTAATGGCAGTTAATAAATTTTATAAAAAATTTAAAGGAAAAAAATCTGTCATACTAGAAAAAAATATAAATGACAATCTGTATACAAAGAAAATGCCTGATGTGGATTTATTGATTAGGACAGGCGGCCAAAAAAGGCTAAGTAATTTTCTTTTATGGCAAGTCGCTTATTCTGAATTATATTTTACTAATACTTTGTGGCCAGATTTTTCTGAAAAAGATTTTGTAAATGCTTTATATTTTTTTCAGAATACTGAAAGAAAGTTTGGCAATCTTAAAGGGGGTAATTAATGCTGGCTCAGAGAATACAATCCTCAATTGCTATGTTTTTAATATTTATCTGTACCTTCTTTTTTTTAGATGAGGTATATCTGCAAATACTAATCGGATTGATTGCCGTTATTGCTTTGTATGAATTAGGGAAAAATATTTTCAAATTTAACTCTGTTGAATTATGTTTTTTCTATTTTATCACCACTCTTTTTTCTTATTGGTTTATTGCTGACATCCACACCCTTGATGACAAACACTATTTAACCGATTTTCCCTACATTACTTATTCAAATTATTCAAATTATTTTCCATTATATTTATCATTTTTCTTTTGGGTTATATACGTCCCATTACATATGAAATTAATGTTTAAAATTCCTAAAATTTTAAAATTATTTTATGGAATTTTTATAATTAGCCCATTACTATTCTCATTCTTTTTTTTACTACATATGGAAGCAGAAATTATTTTTTTATTAATACTTGTTAGTGTATGGATTTCTGATATTGGCGCCTATTTTTTTGGTAAAAAATTTGGTAAAAATAAATTATCATCAATTAGTCCTGGAAAAACTATTGAGGGCGTTTTAGGCGCTTTATTTTTAAATACAATTTATAGCCTATTTTTAGCTCTTTTAACGACTTTTCTTATCTTTGATTTAGATGAACCCAAGCTGTTACCTTTTTTCCTTTATATGCTTATTGGTTTACTCTTTATATTCTATTTAAGCGTTATCCTAAGTGCTTTAGGGGATTTATATGAATCTTTATTAAAAAGAATTAGCAAATTAAAAGATAGCAGTTCTTTACTTCCTGGCCATGGTGGATTTTTAGATCGAATTGATGGTTTATGTTCTACAATGCCTCTTGTTACATTGGTTATTTTAATAATCAACCAATTGGTAGCATGACATGAAAACTATTTCAATTCTTGGTTCAACTGGAAGTATTGGTCGAAGCGCACTTGATGTTATTAAATTACATTCTGATAAATTTAAAGTTTTTGCTTTATCAGGACATGAAAATATAGATTTATTATTTAATCAAACATTAGAATTTAATCCATCTTATATTGTTACCAAAGATAAGAATTCACAATCTAAATTATTAGCTTTATTAAAAGAAAAAAACTTAAAGACTGAAATTTTATTTGGTTCTGAAGGGCATAAATTTATAGCAGGGCATGAAAATGTATCTATAGTATTAGCTGCAATTACAGGCTCAGCTGGATTGATTTCAACAATGGAAGCTGCAAAAAAAGGCAAAAGAATTCTTTTGGCTAATAAAGAATCAATGGTGATGGCAGGTGATTTATTATCGCGAGTATGTGAGCAAAATAATGGATTAATTATTCCAGTCGATAGTGAACATAATGCTATTTTTCAAGTAATCCATGATCAAAAAAATACTGACAGAATTAATAAGCTAATTTTAACTGCTTCTGGTGGCCCTTTTAGAAACTCCCCATTAGAAGAATTACAAAATGTAAAAATTGAAGACGCATTAAATCATCCAAATTGGGATATGGGTAAAAAAGTAACAATAGATTCTGCAACTATGATGAATAAAGGGCTAGAGATTATTGAAGCAGCTTTTTTATTTAAAATAGACTATAAAAAAATTGAAGTGCTCATTCACCCACAAAGCATTATTCATTCGCTTGTTGAGTTTATGGATGGTAGCAGTCTCGCTCAACTTGGAACGCCTGATATGAAAGTACCAATAGCTTATGCTTTAAGTTATCCAGAAAGAATATTTTCTGGTGTTAATGGTATTGATCTTGCATCTATTAGTGATTTGCAATTTGAATTGCCTGATTTAGAAAAATTTAAGTGCCTTAAATTGGCTTATGAATGTTTAAAGCAGGGAGGAAGTTATCCCATTGAAATTAATGCAGTAAATGAAGTTGCAGTTAATGCTTTTTTGAATAAAAAAATTAAATTTACTCAAATTCCAGAATTAATAGAGAGAGCTCTTAATGAGGCTGAAAGTAAACCTTTTGAAAGCATTGAAGAGATATTACTACTAGATGAACAAGCGAGAGTTAAAGCTGAGTATTTATTAAAAGGTTATAGTATTGCATAGCATTTTATCTTTTTTATTTACCATTTCTTTAGTTGTAGTTATTCATGAGTTTGGTCATTATGTAATGGCTAAATTATTTAAAGTCAGCGTTGAAAAATTTTCTATAGGCTTTGGTAAGGCCTTATATAAAAAACAAATAGGGTTAACAGAGTTTAGCTTAAGGCTTATTCCTCTTGGTGGTTTTGTAAAATTTTATGAAGATTCTAAATTTAAGGGTTTAAATTTATTTGAAAATATTTCTGTATTAAAAAGATCAATTATTGTTTTAGCTGGCCCTTTAATAAACTTTATTTTTGCTTTTATTTTATTAATATTTTTAAATCAAGGTGATCAGTATAAAATTCTCCCCAAAATAACTGCGGTTGAGCCAGAAAGTATTGCAAGTCAGGTTGGTTTTAAAGAAAACGACATAATTATTTCAATTAATGATAAAAAGATTAAGTCTCTAACTGATCATAGTAAAGCTCTTATTGAGTTTGCGAATAAAGATTTAAGCTATTTACTTCTTAGAAATAATAAAGAAATCTTAATTACTGTTAATAATAAAGATCGATTAGATTTAAAAAGAAATAAAGCTAATAAAAAAAATATAAATGGCTTATATTTCTTTCCATCTGGTAGAAATTCATTGTTAATAAACGAAGTAATTGTAGATTCGCCTGCTTATATAGCTGATATCAGGAAAAATGATCGAATTGTTAGTGCTAACGACAATTTAATTTACAATGCCTCAGATTTTGTAGATGTAATTCGTAATAAAGTAAATACTGAAATAACCATAAAATTATTAAGAAATAATGAACCAGTATCTATTCAGGTAACGCCGAGACAAAATTCTGATAGTGTGAAGCCTGCCGGGGTTATTGGGGTGATGATTAAACCTGAACTTATTAACAAAAAAAAATATATTTATTCTTTTAAATTCAATACTTTAGAGAGTATTTCTAAATCTTTTTATGATGTTATTTCAGGTATAAAAATGGTATTTAAATCTTTTATACATATTGTTACTGGAAATATTGATTGGAGATTGCTTTCAGGGCCAATTGCAATTGCTGAATTGTCTTCAGACACAATATCAATTGGGTTGATCTCATATTTAAGTTTTTTAGTATTTTTAAATATTAATATAGGTTTCCTTAATTTATTACCAATACCAACATTAGATGGAGGACAATTAATTTTTTATATGATTGAAGGGGTATTAGGAAAACCTTTAAATAGAGAAAAAATGATTATTTCTCAAAGACTTGGAGTGATTATTTTATTTCTTGTATTCACTTTAGCAGTATATAATGACGTTTTTAATTTTTTGTTCGATTAAAATGAGAAAATTATTATTAACATTGTTGTTTATATTGATTAGTTTTTCTGCTACGTGCGAAGAAGCTTTAATTAGTGACATTAAAATTGAAGGCCTTCAAAGGGTTGAGCCTGGACTAGTGTTCAGCAATCTCCCTTTTGATGTTAATGACCCCTTGGATGAAATCGATGTTAGTTTAACTATTAAACTTTTATACAAAACTGGGCAATTTAAAGATATTATTCTTGAGCAAGAAGGTAGTAAAATCATTATTATTGTTAATGAAAAACCAATAATTTCTGAATTGAACTTCTTTGGTGTAAAGGCCTTTCAAGATGATAAATTGAAAATAGGCTTAAGTCAGATGAATGTTGCATCAGGACTAGTCTTTGATAAAACAGATTTAAAAAGAGTGGAACAAGAAATAGCAAATCAATATTTAGCTTTAGGTAAATATACTGCTTCAGTTACTGCTGAAGCTATACCATTAGAAAGAAATAGAATGAGGGTAAATATTTATGTTGAAGAAGGCACTGTTTCAAGGATAAAAGAAATTAATATCGTTGGAAATAGGCTTTATAAAAAAGAAGATTTATTACTGTCGTTTAATCTTAAAGTAACAAATTTTTTATCTTGGTGGAATAAAGACGATAGGTATTCAAAGCGTGTTTTAAATGGCGATTTAGAGAAATTAAGAAGTTTTTATATGGATAGAGGTTATTTAGATTTTAAAATTAATTCCTCATTAATAAGAATCTCAGAGAATAAAAAGAAGGTTTATATTGATATATCAATTACAGAAGGTAATAAATATTTTATTGGCAAAACTCAGCTTTCTGGTAAATATGAAAATATACCAGAAGTTTTACTCGAGTCACAAATTGTCATAAAAGAAGGCCAGGTTTTTAATAGGGCTGAAATAACAGCAACTACAAATAGATTAAATCAAATATTAGGTGATTATGGCTATGCTTTTTCAAATGCAAATGCAATACCTGATGTTGATGAAGAGGCAAGAACTGTTAGTTTTAATTTTTTTGTTGATCCA